>Ga0247732_10000538_pt1 | contig 17672 bp, 19 predicted proteins | sample UWRJL163409C2_FD_180940 | JGI IMG/M metagenome (GOLD analysis project Ga0247732, IMG submission 180940) | Plant litter microbial communities from Arlington Agricultural Research Station in Wisconsin, United States - UWRJ-L163-409C-2 | ecosystem: Environmental > Terrestrial > Plant litter >...
GTCGGTTCTCGACTCGCATCAGGCCATCGACCTGCTGATGAGCCAGCTGCGCAAGACGAAGAACAACTACGAGTTCCTCGTCCAGGTTTCCAAGAACACGCCGGGAACCGACAACGACTAACTCGGTCGAGATCTAGACGCGAAGGCCCCCGACGCATGTCGGGGGCCTTCCGCGTTTCTAGACCAGTGCCGGATCTTGGCGCAGACCGGGCATGACGTAGCGACGGACGTGGGTCAGCACCGCGTCGTGGTCGGTGGGGTCGAGTCGTTGCCCCGGCACGGTCGCCAAGGAAAGCAGCGCGCGGGCAACCCATTCCGACGCCTCGGCGACGTCGGTGTCGGGGTGAATCTCGCCACGTTCCTTGGCGACGACGAGGTATCTGGACCAGAACTCGCCCAGGTCCGGCACCAGGCCCTGAACACCAGCGCCGGCACACGCCGCGAACTCCTCTGGCTCCTCCAGTCGCAGCTTCATCAGGATGGCGCCGGGATCGGCATATGCGGTGCGCCCGTGCCGGATGCCCGCCGCGATCTGTTCGTCGAGGCCGTCGATCTGCTCCAGCATCGCGTGCGAGTCCGACCAGTACGCCTCGTTGAGCCGCACGATCGCCGCTCCGAGCAACGCGTTCTTGTCGGGAAAGTGCCGGTAGAGCCAGCCCCGTGAGACTCCCGCGACCTCGGCGACCTCCGACACCGTCGTCGACCGAATTCCCTTGGCGCGCAGACACACCTCGGCCGCGTCGATCAGCCTGTCCCGCACGGTCTTGGCCGCCGGCCGGGGTGCGGTGGCGCTCGTCAACGGCGGGCTCCTGTTCGTTTCAGCGCGATGGGTGGATCTGTGCATTCTGCCCGTTGCCAGACGGTACCGTTGTCGCTGGTCGCCAGTAGACACTTCGCAGTTTCTGTTCATTCACGGATCGAGGTAGCCAGCGATGGCCGACACACTCCAGCAGCTGCTCCGGACGAGGGCCGACCTCGGCACGGTCGCCGTCAAGCACGGTGACGCGTCGTGGACGTGGCGGCAGCACATCGCCGAGGCCACCCAACACGCCTCAGCGGTCATCGCCGCGGCAGACCCGTCGCGGCCCTTGCACGTCGGCGTCCTCATGGGCAACACCCCCGGCATGCTGACCTCGTTGGCCGCCGCCGGGCTAGGCGGCTACGTCCTGTGCGGGATCAACACCACCCGACGCGGGGAGGCGATCGCCCGCGACGTCGCCCGCGTCGACTGCCAACTGCTGCTCACCGACCCCGAGCACCGCCACCTGCTCGACGCCCTCGACCTGCCCGGCGTCACCGTCGTCGACACGGGCACCGAGGAGTGGGCCGAGCGGCTCAGTGCCGCACCACCGCTGGTGCCGCACCGCGAAGTCGGCGCCGACGACACCTTCATGATGATCTTCACCTCAGGGACCAGCGGGGAGCCCAAGGCCGTCGAGGTGCCCCACGCGATGGTGCTGTTTGCGGGCAGCGCCCTTGTGCAGAGGTACGGCCTCGGCGAATCCGACGTCTGCTACCTGGCCATGCCGCTGTTCCACTCCAACGCGGTCTACGCGGGCTGGAGCGTGGCGCTCGGCGCAGGCGCGGCCATGGTTCCCGCCGCGTTCTCCGCGTCGCGCTTCCTGTCCGACGTGCGACGGCACGGGGCCACCTACATGAACTACGTCGGCAAGCCGCTGGCCTACATCCTCGCGACGTCGGAGCAACCCGACGACCACGACAACACGTTGCGGATCGCCTTCGGCAACGAGGCCGCCGACCGCGACATCGAGGAATTCGGTCGCCGGTTCGGCTGCGAGGTGTGGGACGGTTTCGGGTCGACGGAGACCGCCGTGATCATCACCCGGCCCGACGGCTGCCCGGCGGGGTCCATCGGCCAGGGCTTTCCCGGGGTGGCCGTCTACGACCCGGAAACGGTCACCGAGTGCGCCGTCGCCCGATTCGACGAGACGGGGGCGCTGGCCAACGCCGACGAGGCGACGGGGGAGTTGGTCAACACCAGCGGCAGCGGACTCTTCCGGGGGTACTACAACGACCCGGGTGCGACGGATCAGCGCTTGCGCCACGGCATGTACTGGTCCGGTGACCTCGCCTACCGCGACGCCGACGGCTGGATCTATCTCGCGGGCCGCACCGGCGACTGGATGCGGGTCGACGGCGAAAATCTGACGACTGCCCCGATCGAACGAATACTGTTGCGGCTCAACGTCATCAGCCGCGTCGCCGTGTACCCGGTGCCTGACGAGCACGTCGGCGATCAGGTGATGGCCGCACTCGTGCTTCGCGACGACGCCGACCTCACGCCCGAAGAGTTCGCCGATTTCCTCGGCGCGCAGCGTGACATGTCGCCGAAGGCTTGGCCGCGCTACGTCTGGATCGCCGACGACCTCCCGACCACGGCGACCAACAAGATCCTCAAGCGCGAGCTGGTCGCCCTCGGCGTCGACCCGGCCGGGCGCGTGCTGTGGCGCCGCGACCGCGCCGGCTTCGCCCCGGTGGTCCCGGCGGACCGCTGAGCTCGGCGGAATAGGCCCCGGTGTGCGCGCGTTTATGAGTCTGACGGCTGACCTGGCATAATCGTCCGTCGACCCCTCGGTTCCGGTTCACGTTTGAGATCAGGTCAGGATCTCAGGCGACCCGGCGGCCAACGATAGAAGAGGACCAACATGAAATCGGGTATTCACCCCAACTACGTAGAGACCAACGTGGTCTGTGGCTGTGGAAACAGCTTCCAGACGCGTAGCACCAAGGAGAGCGGCCACATCGTGGTCGAGGTCTGCTCCCAGTGCCACCCCTTCTACACCGGCAAGCAGAAGATTCTCGACAGCGGCGGCCGCGTCGCTCGCTTCGAGAAGCGCTACGGAAAGCGCGCTGGCGCCGCTGAGAAGGTCGAAGCCGACAAGTAGCTGTCCTTTCGGCGCCCGTCCTGTCGCATTCGTCGACGGGGTCGGGCGCCGATTGCGTTTCCGGTCACTGTTTGAAAGAGAGAAGGCACGATGGCGGCCACCGATTCGGCGACGAGGGTCGACGCGCTCCTCGCCGAGCACGCCGACCTCGAAACTCAACTCTCGGACCCGGCGCTGCACGCCGACGCCGGGGCCGCCCGCAGGGTGGGTCGCCGGTTCGCGCAGCTGGCGCCGATCGTGTCCACCCACCGCAAGCTGGAAACGGCCCGCGGTGACCTCGAAGCCGCCAGGGAGCTGGCGACCGAGGATGCCTCCTTCGCCGCCGAGGTGCCCGAGCTGACCACGCGCGTCGCCGAACTCGAACAGCAGCTCAGCGATTTGCTGGCCCCCCGCGACCCGCACGACGCCGACGACGTCGTGATGGAAGTGAAGTCGGGGGAGGGCGGCGAGGAATCGGCGCTGTTCGCCGCCGACCTCGCTCGCATGTACATCCGATACGCCGAGCGGCACGGCTGGAACGTCACCGTGCTCGACGAGACCTTCTCCGATCTCGGCGGCTACAAGGACGCCACGCTCCAGATCGCAAGCAAGGGCGACACGGCCGACGGCGTCTGGTCACGCCTCAAGTTCGAAGGCGGCGTGCACCGCGTGCAACGCGTGCCCGTCACCGAGTCCCAGGGTCGCGTGCACACCTCCGCCGCCGGGGTCCTGGTGTACCCCGAGCCCGAGGACGTCGCCGCTGTCCAGATCGACGAATCCGACCTGCGCATCGACGTCTACCGCAGTTCAGGGAAGGGCGGCCAAGGAGTTAATACCACCGACTCCGCGGTCCGCATCACCCACCTGCCGACCAACATCGTCGTCACGTGTCAGAACGAACGGTCGCAGCTGCAGAACAAGGCCCGCGCGATGGTCGTGTTGGCCGCCCGCCTGCAGGCACTCGCCGAGGAGCAGGCCTCCGCCGACGCGTCGGCCGACCGCGCCAGCCAGATCCGCACCGTCGACCGCAGCGAGCGCATCCGGACCTACAACTACCCCGAGAACCGGATCACCGACCACCGCGTGGGGTTCAAGGCGCACAACCTCGACCAGGTTCTCGACGGGGACCTCGACGCGATGTTCGACGCCCTTGCCGCCGCCGACAGACAAGCCAGGCTGCAGGAGACATGACGCGCCTGCGGCGGGCCATCGACGATGCGGCACGCACGCTAGCGCAGGCAGGAATCGACAGCGCACACGTCGACGCCGAACTCCTCGCCGCGCACGTCGCGGGCGTCAACCGCGGAGTCCTTCGGTTCCACGATCCCGACGACGGCTTCTACGACGGCTACCGCACGCTGATCGACGCCAGGGCGCGCCGGATTCCGCTGCAGCACCTCACCGCCACCGCGGCGTTCGGCCCGCTGCTGCTCGCCGTGGGGCCCGGTGTCTTCATCCCGCGACCCGAGACCGAGGCGCTGCTGGAATGGGCGCTCAAGCAACGACTTCCGCACGCACCGGTCGTCGTGGACCTCTGCACCGGATCCGGGGCGCTGGCCGCCGCGCTGGCCGACGGGACGCCCGGCGCCCACGTCGTCGCCGTCGAGGACTCACCAGAAGCGCTGGCCTACGCCCGACGCAATTGCGCAGGCCGTGACGTCGAACTCGTCGAGGCCGACGTCACCAGTCCGGGGTTGCTGAGCGAGCGCGACGGCTCCGTCGACCTGCTGGTCTCGAACCCCCCGTACATCCCCGACGGCGCCGTGCTGGATCCCGAAGTGGCCGAACACGATCCGGCCCACGCGCTGTTCGGCGGTCCCGACGGAATGCGGGTCATCGGGCCGATCGTCACCCTCGCCGCCCGGCTGCTACGCCCCGGTGCCAGCGTCGGCGTCGAGCACGACGACGAGACCGCTGCGGCGACCGTCGCCCTCTTCGAGCGCTCCGGCGCCTTCACCGACGTGACGTCGCGTCGGGATCTCGCCGGTCGCCCCCGGTTCGTCACGGCTACGAGGAAGGGTTCAGGCTAGGGACTATGAGTGAGACGTTCGACTGCGCGGACGAGACCCAACGACCCGTCGGCATCGCGTCCGCGATCAGCGCGCTCAAGGGCGGCGGCCTCGTGGTGATGCCCACCGACACCGTCTACGGCATCGGCGCCGACGCGTTCGACGGAGCCGCGGTTGCCGCTCTGCTGGCCGCCAAGGGCCGCGGCCGCGACATGCCCGTCCCCGTCCTCGTCGGGTCTTGGCACACCATCGACGGGTTGGTGTACTCGGTGCCCGAGTCGGCGAGAGAACTCATCCGTGCGTTCTGGCCGGGGGCGCTCAGCCTCGTCGTGCAGCAGGCGCCGTCGCTGCAGTGGGACCTCGGCGACGCGCAGGGCACGGTCATGCTGCGGATGCCGCTGCATCCGGTCGCGATCGACCTGCTCCGGGAGGTCGGGCCGATGGCGGTCTCTAGTGCCAACATCTCCGGCCGGCCCGCCGCCGTCACGGCCGCCGACGCCCGCGATCAGCTGGGTGACCTGGTCGAGGTCTACCTGGAAGCCGGTCCGTCGGCCAACGGCGCTGCCTCGACGATCGTCGACCTGACCGGTGCCCAACCCCGCATTCTGCGCGAGGGCCCCGTCTCGTCGGCGGCCATCGCGACCGTGCTCGGAGTCGACGCGGAGACGCTGACGGAAGCGACGTCGACCTAGGTCTCAGGTAGGTCCAGTACATTTCACCGCGTGGATGGCCTGCTCGCGTTGTCGGACCGCGGTGCCGGTGTCCCGTTGCGGGAGCTGGCTCTCGTCGGGCTCACCGCCGCGATCGTCACGTACTTCGCCACCGGCTGGGTGCGCACCCTCGCCACCCGCCTCGGGGCGGTCGCCTACCCGCGCCAGCGTGACGTGCACGTGCAGCCGACGCCGCGGATGGGCGGCCTGGCGATGTACATCGGCGTGGCCGCGGCGGTGCTGCTGGCCTCCCAGCTGCCTGCGCTGAACCGCGGTTTCGTCTACTCGACCGGTATGCCCGCGGTGGTGGTCGCCGGCGGGCTGATCATGCTGGTGGGCCTCATCGACGACCGCTGGGGGCTGGACTCGCTGACCAAGTTCGCCGGCCAGATCACCGCCGCGAGCGTGCTGGTCACCATGGGCGTGGCGTGGAGCGTGCTGTACATCCCGATCGGCGGCGTCGGCACCATCGTGCTGGATCAGGTCACCTCGATCCTGCTGACGCTGGCGCTGACGGTGTCGATCGTCAACGCCATGAACTTCATCGACGGACTGGACGGTCTCGCGGCAGGGCTGGGTCTCATCACCGCAGCGGCGATCTGCATCTTCTCCATCGGTCTGCTGCGCGACCACGGCGGCGACGTGCTGTTCTACCCGCCTGCGATGATCTCCGTGGTGCTGGCGGGTGCTTGCCTCGGGTTTCTGCCGCACAACTTCCACCCGGCCAAGATCTTCATGGGCGACTCGGGCTCGATGCTGATTGGTCTGATGCTGGCAGCCGCGTCGACCACCGCGGCGGGGCCGATCTCGCAGACGGCCTACGGGGCGCGCGACGTCTTCGCGTTGCTTTCGCCGTTCCTCTTGGTGGTCGCGGTGCTGTTCGTCCCCGCGCTCGACACCCTGCTGGCGATCGTGCGCCGCACCCGGGCGGGCGTTCACTTCACGACACCGGACAAGATGCATCTGCACCACCGGCTGCTGCAGATCGGGCACTCGCACCGACGCGTCGTCCTGCTGATCTACATGTGGGTCGGCATCGTCGCGCTGGGGGCCGCCAGCACGATCTTCTTCGACCCGCGATACACCGGCGCGGTGATGCTCGCGGCGATCGTCGTGGCCGTCGTCATCACCCTCATCCCACTGCTTCGCAGGAGCCGAGAAGTTCCCAGCCAGTTATCAGACTGAGCAATACGACGCAAAGTAGTAGGGCCCGTTTAGGGGTGCCTACCATGTGGTAAGTTGCCTGCATAACCCGAAAGACCTCGCGGGTTGCCGGCCCGGCCCGGCGGTTTGAAAGAGCCGTTCGGTGCCGACGTACGACCGACAAAGGGAGCTACCCCTTGGGTGATTCCAGCGCGACAACCGCCCTCCGATACGCTCGTCGGGCACGCGCCGGGTCATTGTTTGTCAAAGGGGACAGCTTCCGTGAGAGCGTGGATTGAGGTGAGTCAGTGACGACGCCAGCGCAGGACGCGCCGTTGGTGTTCCCATCCGTGGCGTTCCGGCCGATGCGACTGCTGATCGTTTGCGTGGCGCTCACCGGAGTGGCCCTCTTGGCCGCGGGATTCGTCGGCCACATCTTCTTCGGAGTCTTCTTCGGCCTCGGCCTCGTCCTCGGTTTGGTCAACGCGCTGATGGTGCGACGCGCCGTCGAGTCGATCACGGCAGAAGACCACCCGCTCAAGAAGAAGATGGCCGTCAACTCGGCCATGCGGCTGTTCTTCATCACCGCCATCGGCTTGACCGTCGCCATCGTGTTCAGAAAGCACGACGGACTCGCGGTGCTCTTCGGCCTCGCAATTTTCCAGGCCGTGCTCGTGATGAGCACCAGCATCCCCGTCATGAAGAAGATCCGCTCAAGCGGACTAGACGTCGCAGAAACGCCCGCATCGGAATCGAAGGATTGAGCAGACGGCAATGAATGAGACCTTCCTCGCCGCCGAGGGTGGAGCCCCGATTCACGTCGGAACCCACGAATACGTATTCCAGTTCCTGGGCATGACCTTCAACGGCGACACCATCATCTCCACGGTGATCGCCGCGATCATCGTCATCGCACTGGCCTTCTTCCTCAAGTCCAAGGTGACCTCCACCGGCGTGCCCGGCGGAGTGCAACTGTTCTTCGAGGCGATCACCATCCAGATGCGCCAGCAGGTCGAGGCCGCGATCGGCATGAAGATCGCGCCGTTCGTGCTGCCGCTCGCCGTCACCATCTTCGTGTTCATCCTGGTGTCGAACTGGCTCGCGGTGCTGCCGGTGCAGTACGGCGGCTCCGACGGTGCCGCGGGCGAACTGATCAAGGCGCCCGCCTCCGACATCAACTACGTGCTGGCCCTCGCCGCATTCGTCTTCATCTGCTACAACGCGGCAGGCATCTGGCGCCGCGGCGCCTGGGGCCACGCCAAGAAGTTGGTCAAGGGCCACGTCACGCTGATGGCGCCCATCAACATCATCGAAGAGCTGGCCAAGCCAATCTCGTTGGCACTGCGACTCTTTGGCAACATCTTCGCCGGTGGCATCCTCGTGGCGCTCATCGCGATGTTCCCCTGGTACATCCAGTGGGCACCCAATGCCATCTGGAAGACGTTCGACCTGTTCGTCGGTCTGATTCAGGCCTTCATCTTCGCGCTGCTGACGATCTTGTACTTCAGCCAGTCGATGGAGCTCGATCACGACCACGAAGACGAGAACGAGAAAGCGCACCACTAGAAGCCAGCTCGACCCCGTAAGACCAGCAGTCCTGGTGGACACCCACCAGCTCACAAGGAGGAAAAAGGAATGGATCCAAACGCCCTCATCACGGCCGGTGCTCTCATCGGCGGTGGACTCATCATGGGTGGCGGCGCCATCGGCGCGGGTATCGGCGACGGTATTGCCGGTAACGCACTGATCTCCGGCATCGCCCGGCAGCCCGAGGCGCAGGGCCGCCTGTTCACGCCCTTCTTCATCACCGTCGGTCTCGTGGAGGCTGCGTACTTCATCAACCTGGCGTTCATGGCGCTGTTCGTCTTCGCCACGCCGGGTCTGTCGTAGTCCGTCGGCATGGGTGAACTCGGTTCGACTGTCCTGGCGGACGGCATCCACATCCTGGCGGCCAGCCAGGCAGCGGAAGAAGAGGGTGGCGGGGGTAATAACTTCCTGATCCCGAACGGCACCTTCTTCGTCATTCTGATCATCTTCTTGATCGTGCTCGGCGTGATCACGAAATGGGTTGTGCCGCCGATCAGCAAGGTCCTCTCCGAGCGAGAGGCGATGCTGGCCAAGACCGCCGCAGACAGCCGCAAGTCGGCCGAGCAGGTCGCAGCGGCGCAAGCCGACTACGACGCGGCAATGGCCGGGGCTCGCACCGAGGCGTCGTCGATTCGTGACGAGGCCCGGACCGCGGGCCGTCAGGTGATCGACGAGAAGCGGGCCGAGGCCAGCGGAGAGGTTGCAGAGACCGTGCGCGAAGCGGATACACAGCTGTCCGAACAGCGTTCGTCGACGCAGTCCTCGCTTGAATCGTCGGTGGACGGCCTGTCCACCACGTTGGCGAGCCGCATCCTCGGCGTTGACGTCAACTCAGGCGGGAGCCGCTAAATGTCGACATTCATCGGTCAGCTGATCGGTTTCGCAGTCATCGTGTACATCCTGTGGCGCTTCGTCGTGCCGCCGGTGAAGACGTTGATGCAGAAGCAGCAGGACGCCGTCCGCACCGCGCTCGCCGAGAGTGCCGAGGCGGCAAAGAAACTCGCCGACGCCGACGCCATGCATGCCAAGGCGCTCAAGGACGCCAAGGCGCAGGCGTCCAAGGTGACCGACGAGGCTCGGCAGGATTCGGAGCGCATCGCGAGCCAGCTCGAAGAGCAGGCGGTCGTCGAAGCAGAACGGCTGAAGGCTCAAGGCGCGCAACAAGTTCAGCTCATGCGGCAGCAGCTGATCAGGCAGCTGCGGCAGGGATTGGGCCAGGAGTCGGTCGACAAGGCCGACGCGCTGGTTCGGGCGCACGTGGCCGATCCCGCCGCCCAGGCGGCCACGGTCGACCGCTTCCTCGACGAACTCGATCAGATGGCACCGTCTTCGGTGTCCATCGAGACGGGCGTCTCGGCTCGGCTTCGTGCCGCCAGCCGCGCCGCCTTCGAGCAGCTCACCAAGGCGTTCGACGACGTCGCAGGCAACCTGGATGCGGCGGGTCTGACCACCGTCGCCGACGAACTCACCGGAGTGGTGGGTGTGCTCGGCGCCGAGCCGACCCTCACCAGGCACCTCACCGAGCACAACGACGACTCCGACGCGAAGGTGCGTCTGACCGACCGGCTGTTCTCGAACAGGGTCGACGAGCACACGCTTCAGTTGCTGCGGACCGCGGTGTCCCAGCGCTGGTCGGCAGCGGCAGACTTCGTCGACGGCATCGAACACCTGGCCCGGCTCGCGCTCCTCAAGCGTGCCGAGCTCGAAAACCAGGTCGACGAGGTCGAAGAGCAGCTCTTTCGGTTCGGCCGGGTGTTGGACTCCGAGCCGCGCCTGACCGCGCTGCTCAGCGACTACACGACTCCGCTGGACGGTCGACTCGCCCTGTTGGACAAGGTCGTCGGGGGATCGGGCGTCGACGGTACGGCCGCGGCTCTGCTCAAGCAGACCATCGGCCAGCTTCGCGGCGAACGTGCCGACGAAGCCGTGGTGGACCTGGCCGAACTGGCCGTGGCCCGCCGTGGCGAGGTCGTAGCCCACGTCAACGCGGCCGCCGAGTTGACAGACGCCCAGCGTGACCGGCTCGCCGAACTGCTGACCCGGATCTACGGCCACCCGGTGGCGGTCCAGCTGAACGTCGATCCCGAGGTGCTCGGTGGCCTCTCGATCACCGTCGGCGACGAAGTGATCGACGGTTCCATCGCATCCCGGCTGGCGGCCGCTCAGACCCAGCTGCCCGACTGACCCACAATCCAATCCAAAAGGTAGGAAGACCAAGAACATGGCAGAGTTGACAATCTCCGCTGCTGACATCGAAGGTGCCGTCGAGGAGTACGTATCCTCGTTCTCCGCCGACACCGAGCGCGAAGAGATCGGCACAGTCATCGACGCCGGTGACGGCATCGCCCACGTCGAGGGCCTGCCCTCGGTCATGACCCAGGAACTCCTCGAGTTCCCGGGCGGCGTGCTCGGCGTCGCACTGAACCTCGACGAGCACAGCATCGGTGCGGTCATCCTCGGCGACTTCGAGAAGATCGAGCAGGGCCAGCAGGTCAAGCGCACCGGCGAGGTGCTCTCGGTACCCGTTGGCGACGGATTCCTTGGCCGCGTGGTGAACCCGCTGGGCCAGCCCATCGACGGTCAGGGCGACATCGACACCGACATCCGTCGTGCGCTCGAGCTGCAGGCACCCTCGGTGGTTCAGCGTCAGGGCGTCGAGGAGCCGCTGCAGACCGGCATCAAGGCCATCGACGCGATGACCCCCATCGGCCGTGGCCAGCGTCAGCTGATCATCGGCGACCGCAAGACCGGCAAGACGGCCGTCGCGGTCGACACGATCCTCAACCAGCGCGAAGCCTGGGCGACCGGCGACCCCAAGCAGCAGGTGCGCTGCGTGTACGTCGCGATCGGCCAGAAGGGCACCACGATCGCCAGCGTCAAGCGCGCCCTCGAAGAGGGTGGCGCGATGGAGTACACCACCATCGTGGCGTCCCCGGCCTCTGACCCGGCCGGCTTCAAGTGGCTTGCGCCCTACACCGGTTCGGCCATCGGCCAGCACTGGATGTACGACGGCAAGCACGTCCTCATCGTCTTCGACGACCTGTCCAAGCAGGCCGACGCCTACCGCGCGATCTCGCTGCTGCTGCGCCGCCCGCCGGGCCGCGAGGCGTTCCCCGGCGACGTCTTCTACCTCCACTCCCGTCTGCTGGAGCGGTGCGCCAAGCTGAACGACGAGCTGGGTGGTGGATCGATGACCGGACTTCCGATCATCGAGACCAAGGCCAACGACATCTCGGCGTTCATCCCGACCAACGTCATCTCCATCACCGACGGCCAGTGCTTCCTGGAGTCCGACCTGTTCAACCAGGGCGTGCGACCGGCCATCAACGTCGGTGTGTCGGTGTCGCGCGTCGGTGGTGCCGCACAGATCAAGGGCATGAAGGAAGTTGCGGGCTCGTTGCGACTGGATCTGTCGCAGTACCGCGAGCTGGAGTCCTTCGCGGCGTTCGCGTCCGACCTGGACCCGACGTCGAAGGCTCAGCTCGAGCGCGGCAGCCGGCTGGTGGAGCTGCTCAAGCAGCCTCAGTACAGCCCCCTGTCGGTTGAGCAGCAGGTCATCGCGATCTTCCTCGGCACCAAGGGTCACCTCGACTCGGTGCCGGTCGAAGACGTGCAGCGCTTCGAGGCCGAGTTCCTCGAGCACGTCAAGGCCAGCCATGACGACATCTTCGACGGCATCCGGGAAACCAAGAAGTTCCCGGAGGACGCCCAGGAGAAGCTGACCGGGATCGTCAACGAGTTCAAGAAGGGCTTCGCGGCCACCGACGGCAGCTCCGTTGCCGTCAACGAAGCCGAGACCGAGGCAATGGACGAGGACGACGTCGAGAAGGAATCGGTCAAGGTCCGCAAGCCGGCGCCGAAGAAGAAGTAGGTAAGGAGACATGGCAGCCACACTGCGCGAGCTACGCGGGCGCATCCGTTCCGCCGGGTCGATCAAGAAGATCACCAAGGCCCAGGAGCTGATCGCGACGTCGCGGATTGCCAAGGCGCAAGCGCGCGTTCAGGCAGCTCGGCCGTACTCCGACGAGATCACCAACATGCTCACCGAGCTCGCGGGTGCCAGTGCGCTGGACCACCCGCTGCTCGTCGAGCGGGAGTCGCCCAAGCGCGCCGCTGTGCTCGTCGTGTCCTCCGATCGGGGGCTCTGCGGGGCCTATAACGCCAACGTGCTGCGGCAGTCCGAAGAGCTCTTCGCGCTGCTGCGGGACGAGGGCAAGACTCCCGTCATCTACGCGGTGGGTCGAAAGGCGCTGGGCTACTACAGCTTCCGCCAGCGTGACGTGAAGGATTCCTGGACCGGCTTCTCCGAGCGGCCGACCTACGACCAGGCCCGGGAGATCGCCGACGCCCTCGTCTCCGCCTTCATGGCAGGCGTCGACGACGACGACGAGAACGCGGGGGACGACGGCATTCTGGGCGTCGACGAAATCCACATCGTCTTCACGCAGTTCAAGTCGATGCTCTCGCAGTCGGCCGTCGCGCTGCGGATCGCTCCGATGGTGATCGAGTACGTCGGCGAGCAGGAGAACGACGGTCCGCAGACGTTGTTCTCCTTCGAGCCAAATGCTGAGAACCTGTTCGACGCACTGTTGCCGCGCTACATCGCCACCCGCGTCTACTCGGCGCTACTGGAGGCCGCGGCATCGGAATCCGCGTCGCGGCGCCGGGCGATGAAGTCGGCCACCGACAACGCCGACGATCTGATCAAGGCGTTGACGCTGGAGGCAAACCGCGAGCGTCAGGCCCAGATCACCCAGGAAATCAGCGAGATCGTCGGTGGCGCCAACGCGCTCGCCGACGCCAAGTAGCCCCGATACCCCACACCCGGAAGCGAAGAGAAGCGAAGAGACAATGACTGCCACCGCAGAAGATTCCAAGACCGCTGGTCGCGTGGTCCGCATCACCGGCCCGGTCGTCGACATCGAATTCCCGCGTGGTTCGGTGCCCGAGCTGTTCAACGCGCTGCACGCCGAGATCACCTACGAGCAGATGGCCAAGACGCTGACGCTCGAGGTCGCCCAGCACCTCGGTGACAACCTGGTGCGCACCATCTCGATGCAGCCCACCGACGGTCTGGTTCGCGGCGTCGAGGTCACCGACACCGGCAAGTCGATCTCCGTGCCCGTCGGCGACGGCGTCAAGGGCCACGTGTTCAACGCCCTCGGCGACTGCCTCGACGAGCCCGGCTACGGCGAAGACTTCGACCACTGGTCGATCCACCGCAAGCCGCCGCCATTCTCGGAGCTCGAGCCGCGGACCGAAATGCTCGAGACCGGTCTGAAGGTCGTCGACCTGCTCACGCCGTACGTGCGTGGTGGCAAGATCGCCCTCTTCGGTGGTGCCGGCGTCGGCAAGACGGTGCTCATCCAGGAGATGATCAACCGCATCGCCCGCAACTTCGGTGGTACGTCGGTGTTCGCCGGCGTGGGGGAGCGCACCCGTGAGGGCAACGACCTCTGGGTCGAGCTCGCCGATGCCGACGTCCTCAAGGACACCGCCTTGGTGTTCGGCCAGATGGACGAGCCACCAGGCACGCGTATGCGCGTCGCCCTGTCGGCTCTGACCATGGCGGAGTACTTCCGCGATGAGCAGAACCAGGACGTGTTGTTGTTCATCGACAACATCTTCCGGTTCACGCAGGCCGGTTCCGAGGTCTCCACGCTGCTCGGCCGCATGCCGTCGGCCGTGGGTTACCAGCCCACCCTGGCCGACGAGATGGGCGAGCTGCAGGAGCGCATCACCTCGACCCGTGGTCACTCCATCACCTCGATGCAGGCCGTGTACGTGCCCGCCGACGACTACACCGACCCGGCCCCGGCGACGACGTTCGCCCACCTGGACGCCACCACGGAACTGTCCCGTGCGGTGTTCTCCAAGGGCATCTTCCCCGCGGTGGACCCGCTGGCTTCCAGCTCGACCATCCTCGACCCGGCCGTGGTCGGCGACGAGCACTACCGCGTCGCGCAGGAAGTCATCCGAGTTCTGCAGCGCTACAAGGATCTTCAGGACATCATCGCGATCCTCGGCGTCGACGAGCTGTCCGAAGAGGACAAGCAGTTGGTCAACCGGGCCCGTCGCATCGAGCGCTTCCTGAGCCAGAACATGATGGCCGCCGAGCAGTTCACCGGCCAGCCGGGCTCGACCGTGCCGCTGAAGGAGACCATCGAGGCCTTCGACAAGCTGACCAAGGGTGAGTTCGACCACCTGCCCGAGCAGGCGTTCTTCCTCATCGGCGGGCTCGACGACTTGGCCAAGAAGGCCGAGAGCTTCGGCGCCAAGTTGTGATGATCGATCCGAGCCGAAAGGTGGTGACCGATGGCTACTGAAATTCACGTCGAGATCGTGGCCGTCGAGCGCGAGCTGTGGTCGGGTGACGCGACGTTCGTGTTCACCCGCACCACGGCGGGCGAGATCGGCATCCTGCCACGGCACATCCCCCTGGTCGCCCAGCTCGTCGACGACGCCATGGTGCGCGTCGAGCGGGAGGGCGAGGACGACCTCCGCATCGCGGTCGACGGAGGGTTCCTCTCCGTAACCGACGAAGCCGTCCGGATCCTGGTCGAGAACGCGCAGTTGGAGTCGGAGATCAACGCCGACGAAGCCAAGCAGGACGCCGAGTCCGACGACGAGCGCACGGCAGCGTGGGGCAGGGCGCGGTTGCGCGCCCTCGGCGAGCTCGACTGATTTCGCGATGAGCGCGTCCATGATCACCATGGTCGCGCTGATCGGCGTGTTGTTGCTGGTCGTGCTCGCGCTGTCGTACCGGCTGTGGAAGTTGCGTCAGGTGGGCGGTTCTGCCGCCATCCTGCGCGACGTTCCCGCCGTCGGCGGGCACGGCTGGCGCCACGGAGTGGTGCGCTACCGCGGCGGCGAGGCCGGCTTCTATCGACTCTCGAGCTTGCGGTGGTGGCCCGACCGTCGGCTGTCGCGACGCGGCATCGAAGTGGTGTCACGGCGTGCTCCGCGTGGCGACGAATTCGACATCATGAGCGCCGAAATCGTCGTGCTCGAACTCCGTGACACAGGTCCGGACAGCAGAAGGGTCTACGAGGTCGCCCTCGACCGTGGCGCGTTGACCGCGTTCACGTCATGGCTCGAGTCGCGCCCGTCGCCGCGCGCTCGCCGACGCCAGAACTAGGATTTCGGCCCACCCGGCTGCCACAGCACGTCGCCGTCGGGATTGGCCACTCGGCACAGGATGAACAACAAGTCCGACAACCGATTCAAGTACTTCGCCGGTAGTGGGCTGATCGAATCGCCGTGGGCGTCGACCGCCCGCCATGCGGTCCGCTCCGCCCGTCGCGCGACGGTCCGCGCCACGTGCAGCAGCGCCGACAGGGGAGTTCCGCCCGGCAAAATGAACGAATTCAGTGCGGGTAGTGGTTCGTTGAATTCGTCGCACCACGATTCGAGTCGGTCGACGTAGTCCTGCGTGATCCGTAGGGGCGGGTACTCCGGGTTCTCGACCACCGGCGTCGACAGGTCCGCGCCCGCGTCGAAGAGGTCGTTCTGCACCTGGCGCAAGACGGCCAGGACCCGTCCGTCGGGAGCACCCATCGACACGGCGACGCCGATCGCGGCGTTCGCCTCGTCGCAGTCGGCGTACGCCTCGAGACGGGGATCGTTCTTGGACACCCTGCTGAAGTCGCTCAGCCCGGTCGATCCGTCGTCGCCGGTTCGGGTGTAGATGCGGGTCAGGTGAACTCCCATGTCGAAACCGTACCCGGGCTGATTGGCGGAAACGGCTCTTGCAGGTCTGCGCTGCTTAGACTGGCCGCGTGAGCGAGCGATTCGTAGTGACCGGTGGTACCCGGTTGGCGGGCGAAGTTGCCGTGGGTGGTGCCAAGAACAGCGTGCTGAAGTTGATGGCTGCGGCCTTGTTGGCAGAGGGCACCAGCACGATCACGAATTCGCCCGACATCCTCGACGTCCCCCTGATGGCCGAAGTGCTCAGAGGTCTTGGCGCGACCGTCGACATCGACGGCGACACGGTGCGGATCACCTCTCCCGACGAGCTGAAGTACGACGCCGACTTCGCGGCGGTGCGCCAGTTCCGGGCATCGGTGTGCGTTCTCGGCCCGTTGGTCGGGAGGTGCAAGAAGGCCAAGGTGGCTCTGCCGGGGGGTGACGCGATCGGATCGCGGCCGCTCGACATGCACCAGGCGGGACTGCGCCAACTCGGAGCGCGATGCAACATCGAGCATGGCTGCGTGGTCGCGGAGGCGGACCATCTTCGGGGCGCCGAGATCCAACTGGAGTTTCCCTCGGTGGGGGCCACCGAGAACATCTTGATGGCAGCCGTCCTCGCGGAGGGGGTCACGACGATCCACAACGCAGCACGTGAACCCGACGTCGTCGACCTCTGCACGATGCTGACCCAGATGGGTGCCCAGATATCCGGGGCAGGTTCGTCGACGATGACCATCACCGGGGTGGACCGGCTGCATCCCACCGAACACCGCGTGATCGGCGACCGCATCGTGGCCGCCACGTGGGGGATAGCGGCGGCCATGACGAGGGGCGACATCTCGGTGACGGGGGTCGACCCTGCGCACTTGCAACTGGTGCTGCACAAGCTTCACGACGCGGGGGCCACGGTCACCCAACACGACAACGGGTTCCGCATCGTGCAGTACGAGCGACCCAAGGCGGTCAACATGGCGACGCTGCCGTTCCCTGGCTTCCCGACTGATCTCCAGCCCATGGCGATCGGGCTGGCATGCATCGCCGACGGGACGTCGATGATCACCGAGAACGTGTTCGAGGCTCGGTTCCGTTTCGTGGAGGAGATGATCCGGCTCGGCGCCGATGCGCGGACCGACGGCCACCATGCGGTGGTCCGAGGCATTCCGCAGCTGTCGAGCGCACCGGTGTGGGCATCGGACATTCGAGCGGGGGCCGGCCTGGTGCTGGCTGGACTCGTCGCAGATGGGGACACCGAGGTCCACGACGTGTTCCACATCGATCGCGGCTACCCGCTGTTCGTAGAGAACCTGGTCAGTTTGGGCGCGGAGATCGAGCGCGTAAGCTAGTTCATGAGGCCGGTGCAGCGACGCCAAGCCTCTGACCAGCGGATTTGACTTCGCTACGGCGGAAGTCCTAATCTAATCGAGTTGCCCCAGTACGGGGGACAAAGAAGTTTGACTCTCTGGCTCAGATAGTTTAAGCTGGCAGGGTTGCCCCGAAACGGAAACTTCGCAAGAATCTGGTCTGTTGTTTGAGAACTCAATAGTGTGTTTGGTGGTTTTTGTTTGTTGTTTTTGGCCATCTTGGTGGGGGACTTCCCGTCTTCCTGCTGCTTAAGGTGGTTGTTGTAAATTTGCCAGTTTTGACTGGTT
>Ga0247732_10000540_pt1 | contig 17571 bp, 16 predicted proteins | sample UWRJL163409C2_FD_180940 | JGI IMG/M metagenome (GOLD analysis project Ga0247732, IMG submission 180940) | Plant litter microbial communities from Arlington Agricultural Research Station in Wisconsin, United States - UWRJ-L163-409C-2 | ecosystem: Environmental > Terrestrial > Plant litter >...
AATCACTTCGGAGCGCCGCCCGCCTCATTTTGCTGATGTCACTTCTTCGACGCCGCCTCGGCAATCGCCAACGCCTCCCGCGCACCCGCCTTCAGGGCGTGGCTGCTGTTGACGAGCCAGGCGGTAAGACCCTCGCGCGTCCCCGACTCGAACCCTCGGGCCGCCGCTCGGTAGTCGCCGGGTTTCTGCATCCAAAACTGCTCGGGAACGCCAAGGCCGCGGGTGTCCAGCCCACTGGCGATGGTGGCCAGCCGCGAGACGCCACGCGCCACCACGCCGTCCGCGACACCGAAGGGTGCGAGCACCAGCAGTTCACCGTGGACCACCGCGGCGAGCACCGGAGCAGGCACGCGCGTGGTCGTGACGACGTCGGCGAGCATCTCGAGGCGACGCCCGACGCCCGCGTCGGCGCGCGGCCGACCGAGCCGGTCGTCGTCGGTCAGATCGGCGGCAGCCAGAGCGTGGAGTTTGGCGATCGCCTGCAGCGGCGCGCGCTGCCACACCCCGATGAGCGACGACGCCCCGCCCTCGAGCGCTTCGGCGACGCGCAGCGCGCCCGCCAACACCGGGTCGGGTCCCTCGTCGGGGTTGAGCACCAGCGATCCGCCGTCAAGGACGGACGAGGCGCGCGCGGCGCGCATCGCCGCCTCGGCCGCCGTCGCCGGCCAGCCCCGTCGGTTCGTCTTGTGTCGATGTGCCAGGGCGAGCGCCTCGCGGGCCTCTTCACCGGCGTCGGCGACCCCCGGCAAGTCCGCCAGTGGGGCAAGGGGATCGGGAGCGGCCACGAGGACACGCTAGTGCCCCGGCGCGTCGCATCTGCGCGGGGTGGCCGACCGTTGGACCCGTCCACGTGCACGTTCGGCGCGTACCGGACACCGTCCGCAGCCGGCGGTGTGAGTTGTTCGGAGAAGCTGCATCGGGGGTGACTACGCTCACGTTCATGGCATCGAATGACACCGTGGCGCCGTCCTACCCGCCCTCCGCCGCGTTCTCCGAGCAGGCCAACGCGTCCGCCGCCCTCTACGACGAGGCCGAAGCCGACCGCTTGGCGTTCTGGGCGAAGCAGGCCGAGCGACTGTCGTGGGCGAAACCCTTCACCGAGGTCCTCGACTGGTCGGAGGCACCGTTCGCGAAGTGGTTCCCCGACGGCAAGCTCAACGTCGCCTACAACTGCGTGGACCGCCACGTCGAGGCAGGCAACGGTGACCGCGTCGCCATCCACTGGGTCGGTGAACCGGTCGACGACGAGCGCACCATCACCTACGCCCAGCTCAAGGACGAGGTCTCCAAGGCCGCCAACGCGCTGACCGAACTCGGCCTCGTCGCCGGCGACCGCGTCGCCATCTACATGCCGATGGTGCCCGAGGCGATCGTGGCGATGCTGGCCTGCGCCCGACTCGGCGCGATGCACTCGGTGGTCTTCGCCGGATACTCCGCCTCGGCGCTGAAGGCACGCGTCGAGGACGCCGAAGCCAAGTTGGTCATCACCACCGACGGGCAGTTCCGCCGCGGCAAGGCCGCCTCCCTGAAGGAGGCCGTCGACGAGGCAGTCAAAGAGTCCGAGAGCGTCGAGCACGTCCTGGTGGTGCGCCGCACCGGGATCGACGTCGAATGGACCGAGGGCCGCGACCTGTGGTGGCACGACGTGGTCGATGACGCGTCGACCGAGCACACCCCCGAAGCGTTCGACTCCGAGCACCCGCTGTTCCTGCTGTACACCTCGGGAACCACCGGCAAGCCCAAGGGCATCCTGCACACCACGGGCGGCTACCTGACGCAGTCGTCGTACACCCACTTCAACGTCTTCGACGTCAAACCCGAGACCGACGTCTACTGGTGCACCGCCGACATCGGCTGGGTCACCGGCCACACCTACATCGTCTACGGCCCCCTCTCCAATGGCGTCACCCAGGTGGTCTACGAGGGCACCCCCACCTCGCCCACCGAGCACCGGCACTTCGAGATCATCGAAAAGTGCGGTGTCACAATCTATTACACCGCCCCTACGCTGGTGCGCACGTTCATGAAGCTCGGCCGCCAGATCGCCGCCGAGCACGACCTGTCGAGTCTGAGGTTGCTCGGGTCGGTCGGTGAGCCCATCAACCCCGAGGCATGGCGCTGGTACCGCACCGTCTTCGGCGCCGACCAGACCCCGATCGTCGACACCTGGTGGCAGACCGAGACCGGCTCCATCATGATCTCCCCGCTGCCCGGGGTCACCGACGCCAAGCCGGGGTCGGCCATGACCCCACTGCCGGGCATCTCCGCGATGATCGTCGACGACGACGGCAACAAGCTGGAGCCGGGCACCGACCACGGCGAACAGGCCAGCGGCTACCTGGTGCTCGACAAGCCGTGGCCGTCGATGCTGCGCGGCATCTGGGGCGACCCCGAACGCTTCAAGGAGACCTACTGGTCGCGCTTCGCCGAGCAGGGCTGGTACTTCGCGGGCGACGGCGCCCGCTATGGCAAGGACGGCGAGATCTGGGTGCTCGGCCGCATCGACGACGTCATGAACGTCTCGGGCCACCGGATCTCCACCGCCGAGGTCGAATCCGCGCTGGTCGGGCACTCAGGGGTCGCCGAGGCCGCCGTCGTCGGGGCCACCGATGAACAGACCGGCCAGGCCATCTGCGCCTTCGTCATCCTGAAGGCGTCGGCCCACGGCGGCGCAGAGACCATGGTGGAGGAGCTGCGCGCCGAGGTGGCCAAGGAGATCTCCCCCATCGCCAGGCCGCGGGAGATCCACGTCGTCCCCGAGCTGCCCAAGACCCGCAGCGGCAAGATCATGCGGCGCCTGCTGCGCGACGTCGCAGAGGGCCGCGAACTCGGAGACACCTCCACGCTGGTCGACCCCAGCGTCTTCGAGGCCATCCGCGCCAGCAAGTAGGGCGTAAAGACAGGTCCCATCGGGGACCGACGCGACTATCGTGGCTCCCACGCGGGCCGACGACACGCCTCGCGAGGAGCGTGATCACCGGTGAGTTCATCGAAGGCGGCGGACGCCGACGTCCGCGCGGTCCACGAACTCTTCGTCGCGGGCGAGGTCGACGCGTCCTATCTCGCGTCGACCCGTCTGCGCCGCGTCGTGGTCGAGAGTTGGCAGCGCAGCCTGGCCAGGGGCGTCGACCCCGACCGCGGCGGCGCCCAGTCCTCCGACCTCGCGCTCAGCGTGGCCCGGATGCGGGCGACCCATCCCCTGGCCTCGGCGTTGCCGGTCATCCGCCGCCTGCTGGTCGAGGACGCGCGGTCCTCGGGGGTCATGGTCGCGGTCAGCGCGGCGGACGGCACCCTGTTGTGGGTCGAGGGTGACGCCACGGCATGCCGTCAGGCCGAGTCGATGAACTTCGTCCCCGGCGCGGACTGGAGCGAACGCGGGGCGGGCACCAACGCGCCAGGCACCGCGCTGGCACTGGACGCCGAGGTACAGATCCGCGGCACCGAGCACTTCTCGCGACTGGTGCAACCGTGGAGCTGCACGGCGGTTCCGGTGCACGACCCCGTGACGGGGACGTTGATCGGCGCGATCGATCTCACCGGGGGCGACGACGTGTCGTCGTCCCAGACCCTGGCCTTGGTCCGCGCCACCGTCGTCGCCGTCGAGAACCATCTCGCGCTGCTGCGCTTCACCGAGGCGCCCCGCGTCGAATCTCGTTCGGCAGCATCGCGTTTGAGGGTCCTCGGGCCCGACCGGCCGCGGTGGGCGAGCACCGACGCGCACGGGATGCCAACCCGGGCCGCGCTCACCGGCAGGCACGCCGACATCCTCGTCCTGCTGAGCAGACACCCCGAGGGGCTGAGCGCCGACCACCTTGCCACGCTGCTGGACGACGGGCACCTCGACGTCGTCACGATCCGCGCCGAGATGTCGCGGCTGCGCAGGGTCGTCGGCCCCGAACTGTTGTCGTCGCGGCCATACCGGCTGACGGCGCCGATCGCGAGCGATCTCGCCGAGGTCTTCGACGCGCTGGCCCGCGGTGACGTGGCGGCGGCCCTCGACGCGTACCCCGGCCCACTGCTCAGCAAGTCGGTCTCCCCGGCCGTCGGACGGCTGCGGACCGAGTTGAGCACCAGCCTGCGCGGCGCAGTCATCGCGACCGGCGACCTCGGGCTGCTGCGCCGTTGGCTCCAACTGCCCGAGGGGTCCGACGACCGCGACGGCTGGCGTCGACTGCACGCCAGCGCCGAACCGGTGGACCGGGCAAGGGCCGGTGGACACCTCGCCGGCCTCGACTTCGAATTCGATTGAACCGTGCAACCGTGATGCAACCCCTTTTGCCCTATCTTCAGTGACGACCGACACACTTCCACCGGTGATGTCGCCCCGTTCGTTGGAGAGGAACCCATGACTGTTTACGCGCGGCCCGGCACCGAAGGCTCGGTGATGACCTTCGAGTCCCGCTACGACAACTACATCGGCGGCGACTGGGTGGCCCCTACCGCCGGCCGTTACTTCGAGAACCCGACGCCGATCACCGGCAAGACGTTTTGCGAGGTGGCTCGGTCCGACGAGTCCGACATCGAGAAGGCGCTGGACGCCGCCCACGCCGCCGCCCCCGCCTGGGGCAAGACGTCGCCTGCCGAGCGGGCCAACATCCTCAACAAGATCGCCGACCGCATCGAACAGAACCTCGAGTCGATCGCCGTCGCCGAGGCGTGGGACAACGGCAAGCCCGTCCGCGAGACGCTCAACGCCGACATCCCGTTGGCCGTTGACCACTTCCGCTACTTCGCGGGAGCCCTTCGCGCACAAGAGGGTTCGCTGTCCCAGATCGACGAGGACACCGTCGCCTACCACTTCCACGAGCCCCTTGGCGTCGTCGGACAGATCATCCCGTGGAACTTCCCCATCCTGATGGCGGTGTGGAAGCTCGCTCCCGCGCTCGCCGCAGGCAACGCGGTGGTGCTCAAGCCAGCCGAGCAGACCCCCGTGTCGATCCTGTACTTGATGTCGATCATCGGCGACCTGCTGCCCGCCGGTGTGGTCAACGTGGTCAACGGTTTTGGCGTCGAGGCGGGCAAGCCGCTCGCCTCGAGCAACCGGATCGCGAAGATCGCCTTCACCGGCGAGACCACCACCGGGCGCCTGATCATGCAGTACGCAAGCCAGAACCTGATCCCGGTCACGTTGGAGCTCGGCGGCAAGAGCCCCAACATCTTCTTCTCCGACGTCATGGCCCAGGTCGACGACTTCCAGGACAAGGCGCTGGAGGGCTTCACGATGTTCGCCCTCAACCAGGGCGAGGTGTGCACCTGCCCGTCGCGCTCCCTGGTGCAGGCCGACATCTACGACGAGTTCCTGACCCAGGCCGCGATCCGCACCAAGGCCGTCCGCCAGGGCGACCCGCTGGACACCGAGACGATGATCGGTGCCCAGGCCTCCAACGATCAGCTGGAGAAGATCCTCTCCTACATCGAGATCGGCAAGGACGAGGGCGCCAAGGTCATCACCGGCGGCGAGCGTGCCGAGCTCGGTGGCGAACTGGCCGGCGGCTACTACGTGCAGCCGACGATCTTCGAGGGCAACAACAAGATGCGGGTGTTCCAGGAGGAAATCTTCGGCCCCGTCGTCGCCGTCACGTCGTTCAGTGACTACGACGAGGCCATCTCGATCGCCAACGACACCCTCTACGGCCTCGGCGCCGGCGTGTGGAGCCGTGACGGCAACACCGCCTACCGCGCCGGTCGGGACATCAAGGCCGGTCGCGTGTGGACCAACTGCTACCACGCGTACCCCGCGCATGCGGCGTTCGGCGGGTACAAGCAGTCCGGCATCGGCCGCGAGAACCACAAGATGATGCTCGACCACTACCAGCAGACCAAGAACCTGCTGGTGTCCTACGGCAACAAGGCGCAGGGCTTCTTCTAACCCCCGCCGAACGTGAAGAAGTGCGCGAGAAATGCTCGAGATCTCGCGCACTTCTTCACGTTCGCGGCACGCGCATGACCCTGATCGCCGGCGCCGTCGAGGCGGCGAGCAACGTCGTCCGGTCCGGCGGATAGCAGACGTCGACGACCGCCGCCGACGGGAAGCGATACGGCCTGCCGTGCACCAGCCCCGCGAGTTGCCTTCGCAGCCGCGACATCTCGGCCCGAACCGTCACCACGCGCGACCGGTCGCCGTAGAGGTCATCGGCGAGCTCGGGCGCCGACCGCCCGTCGCGATGCGTGGCGAGGATCAACAGGATTTCGGCGTGCCGAGGCGAGATGTCGTGCCGCCAGCAGCCGAACTGGCCGACCATCTCCAGTGACGGCGCCCCTGAGTCGCGGACGTCGAGGGTCACGCGGGAGATGCCGGGGGTGGCGTCGTCGTCGGTCGGGCGCACCAACCACCCGCCGGGCAGCAGTTCGATCTCGCACATCCCCAGCGGCGGCACCCAGGCCCGGCCCGGCGCGATCTCCGCGGGCAACAGGATTCGGTTGTGCATCGGCACCGAGTCCACCGCCGCCACCCACCCGTCTTGGTCGACGGCGAGCGCGGGCGCCGCGATGCGGGCGAGGATGGGCGCGGCGACCGCCCGCAACCGGTTCAGGGTTTGGTCGTGTTGTTCGCGCAGCCGAGACTCGGCGAGCCGCGCGACGACGTCTACGAGTGCCACCGTCGTCGGGTGCACCGTCGCTGCAGGCCCCGAGACGTCGACGACGCCGATGAGCTGCCCCGTGCGCGGGTCCTTGATCGGCGCTCCCGCACACGTCCACGGGTGATGGCTGCGCTGGTAGTGCTCGGCGGAGAACACCTGCACCGCCCGGTTGGAGGCCAGTGCGGTACCGATGGCGTTGGTGCCGACGGCGCTCTCACCCCAGTGCGCACCTTCGATGAAGCCCAGCCGGTCGGCGTGGTTGAGCACCGACGCCGAGCCGCTGCGCCACAGCACCCGGCCCAGCGCGTCGGCGACGACGAGGATGTTGTCCCCGTCGGCGATCAGCGACTCGAGGTTCCGCGACACCTCGTCGAGGACGCCGAGCAAACCCGAAGACTTGCGCAGCATCTCGAGACCCGCGAGTTCGACGACGGGTGCCGTCAGTCGATCGGGCGCAAGGCCGTTGGCGATCATCCGCTGCCAAGAGTCCTCGATCACCGACCGTGGTCGGGCAGGCGCGCGGGCACCCGACATCGTCGCGTCGTAAACCGCCGACATCAGCCGCGCGTAGTCCCGCGGGTCCTCACCGACCGCGACGGCCGGTTCGGGAGAGGAAAGGTCTTGCATCACCCCTGATTGTGCTCCCGATCACAGGCGAAAGCCATCAAACGAACGCCATGCTCTTCGCGCAAGCGCTCATCTCACGCCGTCGACTCTTCGCGCAAGCGCTCATCTCACGCCGTCGACTCTTCGCGCAAGCGCTCATCTCACGCCGTCGACTCTTCGCGCAAGCGCTCATCGGAAGACAAGACCGCCGTCGATCAGCCCCGCCTGCCCCGTCATGTAGTCGGCGTCGGGCCCCGCCAGATAGGACACGAAGCCCGCGACGTCGTCGGGGGTCTCCGCGCGGCCGAGCAGGATTCCGCCGACGTACTTGTCGTAGGTCTCGCCCTCGGCGGCGCCGGTCAGCTCGGCGAACCGCTTGTCGATCTCGACCCACATGTCGGTGCCGACGACGCCGGGGCAGTAGGCGTTGACGGTGATGCCGTCGGCGGCGTGCTCCTTGGCCGCGGCCTGGGTCAGCGCGCGCACCGCGAACTTGGTGGCGCTGTAGACGCCGAGCATGGCGAATCCGTCGTGGCCGGCGATCGAGGAGGCATTAATCACCTTGCCCTTGGTTCCCCGCTCCTTGAACTTGGTCACCGCGGCCTGGATGCCCCACAGCACCCCGTCGACGTTGACGGCCCAGATCTTGGCGACGTCTTCCGGCGTCGTGTCGAGCAAGGGGGCGACCAGCGCGATGCCGGCGTTGTTCACCATGATGTCGAAGCCGCCGAGGGTGGTGGCCGCGTGGTCGACGGCGGCGAACACCTGCTCGCGGTCGCTCACGTCGGCGACGAAAGTGGTTGCCTTCGAACCAAGTCCGGTGATCTCCTCGGCAACCGCGGAGATTCCGTCGGGTCCGATGTCGACCAGCGCGACGTCCGCACCGTCGCGGGCCAGCCGCAGCGCGATGCCGCGGCCGATGCCACGACCGCCGCCGGTGACCAGTGCGACCTTGCCGTTGAGTGCCCCGCTCACGACGCAGCGTCCGCGGTCGAGGGGTCGACGAGGACCTTCATCTTGGTACCGGCGTGCAGCGCTTCGAACCCCTCGTCGACGACGTCGTCCAGCGGGATCGACGTCACCCAACCGGTGGTGTCGTACTTGTCCTCGGCCATCAGGGCGATGACGGCTGCGAAGTCGTCGGCGGTGTAGCAGAGCGACCCCTGGATGCGGGATTCGTTCATCACCAGATTGAGAAGCGGTGTCGTCAAGGGCTTTTCATAAATAGCGACGCTGACCATCGGCCGGCGCGCCCCGACGCAGGCGAGTGCGGTCTCGACGGCGGGCGTCACGCCGGCGGCGTCGAACACCGCGTCGGCACCGGCGCCGTTTGTGTGATCGGCGATGAAGGCCGCCACGTCAACCGCGGTGGGATCAAGTGTGCGGGCACCGAGCGCTTCGATCGACGCCCGCCGGGTGGCCGACGGCTCGACGACGAAGACGTCCTCGACTCCTTTGCCGCGCAACGCAAACCACAGGCCGATGCCGATCGGGCCCGCGCCGAACACCATCGAGGTGCCGTCGGCGTTCGGCTCGCCGAGGGTGGCCGCGTGGTAGGCCACCGACATGGGTTCGACGAGCGCGCCGAGCTCCATCGAGACGTTGTCGGGCAGGCGGTGCAGCATGTCGGTTGGCACGACGGTGTACTCGGCCATGCCGCCGTCGGACATCAGGCCGTGGAAGCCGATCTGCTGGCAGATGTTGTAGGTGCCTGCCCGGCACGGCCCGCAGTGCCCACATCGGTAGAGCGGCATGACGGCCACCCGGTCGCCCGCCGCGTAGTCGGTGACGCCGTCGCCCACCTCGGTGATGACGCCGGAGAATTCGTGACCCATGGTCAGCGGCAGCTGCTGTCCGGTCAAGGGATGCGGCGTGGTCGGGATGAAGATGGGGCCCGCGTAGTACTCGTGGAGGTCGGTGCCGCAGATGCCGTTGAACCCGACCTTGACCTTGACGGTGCCCGGCGTGGGATTGGGTTCGGGGACGTCGGCGACCTCGAGTTTGTTCGGTCCGTAGTACACAGCTGCTCTCATGAGCCATGTCTATGTGACGGCGGCCACGTTCCGAAAGAGTTGCACCCCGTTGCATGCCCGCGCTGCAACCCGCTGCAACCCTTGCGCCCGATGCCGCGGTGGTGTGCTCTGAGTCACATGACCGAAACGATTGAAAAGCCGGCCGCCGCGGCCACCACCCCTCAGGCTCGCGTCGACGCGTGGCTCGCCGACTTCGAAGCGGCGCTGGCCGTGCGTGACGTCGAGCGGGTGGTGTCGATGTTCGCAGTCGACAGCTTCTGGCGCGACCTGGTGTCCTTCACCTGGAACCTCAAGACCGTCGAGGGGCGCGAGGGCGTCGCCGACATGCTGCATGCGCGGCTGGCCGAGACCAGCCCGTCCGGTTTCCGCACCCGCGAAGAGGCAACCGCCGACGGCGACGTCGCTAGCGCGTTCATCGAGTTCGAGACCGCGGTCGGTCGCGGCACCGGACACCTGCGCATCAAGACCGACGACGACGGCAACGACGTGGCCTGGACCCTGCTGACGGCCATGCAGGAGATCAAGGGCCACGAGGAGCGCAAGGGCGTGACCCGCGTGCTGGGCGCGGTGCACGGTTCCGACGCCGACACCAGGTCGTGGGCCGAGAAGCGGGCGGACGAGGAACGGGCCCTTGGCCGCAGCGAGCAGCCGTACACGCTGGTGGTCGGCGGCGGCCAGGGCGGCATCGCGCTCGGCGCGCGGCTGCGTCAGCTCGGCGTGCCGGCGATCGTCGTCGACAAGCACGACCGCCCGGGCGACCAATGGCGCAAGCGCTACAAGTCGCTGTGTCTGCACGATCCGGTCTGGTACGACCACCTGCCGTACATGCCCTTCCCGCAGAACTGGCCGGTGTTCGCGCCCAAGGACAAGATCGGCGACTGGCTCGAGTTCTACACCAGGGTCATGGAGGTGCCGTACTGGTCGAAGACCAGCTGCCTGTCCGCCTCCTTCGACGAGGCGGAGAAGAAGTGGACCGTCGAGATCGACCGCGACGGGGAGCGGCTGACGCTGCACCCCACGCAGCTGGTGCTGGCCACCGGCATGTCCGGCAAGCCGAGCATCCCGACGCTGCCCGGTCAGGACGTGTTCCGCGGCGAGCAGCACCACTCCAGCGCCCACCCCGGCCCGGACCGCTACGTCGGCAAGCGTGCCGTGGTGATCGGGTCCAACAACTCCGCGCACGACATCTGCAAGGCGCTCGTCGAGAACGGCGTCGACACGACGATGGTGCAGCGGTCCTCGACCCACATCGTGAAGTCGGATTCCCTGATGGAGATCGGCCTCGGTGACCTCTACTCGGAGCGGGCCGTGGCGTCCGGCATGACGACCGAGAAGGCCGACCTGACGTTCGCGTCGCTGCCGTACAAGATCATGCACGAGTTCCAGATCCCGGTCTACGACGCGATCCGGGAGCGGGACAAGGAGTTCTACGACCGACTGACGGCGGCCGGCTTCGAATTGGACTGGGGCGACGACGATTCCGGCCTCTTCATGAAGTACCTGCGCCGCGGGTCCGGCTACTACATCGACGTCGGCGCGTGCGACCTGGTCGCCGACGGCACCATCAAGCTTGCCCACGGCCAGGTCGAGAAGCTCACCGAGGACGCCGTGGTGCTGACCGACGGCACGGTACTGCCCGCCGACGTCGTGGTCTACGCCACCGGGTACGGCTCGATGAATGGCTGGGCGGCCGACCTCATCGGCCAGGACGTCGCCGACAAGGTCGGCAAGGTCTGGGGCCTCGGCAGCGGGACGACGAAGGACCCCGGCCCATGGGAGGGCGAGCAGCGCAACATGTGGAAGCCGACGCAGCAGGAGAACCTGTGGTTCCACGGCGGGAACCTGCATCAGTCCCGGCACTATTCGCTGTATCTGGCGCTCCAGCTCAAGGCGCGCTACGAGGGCCTGCCCACCCCGGTGTACGGGCTACAGGAAGTGCACCACCTGAGTTAGAGGTCAGGAAACCTTGGCGGAGCCGAGAATCAGGCGGCAGGAGCGCCGACCGGGACGAAACCAGAGCCCGGTCGGTTCTTCGCGTTGATGTCGGCCAGCACCGAGGTCATCGACATGGTGACCGCAGGCGTGTGCAGCGGGACGAACTTCACCACGCACGTCGGCAGGTCCTCGCTGAAGGCGCCGTGGATCATGCCGACCAGCATGTTGTTCACGGTGACCGGGGCACCCGAGTCACCGGGCTGGCCGCACACCTGGTTGAGGATGGTGCCGGGTTTGTCGCCAGGCCCCCAGGTCACGCCGCACGACTGGCCCGTGGTGCGGCCGAGCTTGCAGGCGTTCTCACCGAACACCGGATCGGGACCGAGGCCGTCGATCTCGAAGCCGTCGATCGAGTTGACCGGCTGCACCTTGGCGGGGTCGAACTGGATCACGGCGTAGTCGAGACCGTCGTTGCCCGCGACCATCGTGCCGACGACGCCGCTGGACTGGGCGCGTTCGGACGCGACCTGCGCGCCGGGTCCGCCGCAGTGTGCGGAGGTGAAGCCAATCAGGTTGCCCTTGGAGTCGTTGCCGATCGTGGTCAGGGTGCAGAAGGTGTCGCCGTCGATGACGATTCCCGACCCGCCCCCGAGCACCACCTTGTCATCGGCGCGGGACACCGCTGAGTGAGGTGTGGTCAGGGCGACTACCAGGACGACGAAGAGCGCGGACAGGACGAACTGACTCCGATGACTTCGTACGAACTGCAAGGAACCTCCTGGGGACTGCTCCGGCCGACGGCCAAGCGAGGTCAGTCTAACGTCGGCCGGAATCGTTGCAGAGGCCTCGACATGGCAACATGGGCGCCGACCCCCATGAACTGCGGGACTGTACATCGAACGGGGAGGACGTGTCCGTGAGCAATGGCGACCGCAAGAGCGGCGTTCCGACGACGGTGACCTCGATTCCACTGGTGGATCCGCACGCACCGAAGCCCGACCCCTCCGTGGGCGACCTGGTCAAGGACGCGACGGCGCAGATGTCCACGCTGGTGCGCGCCGAAGTGGAACTGGCCCGCGCCGAGATCACCCGCGACGTCAAGAAGGGTCTGACGGGCAGCGTCTACTTCATCCTCGCCCTCGTCGTCCTGTTCTACTCGACGTTCTTCTTCTTCTTCTTCGTCTCGGACCTGTTGGACCTGTGGCTGCAGAAGTGGGCGGCCGATCTGATCGTCTTCGGCTTGATGCTGGTGACGACCGGACTGCTGGCGTTCCTCGGTTACCTCAAGGTGCGAAAGATCAGGGGCCCGCGGAAGACCATCGAGTCGGTGAAGGAAGCGCGGGTCGCGCTGACGCCCGGCGGCGACAGGACCCCGGTGAAGCCTTCGGCGCCGACGGCAGATCCCTCCGGCTGGTAGTGGCGCGCTCCCGGGGGCGCGTCGCACAGCCGCCACCCGATCCGTCGATCACGCGCATTGCCGGCCCGTGGCGGCACATGGACGTGCATGCCAATGGCATTCGCTTTCACGTCGTCGAGGCCAACCCCACGACCGACGAGCCGCCGGCCGGTCAACCGCTGGTCATGCTGCTTCACGGCTTTGGCTCGTTCTGGTGGTCGTGGCGGCACCAGCTCCGCGGGCTGAGCGGCGCCAGGGTGGTCGCGGTCGACCTGCGCGGTTACGGCGGCAGCGACAAGCCGCCAAGGGGTTACGACGGCTGGACGCTGGCAGGCGACACCGCGGGCCTGGTCCGGGCGCTTGGCCACGAGACCGCGACGTTGGTCGGGCACGCCGACGGCGGGCTGGTCTGCTGGGCCACGTCGGTGCTGCATCCCCGGGTGGTGCGATCGATCGCCGTCGTCAGCTCGCCGCACCCGGTCGCGCTGCGCGCGTCGGCGTTGACGCGCCGCGACCAAGGCATGGCACTGCTTCCGTGGATGATGCGCTATCAGCTGCCCTTCTGGCCCGAACGGTCGCTGACAGATGACGACGCCGCCGAACTGGAGGCCGTCGTCCGCAGCAGGGCCGGCGCGAATTGGCTTGCCTCAGAGGATTTCTCGGAGACGATCCACCACATGCGCCGGGCCATCCAGATTCCGTCGGCGGCACATTCGGCGCTGGAATATCAGCGCTGGGCGGTCCGCAGCCAGCTTCGCGGCGAGGGACGCCGCTTCATGCGGTCGATGAAGCGGCCACTGTCGGTGCCCGTGCTGCACGTGCGAGGTGACGCCGACCCCTACGTGCTGGCGGATCCCGTGCGTCGGACGCAGCGGTTCGCCCCGCACGGACGGTACGTATCCATCGCCGGTTCCGGGCATTTCGCGCACGAGGAAAATCCCGATCTGGTCAACGAGGAACTGACGCGATTCCTCGCGGGCGTCTACGGCGACCGAGGCTAGGAGATGCAGGTGTCGGTGGACACCCGCTGGGTGTTGCCGACCTTCGCCATCTGCTTCTCGACCTCGTGGGACGTGAGCACGAAGCCCGTGTCCGCGTCGTCGACCGCAGCGCCGAACACCACGCCCAGCACCTTGCCGTCTTTGTCGATCAACGGTCCGCCCGAATTACCTTGCCGAACAGTGCCTCTGATGGTGTAGACCTCGCGGGTGACGGTGTTCGTGTGATAGATGTCGGGCCCGTTGAGCTGGATGATCTCGCGGATGCGGCCCGGGGTGGCCGTGAACTCGCCGCCACCGGGATACCCCATCACCACCGCGTCGGTGCCCGTCGGCGCCTCCTGCATGTCGAACTGCAGCGGTGCCGCCGGAAGGTCGGGGACGTCGAGGATCGAGATGTCGGCGTTCGGGTCGTAGGACACCACCGTCGCGTCGTAGGTCTTGCCCTCGGACTCGACGGTCACGCTCTCCGAACCCGCGACCACGTGCGCATTGGACATGACGCGGTTGGGCGCGACGACGAATCCGCTGCCCTCGAGCACCTTTTGGCAGCTCGTCGCCACCCCGCGGATCTTCAGCACGCTCGGCCGGGTGGCCGCGACGACGGGGTCGCTGGCCAGGGCGGCGTCCGGCGCGTCGACGTTGACGATCGGGGTGCGGCCGAACGGTTGCAGCACGTCGGGCAGCCCGGAGGTGTCCAACAGTGACGACAACCGCGTCGGGACCCGCTTGAGCCAGGCAGGCGCGGCCTGGTCGACCGTCGACAGCACCCGCGAACCACGCACGGCGGCAGCGAGATCGGGCTGATCGGAGGATGTCAGCGGCGTGGCGAGCAGCCAGGCAGCCACCAAGACCGCGACCAGCTGCAGCGCGACCCCGACCACCGAGTCGACGGTGCGCAGCCCGCCGTTGCGGATCGCCCCCCGCACGGCCCTGCCGAGGACGACGCCGGCGATCTCGCCGATGACGACCAGCCCGAGGATGAGGAACAGCGCCACGAACAGCTTTGTCCGCGCCCCGTCGACGTGACCGACGACGTGCGGTGCCAGCAGCACGCCCGCGACGGCACCGAGGATCACACCGACGAAGGACAACAGCGAACCAAGCGCCCCGGAGCGCCACCCGGAGATGGCGGCGACGAAGGCGATGGCGAGGACGGCCAGATCAAGCCACTGCGACGAAGTCATTGTGGGCCATCACGGTAATCGCTGCCGCCGCCGACGAGCGCCATCGCCACGTCCAGTTCACGGACGTCGTCGGCGTCCCACGGCTCCGCCCAGCCCGCGACGTCGAGAATCGCGGAGATGACCTGGCCGGTGAAACCCCAGACCAGCATCTGGTTGAGCATGAAGGCGGGCCCGGCGAATCGGGTGGTGTTCTCCTTGCGGTACACCATCAACCGGTTCTCGGGATTGACGAACGCGCGGATGGGGACGCGCGCGACGATCGCCGTCTCACCGTCGTTCACGACGCCGACAGGTCCCGGGTCCGGCGAGTAGGCCAGCACGGGGACGACGTGGAAGCCGGACGGTGGGATGAACATCCGGTCCAGCGTGACCAGGGGTTGCAACCGGGTGACGTCGACTCCGGTCTCCTCGTTGGCCTCGCGTAGCGCGGTCCCGACGGGTCCGCCGTCGCCGGGGTCGGACGCACCGCCGGGAAAGGCGGCCTGGCCGGCGTGCTGGCGCAGCGTCGAGGCCCGGACCGTGAGCAGCAGGTCGGCGTCGGGCGGCAAGCCGCCAGACGGGGAGTCGAACGGCCCGGAGAACAGCACCAGAACGGCGGCGTCACGCTTGGTTCCGGTCACCGTCGCGGCGGCGTTGGCGACCTTGATGGCAGCGAGCACGTCGGCGGGCACCCGCTCGCGGTACGCCCGCGGCACGTCGGCGACGTTCTCGAGCAGCGGCTTCAGCCAGGACGGAGCCGCTGCGGCATCGAGGGCGGCCGACGGTCCCCCGTCACCGTTCGACATCAACCGCGCACTCCCATCGCCGGATTCACCGCCGCGGCAATCTCATCGGCGCTGGTGAACGCACGCGGCAGGATTTTGGCCACCGTACCGTCCGAACGCAGGACGACGGTGGCTGGCATGACATTGGGCACCTTCAGTGCGGCGGCGACCAGCCGTCGACCGTCCTGCAGGGTCGGCAGCTTCACGCCGAGCTCGGTCAGCCGCAGCAGCGCCGCGGTCTCGTTCTCGTCCTGATGCACGGTCAGCACCGTCACGGCCGGTCCCATTCGCCGCTGGTACTCGGCCATCGCGGGCAGTTCGTCGGCGCAGGGCCCACACCAGTAGGCCCAGAGGTTCAGCACCACGTTGCGGCCCGCGACCATCGCCGCGACGTCGGCGCGGCTGCCGTCGGCGGCGCACTCGGTCGTGATCCCACGCAGCGCCTCAGGCGAGGATCCGGTCGACGGAGTGGGGCACGGCGGCAGGTCGGCCTTGGCGCGCGGACCCGCCAGCGCCTCGGCGGTGTCGGCGTCGCGGTGTTCCCTGGCTACGCCCGCGGACAGACCGCCACCGGGGTTCCCGGCCGTGTCGTCGGCGCCGACCTCGCGCCACAGCGCGACGACCAGCGCCACGATGACGACGAGCCCAGCCAGGGTCCATCGGGTTGATGCACGCATGAGGCAGGCAGGCTCTACAGACCGGCCAGCGCCAGCAGGTGTTCGGTCTCGGGGCCCCTGACCAACGCGGCGGCGGTCAGCGGATCCGTCGGCCCGAGGCCGAACGACGGGCAGTCCTTGGCCAACACGCACACTCCGCAGGCCGGTTTCTTGGCGTGACACACCCGACGGCCGTGGAAGATCACCCGGTGGCTGAGCAGCGTCCACTCCTTGCGCGGGATGAGGTCGCCGATCGCAAACTCGACCTTCACCGGGTCCTCGAGTTCGGTCCACCGCCACCGGCGCACCAACCTGCCGAAGTGGGTGTCGACGGTGATGCCGGGAATGTCGAAGGCGTTTCCGAGGATGACGTTGGCGGTCTTGCGGCCGATTCCGGGAAGCGTCACCAACTCGTCGAGCGTCCGCGGCACCTCACCGTCGAAGCGTGCGACCAACTCCTGGCCGAGACGCATCAGCGAATTGGCCTTGTTCCGATAGAAGCCCGTGGTGCGGACCAGGGCCTCCAACTCCTCGCGGTCGGCGGCGGCGTAGTCGGCCGCGGTGCGGTACTTCGCGAACAGGGCGGGGGTGGCCAGGTTGACGCCCTTGTCGGTGCTCTGCGCCGACAGGATGGTCGCGACGGCGAGCTCCAGCGGGTTGGTGAAGTCGAGCTCGCAGTACACGTGCGGAAAGGCTTGGGAGAGCGTGCGATTCATCCGCCTCGCCCGCCGGACCAGGCCGGTGTGAGTTTCGTTGTCGTACTTGGTGGATTTGGGGGCCACCACTGCGCGCGTTGCCACGATCGTCAGCCTACTGAGGGAACCGACAAGTCTAAGCGCGGACCGGTGGCAATTCGTGATCCCACCGAGACCTTCGGCGTGTTTACTTCGCCATGTGTCCTGGTTGCTCGTAGCGTTCGTCCCGGTGTTGCTGATGTTGGCAACATTCGGGCTTGACCGCTTGGAGGCGGGTCTGGACGACGACACCGTGTCTCCCGCGGACGTCACCGCGTTTCTCGAACAGGCCAAGGCGGACTGCGCCAAACCTGCGGCGCGCACCGGTGTCGTCGGGAGCTATGAGTTGCTCGACGACGGATACGACGATGTCTGCCGGGAAAGCGTATTCACCGATTCGGGACGGCATTTGCCGACGCGCGTGATCATCCCGCACGAATCGAATACGGAATTTCGGCCGACTCGGCACGCTTATCGTGTGTAGCGTTGGCATCTCGCGAAGGCGCCAACGCTTAGAATGACTTCGCCATCCCGCAGGGGTGGCCTTCGTGTGTCATATTTCCAACGGCTTAAGGGGCAACGTGGACGAGATCCTGGCGAGGGCCGGAATCTTCCAGGGGGTGGAACCGACTGCGGTCTCCGCGCTGACCAAGCAGCTGCAGCCAGTCGACTTTCCGCGTG
>Ga0247732_10000541_pt1 | contig 17565 bp, 12 predicted proteins | sample UWRJL163409C2_FD_180940 | JGI IMG/M metagenome (GOLD analysis project Ga0247732, IMG submission 180940) | Plant litter microbial communities from Arlington Agricultural Research Station in Wisconsin, United States - UWRJ-L163-409C-2 | ecosystem: Environmental > Terrestrial > Plant litter >...
CAACTTCGGCTACGCCGCCGCCATGGGAAATGTGATGGTCGTCGTGATCGGCATCTTCCTCTTCTTCTATCTGCGCAGCCAGGCGAGGAGCCGACTCTCATGACCGCCACCATCGACCGCCCCCAGTCCGACAACCCAAAACGGCCCGACCGCCCGGCGCCCACGCCCCGTCGGCTCTCGTCGGCGAAGCGCACCCGCCGGGTCACGCGTCCGCTGCAGTACCTGGCGCTCGCGGGCTACATCGTGTTCCTCGGATTCCCGCTGCTGTTCCTGCTCATCACCGCGTTCAAGACGCCGCAGGAACTGCAGTCGGCGGCCCCGTCGTTCCTGCCGCAGTCGCTCAACTTCGACAACTTCACGCAGGCGACGGAGAAGGCCAACCTGATTCCGGCGGCACTGAACAGCCTCATCGTGTCGGTCGCGACGACCCTCATCGTGACCGTGATCTCGCTGCCGGCGGCCTACGCCCTCGCTCGGTTCAAGACGAAGCTGCGCACGGTCGCGACGGGCTGGATCCTGCTCAGCCAGGTGTTCCCGTTCATCCTCATCATCATCCCGCTGTTCCTGGTGCTCAAGCAGATCGGGCTCATCAACAGCCTGGTCGGCCTGATCCTCGTGTACACGGTCTGGTCTCTGCCGTTCGCCCTGTGGATGCTGCAGGGGTACGTCGCCGGGATCCCCGTCGAACTCGAGGAGGCCGGGGCGATGGACGGCGGGTCCAGGCTGCTCGTGCTGCGCAAGATCATCCTTCCGCTGCTCGCCCCGGGCCTCGTCGCCACGAGCCTGTTCACCTTCATCTCGGCATGGAACGAGTTCTTCTTCGCTCTTGTGCTCATCCAGGACCCGGCGCTGCAGACGCTGCCGCTCACCCTCGCGCGCTTCGTCGGAGCCGAGGGGCAGGTGCAGCTCGGCCAGCTCGCGGCGGCGTCGCTGCTCGCCACAATCCCCAGCCTCGTGTTCTTCGCGCTCATCCAGAAGCGGCTCACCTCGGGCCTGCTCAGCGGCGCGGTCAAGGGCTGACCCCGCCTCACCCACACCATCCGACCCAACACAGTGCAGTGCCCTCACCAGAAAACAAAGGAGTTTCACCCATGAGAAGAAAGATTTCGGTCGCCGTCGGCGCCGTCGCCATCGTCGGCATGATGTCGGGATGCGCGTTCGGCGGAGGCGGAACGACAGACAGCTCGTCGAACGACGGCCCCGTCGAGATCACCTTCCAGAGCCTCGCCTACCAGGACTCCACGGTGGCGGCCACGAAGGAGATCGTCGACAGCTGGAACGCCGACAACCCCGACATCCAGGTGAAGCTCACCCAGGGAAGCTGGGACAACGTGCACGACCAGCTCGTCACCCAGTTCCAGGGCGGCACGGCCCCGGATGTCATCCAGGACGAGTCGAGCGACATCCTCGGCTTCGCGAACCAGGGCTACCTCGCCGACCTCAGCGACCACCTCAGCGACGACGTGAAGTCGAGCGTCCCCGACGACGTGTGGAAGACGGTGTCGACCGCCGACGGCAAGATCGTCGCCGCTCCGACCCTGCTGCAGACCTACGTGGTCTACGCCAACACCGACGCGTTCGCCGCGGCCGGCGTCGAGGTTCCCACGGGCGACGAACTCACCTGGGACCAGCTGCAGGACATCTCGAAGAAGCTCACCGCCGACGGCAAGTTCGGTGTCGGCTGGGGCCTGAAGCAGCCCACCGCCGCGATCATGAACACGGCCCTCGGATTCGACGGCACCTTCTTCGACGTCGAAGACGACGGAACCGCCAAGATCGACATCGGCGACGACGAGCTGGCCGTTCCGAAGTACGTGCACGACATGGCCTACGAAGACGCGTCGCTCGACCCGATCACGCTCACCCAGAGCGGGTCGGATGTCCTCCCCGGCTTCCTCGGCGGAACGTACGCCATGTACGTGGGCGGCAACTTCCTGGCGCAGCAGATCAGCGAGTCCGCTCCCGAGGGCTTCAACTGGAAGGTCCTGCCCCCGCTCGCCGGCTCCGCAGGCCCCGCGCAGGCCGCGAACCCGCAGACCCTCTCCGTGGCAGCCGAGAGCAAGAACGTCGAGGCCTCGGCCAAGTTCATCGATTACTTCATGAGCGCCGACAACCTCGCCTCGGTCGCCGAGGGCGACTGGCTGATCCCCTCGACGGATGCCGCGCGCACCGCCGTGGAGACGAACACGAACGGCGAGAACGGCTGGAAGGAGCTGCTCGCGACCGGTGAAGACCTCACCGGTGCGCCGTTCCAGAAGGCCACGAACTACCCGCAGTGGAAGGACCAGTACGCCACCCCGCTGCTGCAGCAGTACTTCGCGAACTCGATCACCCTCGACGAGCTGAAGCAGAAGCTCACCGAGGGCTGGTCGTCGATCGGCTGACCTCTCGGCACCCCGAGGCGCGGGGCGGCACCCCGCCCCGCGCCTCGGCCTCAGCACCAGACCACACCCCATGACACATGACACTCAGCCGGCCAGACCTGCCGGAACACAAGGAGACTTCAGGATGGATCTGCTCGAAGACAAGGCGACCGGGGCCCTCGTGGGCGCCGCCGTGGGCGACGCCCTGGGAGGAGCCGCGGAGGGCAACACACCCGAGGCCATCCAGGAACGCTACGACGGATTCATCACGGGAGTCGTGCCGCCGTTCCTCGCGGACTGGCGCAACGCCCGGCCCATCGCGCCGTACCACAAGGGCGACGGCCACATCACCGACGACACCCTCATGACCAATGCGCTCGTCGACGTCTACGACGAGGTGCGCGACCATCTCGACGCCTACGCGATCGCCGAGAAGTTCGTTCCGCGCCTCATCGGCGAACGCCAGTGGATCCCCGAGCTCGAGACCGACGCGATCCTGCTGCAGCGCATCTTCCTCGCCGAGAAGTGGCTGGTCGCGCGCATCCACTACGGCCACATCGACCCCCGCGAGGCGGGCGTCGGCAACATCGTGAACTGCGGCGCCACCATGTACGCAGCTCCCATCGGAATCATCAACGCCGGCTCGCCCGACACCGCCTACGCCGAGGCCATCGACGTGGCCGGCGCCCACCAGTCGAGCTACGGCCGCGAGGCGGCCGGCGTCTACGCGGCGGCGGTCGCCGAGGCGATGCGCGTCGGCGCGACCGTATCGAGCGTTCTGGATGTCGCCCTGCGGCTCGCGAAAGACGGCACGCGCGACGCTATCGAATCGGTCGTCGAGGCCGCATCCACCCGCAGCGACTGGCGCGACTCGCTCGCCCACCTTCGTTCGGCCGTGGAGCCGTTCGACACGGTCGGCCCGAACTACCGGGCACCCGCCCGCGACGCCCGCATCCCGAGCCGCACGAAGTCGATCGAGGAGCTGCCGATCGCCCTCGGAATGCTCGTGGTCGGCGCGGGAGACTACAGCGAGGCCGTTCTGGGCTCGATCAATTACGGTCGCGACTCGGACTCGATCGCCGTGATGGCCGGGTCGATCGCGGGCGCGCTGCACGGGCTCGAGGCGGTTCCGGCCGAGTGGGTCGACGCCGTCACGCAAGGCAGCCGCATCGACATCACGGCCACCGGCCCTCGCATCGCGGCCGTCGCGCGCGAGGTGTTCGAGAAGGACTGCGCCCGCGCCGAGGCTCGTGCGGCCTCGATGTCGGCGCTCACGCGAGCACTCTGATGCTGCGATTGAGCTGGACCCAGCCCGAAGACCTGGTGCCGCACGCGCTGGCCGCCGCCCGCCTCGACGGGGTCGACGTGTCGGCGCCCGAGGCGGAGTGGGTGGCCGCGGGCGGTTCGCCGACCGCCGCCGTCAGTGGTGCGTCACCGCAGCCCGCGCCTCCCGAGCTGCGCGCGCTCGCACGGGCCCTGCTCGCGCGCATCGACCAGCTGCCTCTGCCGGCCGGGCTTGTCGCGGCCGAGCCTGACGCCCTCGACGCCATCCTCGACCTCGCGCCGCAGCCGCCCGAGCTGCCGTCGGTGTCCAGCGACGCGGGCGGGCCCGGCTCGATGTCGACCGGCTCGTTCGGCGACCGGATGCTCGGGGCCTGGCTGGGCAGGGCCGCCGGCTGCCTGCTCGGCAAGCCCGTCGAGAAGATCTCGCGCGAGGGCATCCGCGCCATCGCCCAGTCGACCGGCAACTGGCCGGTCTCCTCGTACTTCACCGAGCAGGGACTCGATCCGGCCGTCGCCGCGCGATACCCGTGGAATCGGCGCAGCCGCCCCACGAGCCTCGTCGAGAACATCGACGGCATGCCCGAAGACGACGACCTCAACTTTCCCCTGATCGCCCTCGAGCTGCTCGAGCGCGCCGGCGCCGACTTCACGACCGACGACGTGGCGCTCTCGTGGCTCGCGAACCTTCCCGGAGGCCGCGTGTTCACGGCCGAGCGCATCGTCTACCGCAACCTTCTCGAAGGCCACGAGCCCGACGTCGCGGCCACGGTGCAGAACCCGTTCCAGGAGTGGATCGGTGCGCAGATCCGCACCGATGTCTACGGCTGGGCGCGGCCCGGCGACCCCCACGCCGCGGCCGCGCTCGCTCACCGCGACGCGTGGCTCAGCCACCGGCGCAGCGGGCTATACGGCGCGCTGTTCGTGGCCTCGGCCAGCTCGGCGGCACTCGTCACCTCGTCGGTGCACGAGGTGATCGCGGCCGGGCTCTCGGCGGTCCCCGAGGGCAGCCGCTACGCCGCGGCCATCCTGCGCGGCGCCGAGCTGGGCGCATCCGGGCTCTCGGTCGATGAGGGCCTCGACGCGCTCGCCGCCGAGTTCGGGCACCTGCACTGGGTGCACGCGCTCAATAACAGCGCGCTGCTGGCGTTCGCGCTCGTGCGTTCCGACGGCGACTTCGCCACGGCGATCTCGATCGCCGTGATGGGCGGCTGGGACACCGACTCGGTCGGGGCCACGGCCGGCGCTATCGTGGGCGCGTTGACCGGCGCAGCCGCGCTGCCGCCGGCCTGGATCGAACCGCTGCTCAACCGGCTCGCCACGTCGATCCCGGGCTTCGACGGCATCGGCTTCGACGAGCTCGCGGCACGCACGGCCGCGCTGGCGCCGGCACTCGCGCCGACTCTCGAGTCGACTCCTTCGGGGGCCACCCGATGAGCATCATCGTGGTCGGCAGCGCCAACCTCGACCTCGTCTACACGGTCGAGGCTATCCCCGCGCCCGGCGAGACCGTGCTTGCGACGGGCGGCGGCCGGCATCCGGGTGGCAAGGGCGCCAACCAGGCCGTCGCGGCCGCCCGCGCCGGTGCGGCGACCACCTTTGTCGCGCTGCTCGGCGACGACGACGCGGGCGCGCTGCTGCGCGACAGCCTGCGTGGCGCCGGGGTCGTGGATGCGACGCGCATCATCACGGGCGAGACCGGCACCGCGCTCATCACCGTCGACGCGCATGCCGAGAACACCATTGTGGTGAACCAGGGAACGAACGCGCTGTTCACCTCGCTCGCTGACGACCAGGCGCAGCTCATCCGAGACGCAGACGTGCTCGTGCTGCAGCTCGAGATCTCGATCGAGACCGTGCGCGTGGCCGCCGCCATCGCCCGCGCCGCGGGAACGCGTGTGCTGCTGAACGCGGCGCCGGTGCGCCCCCTTCCCTCCGAGCTGCTCGCGCTCGTCGACGTGCTGATCGTGAACGAGACCGAGGCGACGCAGCTCGCCGGCGACGACGCGCGCGACCTGTTCTCGCGAGCGCGGGCGCTGACCCGCGACGTGCCGAGCGTCATCATCACCCTCGGCTCGGCCGGTTCCGTGCTGCTGCATCGCGGCGACGCCGAGCTCACGCGGGTCGAGGCCCATGAGGTCGAGGCCATCGACACCACCGGGGCCGGCGACACGTTCTGCGGCGCCTTCGCCGCCGCGCTCGACGAGGGACTCGACCTGCCCTCGGCCGTGCGCTTCGCGACCGCGGCCTCCGCCCTCTCGGTGCAGCGCGTGGGCGCCGTGCCCTCCATTCCCGATCGCAAGGAGATCGACGCTCTTGTCTCATCGCTCTGACGTCCTGGCCGTTGCCGACCTCGTTCACGACCCCGACGAGGCCAACACCAACGAGATCGACCCGCTGGTGCCGCGCCCGATCGACCGCGCGACCGAACTGCCGCTGACCGGCGCGCTCGATGAGGCAGTGGGCGACATCGCCAAGATCTTCGCGGCTCCTGCTGACCCGGCCGAGTGGCCCGCTTGGCGCGAGGCGCTCGCGGCCTGGCGCGCAGACGCTCGCCGCCGCATTGACTATTCGGGCGCGGCTTACGACGACGTCACCTCGCGCTGGACCCAGCACTGCGCATCCGTCGCCCTCGTGTGGCTCTGGGACGAGCGGCTCTTCGACGCCGATGCTCAGCGCTTCGACGTGCAGCGTTTCGTCGACGCGACGGCCGACTTCGGCGGCTTCGACGGCGTGGTGCTCTGGCACGCCTACCCGGTGATCGGCATCGACGACCGCAACCAGTTCGACCACTACCGCGATGTGCCCGGCCTGCGCGAGCTCACCGCCGAGTTCCAGCGGCGAGGCATCCGCGTATTCATCGACTACAACCCGTGGGACACGGGAACGCGCCGCGCCGACCACGACGACGCAGCGGAGCTCGCCCTGATCGTCGACGAGCTGGGGGTCGACGGCGTCTTCCTCGACACGATGAAGGAGGGCGACCGCGCGCTCGTAGCAGCCCTGCGCGAATCGTCGCCGCCGCGCGCGCTGGAGGGTGAGTCGCGCGTTCCCAACGTGCGTATCGAGGACCACCAGCTGAGCTGGGCGCAGTGGTTCGACGACAGCGAGGCGCCCGGCGTGATGCGCGCCCACTGGTTCGAGCGTCGGCACATGATGCACTCGACCCGCCGCTGGAATCGCGACCACAGCTCCGAGCTGCAATCGGCCTTTATGAACGGCACGGGCATGCTCGTCTGGGACACGGTCTTCGGCGTCTGGGTGGGCTGGAACGCGCGCGACCGGTCGACGCTGCGGCGCATGCTGCGGATGCAGCGCGCTTTCGGCGACGTGTTCGTGGGCGGCGACTGGGTGCCGCTCGACGGCGCCTCCGGCCACGCTCTCGACCACGGCGTCTACGCCTCCCGCTGGTCGACCGACGAGGTCGATGTGTACACGCTCGTCAACCGCTCGGGCGAGGACTACACCGGCCCGGCCCTGTCGGCCGATCACGGCTCGGGCGTGCTGTGGGATGCGACGGCCGGGCGTATCGTCGGCCCCGAGGGCGTCGCCGTTCCCGCTCGAGGCATCACCGCGATCGTGCGCGAGAAGGTGCGCGGCCTCACCACGGCTCCGGATGCGATGGGCCCGGATGCGACGGGCCCGGATGCGACATCGCCGGTAGTGACGGAGCCGCACTCCGATCTCCTCCGCGGGCTCCTGGTCGAGGCGGCGGCGGATGCACCCAGCGCCGATTCGAGCTTCCCCGCGCGAGAGGCCGAGCGCCGGACTCCGGCGGCGGCGCCCGTCGCAGCCGCACCCGCCGACTCGGTCGTGATCGACGCCGCCACCCATGAGCTCGTCGTGCGCTTCCGCCGCCGAGAGACGGGACTCTACGGCGAGGCGCCCTACGTGGAGGAGTGGAAGCCGCTGCCGCCGCGGCTGCACGACGACCGCAGCCTCGAGGTCACGGTCGAGACCGGCCGCGTCGCCGTCGCCCGACGCGAGGTCACCCGCGCCGAGTTCGATCGCTTCGTGGCCGACACGGGCTATGCGCCCGCGAGCGGCAACCGCTTCCTGCTCGCCGCTCAGGCCGACGGCGACGCGGTGACCTGCGTCGACCTCGACGATGCGCGAGCCTACGCCGCGTGGGCCGGGGCCCGCCTGCCCACCGAATTCGAATGGCAGCTGGCGGCATCCGATGGAGCCTTCGAACGGGCCGAGCCGTGGGTCTGGAACTGGACCGAGAGCGAGCACAGCGACGGCGTCACCCGCTTCGTGCAGTTGAAGGGGGGCGCCGACTACGCGGCGCAGGGCTCCGACTGGTACGTCGACGGAGGCCGCCGAGAGCCCGAGTTCAGCCTCAAGTACCTGCTCACCGGGCTGGGGATCTCGAGGTCGCCGAACATCGGCTTCCGCCTCGCCTGGGATCTGGAGGGCAAATCATGAGCGCCGCGCCTCTCGACGGAGTGAGGGTGCTCGACGTTTCGACGCTCTTCGCGGGTCCGCTCGCCGCTACATTCCTCGGCGATTTCGGGGCCGACGTGATCAAGGTCGAGCACCCGCTGAAGCCCGACGCCTCGCGCGGGCACGGGCCCGCCAAAGACGGCGTGAACCTCTGGTGGAAGACGCTCGGCCGCAACAAGCGCACGGTCACACTCAACCTCGGCCAGGCCGACGGGGCCGCCGTGCTGCTCGAGCTCGTGCGCACGGCCGACGTGCTGATCGAGAACTTCAGGCCCGGCACGCTCGAGCGCTGGGGCCTGGGTCCGGATGCGCTGCTCGCCGCCAACCCGGCACTGGTCATAGCGCGGGTCACCGCTTTCGGCCAGTTCGGGCCCTACTCCGCGCGGCCCGGCTTCGGCAGCCTCGCCGAAGCGATGAGTGGATTCGCGGCGCTCACGGGCGAGCCCGACGGCCCGCCCACGCTGCCGCCCTTCGGCCTCGCCGACGGCATCGCCGCGCTCGCCACGAGCTACGCCGTGATGGTCGCACTGCGCTCCGCCGAGGCGACCGGCCGCGGCCAAGTCGTCGACATGGCCATCATCGAGCCCATCCTGATGCTGCTCGGCGGCCAGATCACGGCCTTCGACCAGCTCGGAACGGTGCAGGCGCGCACCGGCAACCGCAGCGTGAACAACGCGCCGCGCAACGTGTACCGCACGGCCGACGACGAGTGGGTGGCCATCTCGACCAGCTCGCAGTCCATCGCGGAGCGCGTGATGGCCCTCGTCGGCCGACCCGAACTCGTCGACGAGCCGTGGTTCTCGAGCGGTCACAGCAGGGCGCAGCACGCCGACGAGCTCGACGAGGCCGTCGCATCCTGGGTCGCCGCGCGCCCCACCGCGGTGGTGCTCGAGGAGTTCGAGAGGGCGCAGGCCGCCGTCGCGCCCGTCTACGACGTGCGGGGCATCCTCGCCGATCCGCAGTACGCCGCGCTCGGCACCGTTCAGACCGTCGACGACGAGGAGTTGGGCGCGGTCAAGATGCAGAACGTGCTGTTCCGGCTCTCCGAGACGCCCGGGGCGATCCGGTTCAGCGGCCGACCGCACGGTCACGACACAGACGAGGTGCTCGACGAGATCGGCGTCACGGCCGAGCAGCGGGCGGCGCTGCGCGAACGAGGGATCCTGTGAGCGCCCGCGCATCCGCCGCCCGGCCGTTCGTCGCCCGGCCCATCGTCGCGGCCCTGTACGTTCCCGGAGACAGGCCGGACCGCTTCGAGACGGCGGCCGCGAGCGGCGCGAACATGGTGATCCTCGATCTGGAGGACGCGGTCGCGCCCGAGCGCAAGGACGTCGCCCGAGACGCCGTGCTCGACTGGCTCGCCGCGTTCCGGCCGGGCGACGAACGGCATCCGGCGCTCGACGTGCTGCAGGTGCGCATCAACAGCGGAGAACGCGGCGACGACGACGCACGCGCGCTGGCGGCGTCGCCCGCCGCGATCGAGCTGCGCGTGCCCAAGGTCGAGACGCCCGGGCAGCTCGACGTGCTCGCGGGCCTCGCCTCCGGGCTGCCGGTGACCGCCCTCGTCGAGTCGGCGCTGGGCGTCGAGAACGCCTACGCGATCGCCGCGCATCCGGCCGTGACGAGGCTCGCGCTCGGCGAATCCGACCTTGCGAGCGAGCTCGGCACGCGCGCGCCCGCCGTGCTCGACTACGCTCGCATCCGGCTGCTGTACGCGGCCCGGTCGGCCGGGCTCGAGGCGCCGATGATGTCGGCGTTTCCCGACATCCGCAATCTGGATGCGCTGCGCGCCGACACCCTGCGCGGCCGCGAGTCGGGCTGGTTTGGCCGCTCTGCCATCCACCCCAGCCAGCTGCCCGTCATCCACGAGGCGTTCGCCCCGACCGACGCCGAACTCGGCTGGGCCCGCGAGGTGCTCTCGGTCGGCGAGGCCGGGGGAGTCGCAACGCTCGCGAGCGGCGAGATGGTCGACGCGGCCATGCTCGGCCGGGCGCGGTCGATCCTCCGGGCGGCGGAGCCCTTTTCTTGATCCTTGTCGTCTGACCCGAACTATCCAGCACCATCCAGAGAGGCAACACAATGATGTGGACGTCGAAGACCGCGGCCGTGGCCGTGCTCGCACTCGCGGGGGCGGGCATCCTCACGCTCCCCGCTGCCCCGGCCCAGGCGGCCGGCAGCACGTTCGAGGCGGGCTCGTTCGAGAGCTCGGCCATCGGCGGGCCCGTCGACTACACGGTCTACCTGCCCGAGGGCTATGACGCATCGGGCGCGACGCGCTATCCGACCCTCTATCTGCTGCACGGCCGCGGCGACACGCAGGCCGCGTGGCAGCAGGTCGGCCCCGACCTCGACGAGTTGATCGCGGCCGGCAGCATCCCGCCGATGGTGGTGGTGATGCCGGATGCGCCGTGGAACGAGCGAGGCAACTACTACGTCGACTCGCAGTACACCGGCGGGCCGACGCCCGGCGTCGCCGTCGAGACGGCGTTCACGACGGAGCTCATTCCGACGATCGATCAGAAGTACGCCACGATCGACGACCGCGCATCCCGCGTCGTGGGCGGCTACTCGATGGGTGGCGCGGGCGCTCTGCGCTACGCCACCGCTCACCAGGACCTCTTCGCGAACGCGCTCATCCTGAGCCCCGCGGTCTACGTGCCGACCCCGCCGGTCGATTCGTCGGCGCGCGAGTTCGGCGCCTACGGTGTGGGCGACCAGGTCTTCGACGAGCAGCGCTACCTCTCGCTCAACTACCCCGCGACGTTCGCCGCGTTCGACCCCGCGTCGCCGCTGCACCTGTTCATCGCGGTCGGCGACGACGAGTACGTGAACCCCGACCCGGCCGATGTGAACCACGACATCGACTACGAGTCGGCGACGCTCTACAACGCGGCCAAGCGCGTGCCCGGGATCACCGCGGAGTTCCGCGTCTACAACGGCGGGCACGACTGGGGCGTGTGGCGCGAGGGATTCCGAGAGGGCATCCAGGACATCTCGGGCTACCTGCAGACCACGCCCCGCGCACCGTTCGAGGGAACGCAGCTCGGCACCGCGGGCGACGACCGCGCCGGGGGAGTGCTCGCTCTGGCCGACAGCGGAGTGCAGGCCGTGAACGCGGCGGGAGCGCTCGGCGGCGTCGGCGGGGCCGGTGGTCTCGACATCGTGCTGCAGCGCTTCGCGTCCGACGGCTCGGAGGTGTGGTCGAGCGCCATCGCGTCCGCGCTCGACGATCGCGCCTACGGTGTGGTCGCCTCCGCCGACGACTCGGTGATCGTGGGCGGCTACTCGAAGCGCGACCACGCGGGAGCGGTGAACGACGACGTGCTGGTCGCCCGGGCCGGCGGCGACGGAACCGTGCTGTGGCAGACATCCATCGGTTCCGCCTCGGCCGCCGACCGCGCCTACGGGGTCGCCGCCGACGGCTCAGGCGGCGCCTACCTCGCGGGCTACACCTCGGGAACCCTGGACGGCGAGTCGAGCGCGGGCGACAAAGACGCAATGGTCACACGGGTGGATGCCGATGGCCGGGTCGCGTGGTCGCACCAGCTCGGCAGCACGGGCGAGGACAAGGCCTTCGCCGCGGCCCTCGCGAGCGACGGCGGCGTCTACGTGGCCGGAACGGCCGGAGCCGAGATGCCCGGGGCGTCGAGCTCGGGCGGCTACGACGCGTGGATCGCGAAGTACTCGGCCGACGGAACGCGGGAGTGGCTACAGCAGTTCGGCACCGAGACGGGCGACCAGGTCAGCGCCCTGCTCGCGACGCCCGCGGGCGTGGTGGCGGCCGGCTTCACCGGGGGTTCGCTGTCGGGAGCCACGGTCGCGGGCAGCAACGACGCGTTCGTGCGCTCGTTCGACGGCTCCGGGGCGGCGCTCTTCACGACGCAGCTCGGAACGGACGATGACGACAGGGGCTCGGCCCTGGTCGCCGGCGCCGACGGCACTGTCGTGCTCGTCGGCCACACGGCGGGACGCTTCGCAGAGGGCGGCGCCGGCGGAGTCGACGTGTTCACCGCGACCCTCGACGCATCCGGCGCCGAGACCGCGCGCAGCCAGTTCGGCACCCCTCAGCGCGATGGCGCCGACGAATACGACGAAGGCAACCTCTTCGCGTCGGCGCGTGGAGACGGCACCGCCGACGTTCAAGGGCTCACGTACGGGGCCGCCGACGGAGCATCCAATGCGGGGTCGGGCGACGTGTTCCTCACGACGATCGAGGTAGGGGTCGACGCGGCGGTGCCGGGCGAGGGCGGCCAGCCCGGTGCCGGTGCCGGTGCGGGCGCGGGTGCCGGCGCGGGCTCGGCGCCTTCCGGGGGTTCGGGCGTGGCCGGTATGCTCGGCCTCACGGGCATGGATGCGACGGCGCGGCTCGCGCTCGCCGGCATGCTGCTGCTGCTCGGCGCGACGGCGGTGCTGGTGCGTCGCCGAGTTCGCGCGCAGGCGCAGCGTCACTGATTCAGGAGGAGAGGTTCGCCTCGTGGATAGTGGCATCGGTGAGCCTCTCATCCTGAATTAGACACCGGTACCCTCGGTAGATGCCCACCTCGCTCCGCACTCTGCTCGCGGATGAGCGCTTCCACCTGCGCCTGCTCGCGGGCGAGAAGCTGGCGCAGCTCGATGCTCCGATCGCCTGGGTGCACAGCTCCGACTTCCCCGATCCGACGCCGTGGCTCGAAGAGGGGCAGCTGCTGCTGACCGACGGCGACCAGATGCGTCCCGGAACAGCGGACGCCGACATCGACGCCTACGTCGCCCGGCTCTGCGACCGCGGAATCCTCGGCCTCGGCTTCGCCACGAGCATCATCCACGACGACGTGCCGCCTGCGCTCGTGCGCGCCTGCGAGACCCGCGGCATCCCGCTCTTCGAGGTGGCCGACCGCACGCCGTTCATCGCCATCATCCGTGCGGTCGCCGACGTGATCGCCCTCGACGAGCGCGAACGCCTCGAGTGGTCGCTCGACGCGCAGCGCTCGATCGCCCTCGCGGCCCTGCGCCCCGACGGCCTCGAGGCGATCCTCGCCGAGCTCGAGCGCCGGCTGGGCTGCTGGGTCGTGCTCTTCGACAGCCTGGGCGACGAGGTGCGATCGTCGCCCGAGCGCCGCATGCCGGCGTCGATGCACGACGCGGTGCAGGATGCCGTGGGCCAGGTTCTCGCGAAGGGATCGCGGGCGGGGGCCCGGCTGAGCGCCGCCGACGGCAGCGTCGTGCTGCAGACGCTCGGCAGCGGCGGCAGCCTGCGCGGGGTGCTGGCACTGGGAACCCTGGCGCCCCTCGACGGCGCGGGCGCGGATCTCGTGACGAGCGTCATCGCGCTCGCGTCCATCGCGCTCGAGCAGAGTCGCGCGCTCGAGGGTGCGCGCCGCGACCTGCGCAGCGGTCTGTTCGAACTGCTGCTCGAGGGCAACGTCGAGGGGGCCCAGAGAACCGCCCGCAGGCTGTGGGGCGATCTGCCGACAGAGCCGTTGACCGTGACGGTGGCCGCGGCCGCCGATGTGCCCGAGTCGCTGCTCACCGAGCTGGAGCTCGTGGCGGAGCGTCGTCGGGGCACGGTGTTCTTCGCCGAACGCGACGATGAGCTCGTGCTGGTGGCGTCGTCGGCTACGAGCGCGCTCCCGCCGCAGTTCGATCGCCTCTCGATCAGATCGGGCACCTCCGCACCCGTCGCCTGGACCGAGCTGACCCGAGGGCTCGTCGAGGCCCGTCGCGCGTTGTCGGCCACGACGCCGGAGCGTCCGACGGCCGCGTTCGGCGACCTCGCCGGATCGGGCGTGCTGGGCGTTCTCGCCCGGGCCGGCGCCCAGGATGTCGCGGCGCGCGTGCTCGAGCCGCTCACGGCATCCGGTCGGGGCGATGTCGACGTGCTGCTCGCCAGCGCCGCCGCCTGGCTCGACGCGAACGGGGCGTGGGACCCGGCGGCGAAGGCGTTGGGCGTGCACCGGCACACGCTGCGGGCACGGCTCGCGATCGTGCAGCAGTTGCTCGGACTCGACCTCGATCGCTTCGCCGACAGGGCGGAACTCTGGGCCGCGCTCACCTTCGCCGAGCAGCGCGGCCCGGCGCGCTAGTTCTGGGGGAAGCCCAGGTTGATTCCGCCGTGAGACGGGTCGAGCCAGCGGCTGGTCACGGCCTTCTCGCGGGTGAAGAAGTCGAAGCCGTGCACGCCGTAGGCCTTGTTCGAGCCGAAGATCGAGTCCTTGAACCCGCCGAACGAGTAGTACGCCACGGGCACCGGAATCGGCACGTTGATGCCGATCATGCCCACCTCGATCTCGTTCTGGAAGCGGCGCGCGGCCCCTCCGTCGTTCGTGAAGATCGCGGTTCCGTTGCCGAACGCGCCGTTGTTGATGAGCGCCACGCCCTCGTCGTACGACGACACCCGAACCACAGACAGCACCGGTCCGAAGATCTCCTCTGTGTACGCGCGGGATGTCACGGGCACGTTGTCGAGGAGCGTCGGCCCGAGCCAGAACCCCTCGGCCGCGCCGTCGACCTCGATGCCGCGTCCGTCGACGACGACCGTCGCGCCGTCGGTCGCCGCGATGTCGATGTAGCCGGCGACCTTGTCGCGGTGCGCCTCGGTGACGAGCGGGCCCATGTCGCAGTTGCGACGTCCGTCGCCGGTCTTCAGCCCTGCCATCCGCTGAGTGATCTTCTCGATCAGTTCGTCGGCGACCGGCTCGACCGCCACGACCACGGAGATCGCCATGCAGCGCTCGCCCGCCGAGCCGAAGCCCGCGTTGATCGCCGCGTCGGCCGTGAGGTCGAGGTCGGCGTCGGGCAGCACCAGCATGTGGTTCTTCGCCCCGCCGAGCGCCTGGACGCGTTTGCCGTTCTTCGCGGCCGTCTCGTAGATGTACTGGGCGATGGGCGTCGATCCGACGAACGAGATGCTCTTCACGTCGGGGTGCTCGAGCAGGCCGTCGACCGCGACCTTGTCGCCGTGCAGCACGTTGAGAACGCCGTCGGGGAGGCCGGCCTCGGTGAAGAGCTCGGCGAGCCAGTTCGCCGCGGACGGGTCTTTCTCGCTCGGCTTCAGCACCACCGTGTTACCCGCCGCGATCGCGATCGGGAAGAACCACATCGGCACCATGGCCGGAAAGTTGAACGGGCTGATCACGCCGACGACGCCGAGCGGCTGCCGCAGCGAGTACACGTCGACGCCCGTCGACACGTTCTCGGAGTATTCGCCCTTGATGAGGTGCGGGAACCCGGTGGCGAGCTCGACGACCTCGAGGCCGCGGGTGATCTCGCCCAGGGCGTCGGAGAGCACCTTGCCGTGCTCCGACGTGAGGATGTCTGCGAGTTCGGCCTTGCGCGACGCCAGCAGCTCGCGGAACGTGAAGAGCACCTGCTGCCGCTTCGTGATCGACGTGTCGCGCCAGCCGGGGAAGGCCGCCTTCGCGCTCGCCACGACCGCGTCGATCTCGGCCTGGTCGGCCAGGGCGACCTGCTTGGTCACCACGCCGAGGGCCGGGTCGTACACGGGGGCGGTGCGGCCGGATGTCGACAGGTACTCGGCGCCGTCGACCCAATGGTGAACGATGGGCTGGTTCTCGGTGGTGTCGGTCATTGAACTGCTCCTCTTGGTCGATAGAGGGGCCACGGCCGGAGCCGCCCCTGCAGTCACGCTACCGCCTGATCGGGCATGGGTGCAGTGCGGATCTGTCTAATCAGGGCTGCGTCGTTCGCCGTTCTGGCGGGTCGATGCCGAGAGGTCGAGAGCTACGCGAGCCCGTCGCAGTATGCATCGGCGATCGCGGTCAGCTTCTCGCGCGGAACCTGCAGCTTGCTCATCTGGATGAGCCCCTGCGACACGAGGATGATCTGCGCTGCCTGCAGCTCGACATCGAACGCCTCGGGTGACGTCTGGTGGGCGTCGGCCAGTCGCTCGGAGACCAGACGCTCCATCGTGTCGGTCGTCGTGCGGCACAGCTCGATGACCCTGTCGTCTCTGCCGCCGAATTCGGCGATGCTGTTGAGCATCAGGCATCCGCGTCTGTCGAGCTGGTTCGAGCAGTCGGAGACGATCACGTCGAAGAACTCGCGAATCGACTCCTCTGCCGTGCTGCCGACAGACATGGCCGCGCTCACGATGTCGATGCGGGTCTGGCAGTACGACTCGAGAACGGTGAAGAAGAGATCGAACTTGCTGCCGTAAGCGGCGTAGATGCTGCCGTTGCCGACCTTGGTGGCAGCGGAGATGTCGCCGATCGACGTGTTCGCGAATCCGTTGCTCCAGAACAGCTCGCGTGAGGCATGGCGGAGCATCTCGTCGTCGAACTCCCGGGTACGAGCCATCGTGGTAGTTTACCAAGCCCATGTGCCGTGCGCGCACTCTCAGGCGGCTTTCGCCGACGAGGTGTAATGTGCCCGACCCTCCCGTGCCTAAAATGAGGGGCATGTGGGGTCACGGCGAGAGAGGGAGCGCGTCGCCCTCGGCGAGCCCGACCCCCTCGGCGAGCGCAGGCCCCGACTCCTCCGCGGCACCCGGTGCCCGGATCTGCCCGGCGTGCGGCGCGCAATCGGTCGACGCCGCGAACTTCTGCTTCCAGTGCGGGGCGGCCTTGCCCGGCGCAGCAGACCCGCAGCCCGCCGAACGACGCTTCACGAGCATCCTGTTCGCCGACCTCGTCGGCTTCACCGAGCTCGCCGAGCGCACCGACGCCGAAGACGTGCGCGAGCTGCTCTCTGGCTACTTCGCCCTCTGCCGCAGCACCATCGAGTCGCTCGGCGGAGTCGTCGAGAAGTTCATCGGCGATGCCGTGATGGCGGTGTGGGGCGCCACGCGCACCCGGGAGGACGACGCCGAGCGTGCCGTGCGCGCCGCCCTCGAACTGACCCGCGCCGTCGGCGACTACGGCCGGGCATCCGGCATGGGAGCCCTCGCCGTGCGTGTCGGCGTCGTGACCGACGAGGTCGCCGTCGTGCTCGGAGCGGCGGGCGAGGGCATGGTCACCGGTGCCGCGGTCAATCTGGCCGCGCGCCTGCAGGGAGCGGCCGCGCCCGCGACCGTGCTCACCGATGCGCACACGCGCACCCTCACCGTGGATCGCATCGACTTCGGACGCGAGATCCGCGTCGCGATCAAGGGGATCGCCGACGAGGTGCCGGCCTACCCCGCGCTCCGCGTCATCTCGGAGACCGGGTCGGGCGCCGCGCCCGCCGCCGAGATCCTCACCGCGCTGGTCGGGCGCGATGCCGAGCGCGACGTGCTCACCGCATCCTTCGACCGTGTCGTGGCCACCGGCCGGCCGCACGTCGCGGTCGTCTCCGCCGACGCCGGCGTGGGCAAGAGCCGCCTGGTGCTCGAGCTGCGCGACCACCTCGACCACGTGCCGATGGCCATCATGTGGCATTCGGCGCGCTGCCTCTCGTATGGCGAGGGCGTCTCGTACTCGGCCCTGTCGTCGGCCGTGCGCTCGCGCATCGGATCGGTCGAGGGCGAGAGCCAGGCGGTGGCACTGGGTCGCCTGCGCAC
>Ga0247732_10000542_pt1 | contig 17557 bp, 19 predicted proteins | sample UWRJL163409C2_FD_180940 | JGI IMG/M metagenome (GOLD analysis project Ga0247732, IMG submission 180940) | Plant litter microbial communities from Arlington Agricultural Research Station in Wisconsin, United States - UWRJ-L163-409C-2 | ecosystem: Environmental > Terrestrial > Plant litter >...
CAGGAACCCGTCGGGCAGGTCGACGACGCCGGCCTCCCCCTTGATCGGTTCGACGATGAGCGCGGAGACGGAGCCGTCGATCGACCGCTCGAGCGCCTCGATCGTCGAGTCGATGTGCTCGACGCCGGAGGGCATGGGCTCGAACGCGTCGCGGAGGCTCGGCTTGCCGGTCAGTGCCAGTGCACCCATGGTGCGACCGTGGAAGGAGTCGTGCAGTGCCAGCACCCGATGACGATTGCCTCCCGCACGATTGAGCCGCGCGAGTTTGAACGCGGCCTCGTTGGCCTCGGCGCCGGAGTTGCCGAAGTACACGCGGCCCTGGGCTCCCGCCCCGGTGATGCGCTTGAGCCGTTCGGCGAGGGCGAGCTGCGGGGCCGTCGTGAAGTAGTTCGAGACATGCGCCAGAGTCGCGGCCTGACGAGACACGGCATCGACGAAGGCCGGATGCGCGTGACCGAGCGAGTTGACGGCGATGCCGGCGAGAAAGTCGAGATACTGCTTTCCGGACTCGTCCCAGACGTAGCAGCCCTCGCCGCGGGCGAGCAGCCCGAGGGGCGCCCCCATCGACTTCATGAGGGAATCGCCGAATCTATCCGGCCATGGTGTTTCGGTGCTCACGATGCCTCCCGGCTGACCTCTGTGCCGATACCACTGCGGGTGAAGACCTCGAGCAGAATCGAATGCGGTGTGCGTCCATCGATGATCGCGGCCTGGGCCACGCCTCCGTCGACGGCCTCGAGGCATGCGGCCATCTTCGGGATCATGCCCGACTCGAGACCGGGCAGCATCGCGCGCAGCGCCTCGGGATCGATGCTGCTGACGAGCGAGTCCCTGTTGGGCCAGTCGCTGTACAGGCCCGCCACGTCGGTGAGGATCACCAGCTTCACCGCTCCCAGCGCGACGGCGAGTGCGGCGGCGGCCGCGTCGGCGTTGACGTTGAGTGACTGGCCGGGATTGTCTGCGTCGGGTGCGATCGACGACACGACGGGAATGTATCCCGCGTCGAGTCGCTGCCGGATGGCATCCGGATTCACGCTCACGATGTCGCCCACCTGGCCGATGTCGACCTGCTCACCGTCGATCTCGATGGTGCGCTTGCGACCGGCGAACAGACCCGCATCGTCTCCGGAGAAGGCGACGGCCAATGGGCCGTGCTCGTTGATGTGCCCCACGATCTCCCGGCTGATCTGCCCGGCGAGCACCATGCGCACGACATCCATGGCCTCGGGACTGGTGACCCGGTATCCGCCGCGGAATTCGCTCTGGATGCCGAGTCGATCGAGCATCGCGGAGATCTGCGGCCCACCGCCGTGCACGACGACCGGGCGGATTCCCGCATAGCGAAGAAAGACCATGTCTTCGGCGAACGACTTCTGCAACGCCTCGTCGACCATGGCATTGCCGCCGAACTTGATGACCATGACCTGATTGTGGAATCTCTTGAGCCAGGGAAGCGACTCGATCAGGGTCGCGACCTTGTCGCCTGCGGTTGGTGAGAAAGGAATGTCTGTCATCAGGTGGCGTATGCGCTGTTCTCGTGAACGTAGTCGTGGGTGAGGTCGTTCGTGAGGATGGTCGCCGTCGCTGCGCCGACCTTGAGGTCGATGAGCACGTGCACGGCGCGCGGCGAGAGGTCGACGGCGTCGCTCGGCTGGTCCGGCTGGCCCGCCGAACAGACACGCACACCGTTGATCGTCACGTCGATGTCGAAGGGATCGAATTCCGCCTGGGTCGTGCCCACGGCGGCGAGAACGCGCCCCCAGTTGGGATCATTGCCGAAGACGGCCGCCTTGAACAGGTTGCTGCGCGACACGGCGCGTCCGACATCGACGGCGTCGTCTTCGGATGCCGCCCGGATCGTCTCGATCGTGATGTCGTGGCTCGCGCCCTCCGCATCGCCCTGCAGCTGCTCGGCGAGATCGGCGCAGATCGATTCGACGGCGGCCGCGAACTCCGCGGGGTCGGGCACGACTCCGGATGCGCCGGACGCCATGAGCGTGACCTGGTCGTTGGTCGACATGCAGCCGTCGGAGTCGAGGCGATCGAACGTCACGCGAGTCGCTGCGCGAAGCGCCGAGTCGAGTTCGGGACTCGAGACGTCGGCGTCGGTGGTGATGACCACCAGCATGGTGGCGAGTCCCGGGGCGAGCATGCCTGCACCCTTGGCCATGCCGCCGATCACCCATCCTGACGGCGAGGTCAATGAGGCCTGCTTGGGATGCGAGTCCGTCGTCATGATGGCGCGCGCGGCGTCAGGACCGCCCTGCGCGGTCAGGGCCGGAGCCGCGACATCGACTCCCGCCAGCAGGCGGTCGCGGAAGCTCTGGTCGCCCGTGCCGATCAGCCCCGTGGAACAGACGAGCACGTCGCCCGACGATATGCCGAGGCGGGCCCCGACCTGCTCCGCCGTCTGATGTGTGGTCTGGAACCCGAAGGCGCCCGTGTAGCAGTTGGCTCCACCCGAATTGAGCACGATGGCCTCGATCGATCCGTCGAGGATCGCCTGGCGCGACCAGATGATGGGGTTCGCCGTGCAGCGATTGCTGGTGAACACCGCCGCAGCCGAGCGCCGGGGGCCGAGGTTCTGCACGAGGGCGAGGTCGAGATCACCCGACGCCTTGAGCCCGGCGGCGACGCCCGCGGCGACGAATCCCTGCGCTGCTGTGACACTCACGGTGCGACTCCATTCACCGGCAGGCCGGTCGTTTCGCCCAGTCCGAGCGCGATATTGGCCGATTGGATGGCCGCACCGGCCGTGCCCTTGACGAGATTGTCGAGGGCGGTCACGGTCACGACGCGGCCGGCCGCCTCGTCGACAGCCAACCCGACCAGGGCGACGTTGGCGCCGAGGACGTCGACCGTGCGAGGGAAGCGGCCCTCGGGAAGAAGGTGCACGAACGGCTCGTCGGAGTATGCGAGCTCCCAGGCGCTCCGCACATCGCTCGCGGTCGCTCCGGGGGCCAGTCGAGCGGTCGAGGTTGCCAGGATGCCCCTGGCCATCGGCACGAGCATCGGAGTGAACGACACCGAGGTGCGTTCGCCCGACGCGCCGCTGAGGTTCTGGACGATCTCCGGCACGTGACGGTGGCGCCCGCCCACACCGTAGGCGCTGGCCGAGCCGAGGATCTCGGAGGCGAGCAGGTCGGTGCGCAGCGCCTTGCCCGCTCCCGAAGGGCCGACGGCGAGAACGGCCACGATGTCTTCCCCTTCGATGACGTGGGCGGCCAGGCCGGGCGCGAGGCCCAACGAGATGGCGGTGACGTTGCAGCCGGGAACGGCGATGCGCTTCACGCCCTCGAGTGCTGTGCGCTGCCTCGACCCGTCGTGCCGGAGGAGTTCGGGAAGCCCGTAGGGCCAGGAGCCGTAGAACTCGCCGCCGTAGAACTCGGCCCAGTCCTTCTCGTCGACGAGGCGGTGGTCTGCGCCGCAGTCGACGACGAGCGTCGACGCGTCGAGCTGCTCGGTCAGCTCACCGGACTTGCCGTGCGGCAGCCCGAGGAAGACGACGTCGTGGCCTGCCAGGTTCTCGGCCGTCGTGTCGACGAGGTCGAGATGGGCGAGGGATCGCAGGTGCGGATGGACGTCGATCAGGCGCTGGCCCGCGTTGGCATGCGCCGTGACGGTCGTCACCTCGAATTCGGGATGGTCGGCGAGCAGTCGGAGGACCTCGCCACCCGCGTATCCGCTCGCACCGGCAACAGCCACCGAAAAAGTCATGCCTTAAATCTAGTCGCTCTGGCGGAGGCGACCGGATTCACCGACGGCGCGCGCCGCTCCACCGCTGCGGCGTCACTACTGTGGAGGCATGATCCGGGCGCGACGGCGCGCCCGCCAGAGGGAAAGAAGGCTCACCATGGATGGACTCGACGAACTGGCCAGGCAGCTTCCCATCGGCGCCATCGCCCAGAGACTCGGCGTCAGCGAGGCCGAGGCGAGGGATGCCGTGGACGAGGCGCTGCCCGCGCTGGTCTCCGGTCTGGCAGCCAACAGTGCGACTCCGCAGGGCGAGAGGTCGCTCGAGAAGGCGCTGCAGAAGCATTCCGCCAGCCCGCTGCTCGACGGCGGTGTCGACGTCGATGCCGTCGACACCCACGACGGAGAGAAGATCGTGTCGAACATCTTCGGCGGCAACAAGGACCAGGTCGTGTCGGCCCTCGCCTCGACGAAGACCTCGACGACGCAGTCCGTCATCCAGAAGATCCTGCCGATCGTCGCCCCGATCGTTCTCGCGTGGCTCGCACAGAAGTTCTTCGGCAAGACGGGCGGCGACACGAAGGGCACCGCTGGCACATCGGGCGGAGGAATCGGCGATGTGCTGGGCGGTCTCCTCGGCGGCGGGTCGAGCGGCACGGCCTCCGGGTCGTCAGGAGGCATCGGCGAGCTGCTCGGCGGACTCCTCGGCGGTGGCGGAAACAGCGGAACCGGCGGCTCGAGCGGCGGCATCGGCGACCTGCTCGGCGGGCTGCTGGGCGGCGGCAAGAAGTAAGCCCTCGGCCATCAGACCCGCACACCCGCAGGCCCGCACGCCGAGAACCGCGGGTCCGTCCGTCGCATCAGCGTCGGCCGGACCCGCGTGTCGAGAATCAGTCGCGGAGGGTCGCGCCGAATTTCTCGGATGCGACGGCCAGGCCCGCAAGTTTGGCGTCGGACGCCTCCTTCGCCGTCAGGGTGCGATCGGTCGCACGGAAGCGGAGCGCGAACGTGAGCGACTTCTGATCGTCGTTCACCCCGGAACCCCGGTAGTCGTCGACCAGTCGGATGTCTTCGAGCAGAGGGCCTGCTCCTCGCGCCACGGCTGCGGACACCTCGCCCGCGGGCGTGGCGCGCGGAACGACCAGCGACAGGTCCTGCGTCGCCGCCGGGAAACCGAAGATCGGTCGCACCGCGATCTCTCGCGGGGAGAGGGCGATTAGCGCGTCGAGGTCGATTTCGGCGACGGCGACGACGCGTGGCAGGTGTGCCTCCTCGGCGATTCGAGGGAGCAGCTCTCCTGCGACACCGACGACGACATCGCCGACGGCGAGCGACGCCGTTCGACCCGGATGCAGGGCGGCGTGGGAGCCCTGGACGGCACGGATGTCGACACCGAGCGCGAGCCCGAGCTGTCGCACCGAATCCAGCGCGTCGGCAAGGCCGACGGCGCGTGCCTCGAGCGCCGGCTGCTTCTCCCAGGCGTTGCCCGTGAGCACGAACGCGACGTGTCGTGGCTGAGGAGGCAGTCCCGCGTCGAGTTCCGCCAGCAGCTCGTCGCTGGGGCGAGCTCCGCCCGGCGGCAGCTCGGTCTGCCCGTATTCGACCCCGGGTTCGGGGAGGAACACGAGGCCGGTCTCGAAGAGCGCTAGGTCGAGGAGTCCGCGTGACAGGTTGCGGCGCGCGATGTCGAGCAGCCCCGGGATCAGGGTCGTGCGCAGCAGTGGAGCCTCGGCGTCGAGCGGGTTCGCCACGCGCATGGCCGTGACCGGCTCACCCGTTCGCGAGCCGAAGAGCTGGGTCGCCGCCTGCGACAGGAACGGGTAGGCCATCACCTCGACGAGACCGCTCGACGCCAGCGTCTGCGAGACCTGTCGTCGGAGCAGCTGCTCCCTCGTCAGACCTCGACCGGGCGGCGCGACGGGAAGAACGCTCGGGATGCGGTCGTAGCCGACGATGCGGGCTACCTCTTCGGCGAGGGCCGACTTGTGCGTGATGTCCGGACGCCACGTGGGCGGCGTCACCACGAGACCACCCTCGACCTCGACGATCCGGCCACCGATCTCCGCGAGCGAGGTGCGGATCTCGTCCGGTGTGAAGTCGACGCCGATCAGTCCCGAGATGTAGCCGTCGGGAAGCTCCACCGGTGCCGGTGCGTCGTGCTGCGAGTACGACGAGCCGAGCTCGTCGGCCGTTCCGCCTCCCAGGTCGACGAGCAGCTGGACCACCCGGGCGGCTGCAGCAGAGGCGACCGCGGGGTCGACGCCGCGTTCGAAGCGACGCGAGGCCTCGCTCGGCAGCTTGTGTCGACGAGCGGTGCGCGCGATCGACACCGGATCGAAGTTGGCCGCTTCGACGAGCACGGTGCGCGACGAGGAGTCGATCTCGGTCGAGGCGCCGCCCATGACGCCCGCCAGCCCGATGGGGCCCGAGTCGTCGGCGATCACCAGGTCTTCGGGATCGAGCGATCGCGTCTGGTCGTCGAGGGTCACGAGCGTTTCGCCCGGCTTCGCGCGACGAACGCGGATGCCGCCACTGAGCTTGTCGAAGTCGTAGCCGTGGGTGGGCTGGCCGAGCTCCAGCATCACATAGTTCGTGACGTCGACGATGAGCGAGATCGACCGGATGCCGGCGAGGTTCAGTCGGGTCGCCATCCACGGCGGGGTCGGCCTCGTCGGGTCGACGTCTCGCACGAGGCGCGTCACGAAGACCGTGGCGCCGACGCGGCCACGGATCGGGGCATCGTCGTCGATGACGACGGGGAAGCCCGACGCCTCGACGGACGAGTCCGCGAGGGCCGGATCGCGGAACGCCGCCCCTGTCGCGTGCGCGTACTCGCGCGCGATCCCGCGAATGGAGAAGGCGTATCCGCGGTCGGGCGTGACATTGACCTCGACCGCCTGATCGTCGAGCCCGAGCAGGGAGAGCGCGTCAGTGCCGACGGCGGGGTCGAGGCCCAGCGTCGCGAGGCGCAGAATGCCGTCGTGTTCGTCACCCAGGCCCAGTTCTCGACTCGACGCGATCATGCCGTCGGAGACGTGGCCGTAGGTCTTGCGCGCGGCGATCGCGAAGTCGCCGGGCAGGACGGCACCCGGAAGGGTGACCACGACCTTGTCGCCGACCACGAAGTTGTGGGCGCCGCAGACGATTCCACGCACGGCGTCTCCGCCATCCGCTGCCGTCTGACCGTCGGGGGCCACACGCACGCTGCACCAGCGGATCGTCTTGCCGTTGGACTGCGGTTCCTCGACGAACTCGACCACCTCGCCGACGACGATGGGGCCCGTGAGGTCGAAACCGTGCGAGCCCTCTTCTTCGAGCCCGACCTTGACGAGCGCGGCGTGCACATCGTCGATCGTGGAACCGGGGGCGACGTCGACGAATTCCGCCAACCATCCGAGTGGGATACGCATGGGCTAGACCACCATTCCGAACTGCTGGCTGAAGCGGATATCGCCCTCGACCATGTCACGCATGTCGTTGAGATCGTTGCGGAACTGCAGCGTGCGCTCGATTCCCATGCCGAAGGCGAAGCCCTGGTACTCCTCGGGATCGATGCCGGCCGACAGAAGCACGTTCGGGTTGACCATTCCGCATCCGCCCCACTCGACCCAGCGTGCACCACCCTTGGCGTTCGGCTGCCAGACGTCCATCTCGGCGCTCGGCTCGGTGAAGGGGAAATAGTTGGGGCGGAGACGGATCTTGGCACCCTCGCCGAACATGGCACGGGCGAAGTGCTCGAGGGTTCCGCGCAGGTGGGCCATCGTCAGACCCTTGTCGATCGCGATGCCCTCGACCTGCATGAAGACGGGCGTGTGCGTGGCATCGAGTTCATCGGTGCGGTACACCCGCCCCGGCGCGATGACGTAGACGGGAAGCTCGCGTGAGAGCAGCGACCGCACCTGCACCGGCGACGTGTGGGTGCGCAAAAGGAGGTGCGATTCGACGGGATCGATGAAGAACGTGTCCTGCATGGCCCGGGCCGGGTGATCGGGTGCGAAGTTGAGCGCGTCGAAGTTGAACCACTCGCTCTCGAGTTCCGGCCCCTCCGCGACCTCCCATCCCATGCCCACGAAGATGTCGGCGATGCGCTCCTGCAGAAGCGACAGCGGATGCCGGGCTCCCACACGGGCGCGCGTCGGCAGGGCCGTCACGTCGACGAATTCGGCCTCGAGCCGAGCCTCTTCCTCCTGAGCGACGATCTCGGACTCCCGCTCGGCGAGGGCCTGTGCGACCCGGGCGCGGGCCTGGCCCATGAGCTTGCCTGCCGCGGCCTTCTGGTCTTTGGCGACGTCGCGGAGAGTGGCGTTCAGGCGGGACAGCACCGACGCCTCCCCCACGTGCGCCGTGCGCGCGGCCTTCAGGGCGGTCGAGTCCTCGGCTGCCGCGATGGCGGTCAACGCCTCATCGACGGCTGCAGCGACGGACTCGTCGGATATCACTAGTGGGTCAGACACGAGTCACAAGTTTAGCGACCCGCGGCGGCCTACTCCGTCGTACGGTCCTCGGGGTTGCCGATGGGAGCACCGAGCGCGGAGATCGATGCGGTCGGGGTGATCTGGTCTTTGGCCAGGATCTTGCCCGGGTTGCGGCGACGCGCGACTCGTCGTGCAACCGCCGAAAGGGAGAGGTTGACCGCGAGGTAGATCACGAGGGTCACGAGGAACAGCGAGAAGAGGTAGCGGTTGCCGACGCTGCTGCCCAGGTTGTTCATGGTGGTGCGGATGAGCTCGTTGTAGCCGACGATGTAGCCGAGGCTGGTGTCTTTGAGCAGCACCACCAGCTGCGCGATGATGACCGGCAGCATCTGGCGGAAGGCCTGGGGGAACTCGATGAACGTCTTCGTCTGGAACCGGGTGAGTCCGAGGCTCAGCCCCGCCTCGCGCTGCCCGCGCGGCAGGGCGGCGAGGCCGGCCCGCAGCGACTCGCCGATGATCGCACCGTTGTAGACACCGAGGGCGAGAACGACGGCCCAGAACGCTCCGGTGGAGGCCACGAGCAGGATGAAGAGCATCATCAGCAGCACGGGCATGCCGCGGAAGAACTCGAGAACGATCGTGGCGGGGATGCGCACGGCCGCGTGAACGGAGGTGCGCAGCATGGCGAACAGCACCCCGATGACGAGGGCCATCGCCGCGGCGACGGCGGCGGCCTGGAGAGTTGCGAGCAGGCCTCCCCCGATGCGCACCCATAGCTCGGCCAGCACGAAGATGTCCCAGCGCGATGCATCGAAATAGCCCGGAAGGGTTATGCCCGACGAGTCACGGGGCTGGGCGAGGGTGTAGATGACCCACGCGAGGCCTGCCGCAATGAGCAGCACCACGATCACCGAGGCGATGCGTGAGCGGCGGCGGGTGCGTGGGCCCGGGGTGTCGAACAGAACGGAGGCGCTCATCGCTGTACCGCCAGCTTCTTCTCGAGGTGCGCGGACAGGATGCCGAGCGGAATGGTGACGACGAGGTAGAACGCCGCGACGGCGAGCAGGATGGCGATCACGGCGTTGCCGTTGGCATTCGCGAGCTCTTTCGCCGCCGAGAACAGTTCGAAGACGAAGAATCCGCCGGCGACCGAGGTGTTCTTGGTGAGCGCGATCAGCACGTTGATCAGCGGCGGGATCACCATTCGGAAGGCCTGCGGAAAGATGATGAGGGTCGTCGACTGCATGAAGCCGAGACCCAGACTGCGGGCCGCCTCCGCCTGGCCGACGGCGACGCCGTTGATGCCCGAGCGCAGTGCCTCTGCGACGAAGGGCGACGTGTACAGCGTGAGGCCGATGAAGGCCGCCCACTCGTAGGGCAGCCGCGAGCCCAGCTGGGGCAGCACGAAGGCGCAGAAGAACAGCACGAGCGTCAGGGGCGTGTTGCGGAGCAGCTCGGTATAGACGCTTGCGAAGACGTTCAGCGATGGCACGGGAGATATGCGCATCGCAGCGATCACCGTGCCGATGATGAGGGCGCAGACCCCGGAGGTCGCGAGCAGCCACAAGGTCATCCCAAAGGCTTCGATGAACCGGGGCAGGTTCTCGATGACGGCATTCACGGTGGGCTCATCTCATGCAGAGGGACGGTCGAGGTGTCGACCTGCCCGGAGGGTCGCCCGCGGGAATCGCGGCCGGCCCCCCGGACAGGCTGTGGATCAGTACCGGTCGACGGCCGGCGGCTCCACGTATTCGAGGACCTCGCCTGCGGTGGCATCCCATGCAGCCTCGTAGCTGCCGTCTTCATACGACTCTTCGAGCACGTCGTTGATGAAGTTGCGGAAGTCGGTGTCGTCCTTCGCCAGTCCGATGCCGTACGGCTCCTGGGTGAACGGCTTGCCGACGACCTTGAACTGGCCCTCGTTCTGCTGGGCGAGACCTGCGAGGATCACGTTGTCGGTCGAGACCGCGACGACCTGTCCGCCACGGAGCGGCTCGAGGCAGTTGGTGTAGGTGTCGGTCAGCAGCGGTTCCGCACCGATCTCGGTGAGCTTGGCGGCGGGAGTCGACCCGGTCACGGAGCAGACAGGCTGCCCGACGAGGTCCTTCTCGGACTTGATGTCGTCGTTGTCGGCCTTCACCAGGATCGACTGGCCTGCCTCGTAGTACGGGCCGGCGAAGGAGATGACCTCTTTGCGCTTGTCGTTGATCGTGTAGGTGGCGACCACGATGTCGACCTCGCCGTTCTGGATGAAGGGCTCGCGGTTGGCGGAGACCGCCTCTTTCCACACGATCTTGTCTTCGGCGATGCCGAGCTTCGCGGCGATCAGCTTGCCGATCTCGACGTCGAAGCCCTTGGGGGTTCCGTCGATGTCGGTGAGGCCGAACAGCGGCTGGTCGAACTTCGTGCCGATCGTGATGGTGCCCGCCTCTGCGAGGCGCTCCATGGTCGAACCGGCGGCGAATGTGGGGGCCGGCTCCGGCGTCGTGGTGGTCTCGGCCTCATCGAGCGACCCGGCGCATCCGGCCAGGGCGATCATGGTCGCCGCGGCCAGGGCGGCGATGCTCAGTTTTTTCGATGCTCTCATCGGTTTCGTACCTCTCTCCGTATGCTGCGTGCCCGACCACCGATGTTTAGTGGTCGAGTATTTTCGACAGGAAGTCCTGCGCCCTGTTCGACTGGGGGTTCGTGAAGAACTGTTCGGGGGTCGTCTCTTCTTCGATACGGCCGTCGGCCATGAAGACGACGCGGTCGGCCGCCTTGCGCGCGAAGCCCATCTCGTGGGTGACGACGATCATGGTCATGCCGTCTTTCGCGAGCCCGACCATCACGTCGAGAACCTCGTTGATCATCTCGGGGTCGAGCGCGCTCGTCGGCTCGTCCATGAGGATGAGCTTCGGCTGCATGGTGAGCGATCGTGCGATGGCGACACGCTGCTGCTGCCCGCCCGAGAGCTGGGCCGGCATCTTGTTGGCCTGGTTCGCGATGCCGACGCGGTCGAGCATCTCCATGCCGCGCGCCTCGGCTGCCTTCTTCGACAGCTTGCGCACCTTGATGGGCGCCAGAGTGACGTTCTCGAGGATCGTCTTGTGAGCGAAGAGGTTGAAGGACTGGAACACCATGCCCACGTCGGCCCGCAGCTGGGCCAGGGCCTTGCCCTCTTCGGGAAGGACCTTGCCGTCGATCGTGATGCTGCCGGAATCGATCGTCTCGAGCCTGTTGATGGCGCGACAGAACGTCGACTTACCTGATCCGCTCGGGCCGATCACCACGACGACCTCGCCGCGATTGACGACCGTGTTGATGTTGTTCAGAACATGGAGTTCGCCGTAGTGCTTGTTGACGTCTGTCAGGACGACGAGAGGTTCGCCTCGACGAACGGAGATGTTCGACGTCGCCGGACCGGCCACCGCGTCGTCGACAGGGCCATCGGTGTTGGTTGAGTCCATGACCCCCACAGTAGGGGACGTCGTGTTACCGGCGTGTGTCGGACGGTCGACGGTTACCCAACCGTGATCGCTCTGCGGCGATGCCCTTCTGCGCCGGAATCACTCGCTGCGCTGGGCGAATGCACTCTCGTAGAGGCACACCGAGGCCGCCGTCGCGAGATTCATCGATTCGGCCTGGCCGTAGATGGGAACCGAGATCGCATGGTCGGCGAGGGCCAGGTCTTCGTCACTCAGGCCCCGTGCCTCATTGCCGAACAGCCACGCCGTAGGCGCGTCGAGAACACCGGAGTTGCGGGCCGTCAGCATGTCGTCGCCCTTGATATCGGCCGCGAGAATCTGGATGCCCGCTTCCGTGGCCCGTGCACGGACGTCGGCGAGACTCGCCTCCACGGCGACCGGCAGGTGGAAGAGAGACCCCGTCGTGGAACGCACGACCTTGGGGTTGTAGAGATCGACGCTGCGGCCCGTGAGGATCACCGCGTCGGCGCCCGCCGAGTCGGCGGCCCGGATGATCGTTCCGGCATTGCCGGGATCGCGCACCTCTTCGAGGATGGCGATCAGTCGGGGCGACGCGCCGAAGATGTCTTTCAGCGCCGTGGGGAACTGCCGGCACACCGCGACGAAGCCCTGCGGCGTGACCGTGTCGGCCATGGCCTGCAGGACGGTCTCGGTCACGAACTCGACCTCGACTCCGGCCTGCTCGGCCGCGGCGCCGATATCGGCGTATCGATCGAGCGCGAACGGCGTGGCGAACAGGTCGACCACGAGGTCGGGCGCGAAGGTCAGCGCCTCGGAAACGGCTTGTGGCCCCTCCAAGAGAAAGAGCCCGGTCTCAGACCGGGCTCCTTTCTTGGCGAGTTTTGCCACTGCCCGGACCCGCGGCGACCGCGGGTTATCCAGGAGGGACATGCGACCTCTTTCGGGTCAGGGAACGTGGATGCTCCCTACAGCTTATTAGGCTGCGGTCCTCGGCGCCGACGTGTCGGCGGGGAGGGCGGCACGAGCACTCTCGACGAGTGCCGCGAACGTGGCGGGCTCGTGAACGGCGAGGTCGGCCAGGATGCGACGGTCGACCTCGATGCCCGCAAGGCCGAGACCCTGGATCAGGCGGTTGTACGTGAGGCCGTTCGCGCGGGACGCAGCGTTGATGCGCTGGATCCACAGGCGACGGAAGTCACCCTTGCGGGCGCGACGGTCGCGGTACGAGTAGACGAGCGAGTGGGTGACCTGCTCCTTGGCCTTGCGGTACAGGCGCGAACGCTGTCCGCGGTAACCGCTGGCGCGCTCGAGGATGACCCGACGCTTCTTGTGGGCGTTGACGGCCCTCTTTACTCTTGCCATTTCCTAATTCCTTATTCCGTGTGGAGTCGGCGACTACAGGCCGAGAAGCTTCTTGATGACCTTCGAGTCGGCCGGAGCCAACACCTGGTCCTGGTTCAGGCGAGCCTTGCGCTTCGCCGACTTGACCTCGAGGTTGTGACGCATTCCAGCCTGCTGCTTCATGAGCTTGCCGGTGCCGGTGACCTTGAAGCGCTTCTTGGACCCGGAGTGGGTCTTCATCTTGGGCATTGATATCTCCTTGGGACGTGCTCGGTATGTGGGGTGCTACTTCGTCTCGGCAGAGTCTGCCGTGACGGTGTCTGTTGCAGCCGGTGACGCGACCTCGGGGGTCTCATCCGCCGCTTCGTCTGCACCTGGACGGGACTTCGACGCGGCCCGCTGGGCATTCGCTTCGGCCTTGGCCTCGGACTTGTTCTTCAGCGGCCCGATGACCATGACCATGTTGCGGCCATCGATCGTGGGCGTCGACTCGACGGTGCCGAACTCGGACACGTCTTCGGCGAAGCGCTGGAGGAGGCGGACTCCCTGCTCGGGTCGCGACTGCTCGCGGCCTCGGAACAGGATCATGGCCTTCACCTTGTCGCCCGCCTTGAGGAATCCCTCGGCGCGCTTGCGCTTCGTCTCGTAGTCGTGCACGTCGATCTTCAGACGGAATCGAACCTCTTTGAGGATCGTGTTCGCCTGGTTGCGACGGGCTTCCTTGGCTTTCTGCGCAGCTTCGTACTTGAACTTGCCGTAATCCATGATCTTGGCAACGGGCGGCTTGCTGTTGGGGGCCACCTCAACCAGATCGAGGTCTGCCTCCTGGGCAAGCTTGAGCGCGACGTCGATACTGACGACGCCGACCTGCTCACCGGCCGGTCCGACGAGGCGGACCTCGGGAACCCGGATACGGTCGTTGGTACGGGGATCGCTGATGCGTTACTCCTTCAATCGCTGGTGCGGCGCTCACAGACCGTGAATGTCTGGGCACCGGGCTCGGCAGCGCGGTCGTAGGTGACAACGCAGCCACGAACCTTGAACAATCTGCGCACAGCCTCGGCGATCGCCGTTTCGTGCACCGCACCCTGTCTACCCCGGATCGATATCTCGACCCGGAGCGGAGTGCAATCTACCCGGTAACCTGTTGAAGCGGTGTGCGGGTGGGAGATTCTCCACTTTTCGTACTGGGGGCATACATGTTCCCCAGAGCCGTGAAGATACTAGCAGAGGATGAGCCACCGGCATAGTCCTGCGCCGCAGGCGACCTAGACTCGCTTCATGAGCTTTGCATACGACGACTCGGCATCCTCCGCCACGCGCGACATCTCGGAGGTGCCGGCGGTCGAACTGATCACCACCACCGCCGTTCACCTGATGAGCGCGGCAGCCATCAAGACCGGACTCGCCGACGATCCCGAGAACCAGATCGACCTCGATGAGGCCCGCAAGCTCATCATCGCCCTCGCGGGCCTCGTCACGAGCGCCTCGCCGGAGATCGGCGACCAGCACGCCCGCAGTCTTCGCGACGGCCTCCGTTCGTTGCAGCTCGCGTTCCGCGAGGCGTCGGCGATTCCGGATGCGGTCGGCCAGGGCCCCGGAGAGAAGCTCACCGGCCCGGTCAATTGACCGGCAGGCTCAGCGGGCTTCGGCGAGTCTGACGCCCAGCGAGTCCACGCCGTCGGCGATGCGCTCACTGAGCTGCCAGCGCTGCTGCAGGGCGGCGAGCACCTCGTCGAGCTCCGGGCGCGTCAAGCCGGGCACGAGCCCCAGCTCGACGACGACCTGCGGGCCCGACAGCCGGGCATCCGGATCGCCGTCGACGAGCCGAACGGCACGCACGGCCGGTACACCGGTGATCGATCGCTCGATCTCCGCGACGATGTCGGGGTCGACGACCGGGTGCACCCACGGGGTCCCCTCGGCGATGGCCCTGAGCATCGGCCGACGGAACACGAACTCCGTGTCGCTCGTGGCGTCGAGCACCATGAGCGGGGTGTCCTCTCCCGCAGCGGCGAGTGCGGCACGGCGGGCCGACGCCGGTATGGGCCTGGCCGCCGGATTCCAGGCGGTCATGGCCTCGGTCGAAGTGAAGACCGGCAGCACCCGGCGCCCGTCCGGCGCGCTCACCGTGACGAGCGACAGCTCCTGGGTCTTGTCGATGCGGCGGCCGTGCGAGTCGATCCCCGTCTCCCCCGCGTGGGCGACGAGCGGCACCAGCAGGCGCACGTCACGCACGGCGTCGAGCACGTCCTGCTGATCGAGCTCCGAAGCGCGGAACCGGCGGAGGGCCTCGATGAGCCGCTCAGGCGCATCCCCCGAGTCGCCGGCGAAGAAGTTCGTGTCGAACGACCGACCGGCCCACGGCTGCCCTGCCGAGTCCGTCGCTCCGGCGTCGTGGTGCGGGTGCCCGCCGGAGTGCTCAGTCAGATGCCACGTCCAGTGCCTCGGCGAGGGTGAAGGCCCCCGCATACAGGGCGCGACCCACGATCGCCCCCTCCAGTCCGAGGGAGACGAGGGCCCTCAGCTCAGCGATATCGTCGAGGCTCGAGATGCCCCCGGATGCGACGACGGGACGCTCCGTGCGCTGCATGACCTCCCTGAGCAGGTCGACGTTCGGGCCCTTGAGAGTGCCGTCCTTGGTGACATCGGTCACGACGTACCGCGCACAGCCGGCCTCCTCGAGTCGGGCGAGGACCTCCCAGAGGTCTCCCCCGTCCTCGGTCCATCCGCGTGCGGCAAGCGTGGTGCCCCGCACGTCGAGACCCACGGCGATGGCCTCGCCGTAGCTCGCGATGACGCTGGCCGCCCACTCGGGGTTCTCGAGCGCCGCGGTGCCGAGATTGATGCGCTTCGCGCCGGTCTCGAGTGCGGTCTCGAGGCTTCGATCGTCTCGGATGCCGCCGGAGAGCTCCACGTTCACACCCTTGGCCGCGTGGATGACGCGCTTGATGACGTGGAGGTTGTCTCCCCGGCCGAAGGCGGCGTCGAGGTCGACGAGGTGGATCCACTCGGCGCCCTGGCCGATCCAGTCGGCCGCGGCATCCACGGGGTCGCCATGGTTCGTCTCGGTGCCCGCCTTGCCCTGCGTGAGCCGCACGGCCTTGCCGCCCGCGACGTCGACGGCCGGCAGCAGGGTGAGGGCGGGGGTCTTGATGCTGAACTCGCTCATGGCGTCCTTCTGGTCTCTGTCAGGCGCACGTGCGGACACCCCGTGCGATTTTAACGATTCTGGTGGACCCGACGAAATCGGTGTCGGGTCAGAGCGATTCGATCCAGTTGCGCAGCAGACGCAGTCCCGCCTCGCCGGACTTCTCGGGGTGGAACTGGGTCGCCGACAGGGGGCCGTTCTCGACCGCGGCGATGAAACGTCCGTCGTGATCGGCCCAGGTGACTCGCGGGGCGGGCAGCGGGGGCTGAGGGGGAAGGAGCCACTGCTGGGCAGCATTCGAGTGCACGAAATAGAATCGCTCGTCGCGGATGCCCTCGAACAGCACCGATTCGCTCGGCGCGTCGACGAGGTTCCAGCCCATGTGGGGCAGGATCTCGGCGGACAGCTGATCGACCGCGCCGGGCCATTCGCCCAGCCCCTCGGTGTCGACGCCTCGCTCGACCCCGCGGTCGAACATGACCTGCATGCCCACGCAGATTCCGAGAACGGGACGACCGCCGGCGAGCCGCCGGTCGATGAGCTCGTCGCCGCGCACACTGCGCAGCTGCTCCATCACCGCGGAGAACGCTCCGACGCCGGGAACGAACAGGCCGTCGGCCTCCATGACGCGCGCCCGATCGCGTGACAGCACGACATTCGCTCCTGCCCTCTCGAGCGCCTTGGCCGCGGAGTGGATGTTGCCGCTGCCGTAGTCGAGGACGACGACGGATTTGCGGGTCACAGGGCTCCCTTTGTCGACGGGATTCCCGACACGAGTGGATCGAACGCCTTGGCCTGGCGGAAGGCGCGGGCGAAGGCCTTGAACTCGGCCTCGGCGATGTGGTGGGGATCGCGGCCCCCGAGCACCGTGACGTGCACGGTCAGCCCTGCGTGGAACGTGATCGCCTCGAAGACGTGCCTCACCATCGATCCGGTGAAGTGGCCGCCGATGAGGTGGAATTCGAAGCCCGCAGGCTCACCGGAGTGGACGAGGAACGGCCGGCCGGAGATGTCGACGACCGCCTGCACGAGGGCCTCGTCGAGAGGCACCAGGGCGTCGCCGAACCGCGAGATTCCCGCCTTGTCACCGAGAGCCTGCTTGATCGCTGTGCCCAGGACGATGCCGATGTCTTCGACCGTGTGGTGCACATCGATCGCGATATCGCCGGTCGCCGTGACCGTCAGGTCGGTGAGGGAGTGCTTCGCGAACGCGGTGAGCATGTGGTCGAAGAAGGGCACCCCGGTCGAGATCGAGCTCTCGCCGGTACCGTCGAGGTCGAGCGAGAGGTCGATGCTTGATTCACTGGTCGCACGCTGCAGGCGGGCGGTGCGGGAAGGGTGTGCCATGTCTTCAGTTTACCGATGACGACGCTGCGCCTGCCGTTCACGCCTTTCTCGGCGTTCTTGTCGATCTTGCCGACAGACGGAGCCCTGCGTCAGGACAGCGCGGCCATGGCCTCGAGGAACGCCGTGGTCTCGGCGTGCGTGCCCGCACTCACCCGAAGGTGACCGGGAATGCCCAGGTCGCG
>Ga0247732_10000543_pt1 | contig 17536 bp, 17 predicted proteins | sample UWRJL163409C2_FD_180940 | JGI IMG/M metagenome (GOLD analysis project Ga0247732, IMG submission 180940) | Plant litter microbial communities from Arlington Agricultural Research Station in Wisconsin, United States - UWRJ-L163-409C-2 | ecosystem: Environmental > Terrestrial > Plant litter >...
TGGGGTTTCAGAAACACGATCCTCATCGGCATGACCTTCGTGCTGCTCGGCGGCTTCTCGGTGGCCGGCTTCGCCGGGACGCCCAACGTGGTGCTCGTCGCCGTCTCGTGCTTCATCATCGGACTCGGCATGGGCCTCGTCGCCACTCCGTCGATCATCGCCGCCCAGGCCTCGGTCGCGTGGAACGAGCGCGGTGTCGTCACCGGCGCCAGCCAGTTCGCCCGATCGATTGGATCCGCGGTCGGCGTGGCAATATTCGGCGCGATCGCAAACAGCATCTTCGGGCCCGAGCCGGTGGCGGTCTCCGCACTGGTGGCCGGATCGCAGGCCGTCTTCGTTGCCGTGGTGGTGGCGGGCGTGGTGACGCTGCTCGCGGCGCTGGCGATGCCTAAGACTCCGGTGGCTGCTCCAGAACTCGCCACTCGCTAAAGAACTCCTCGACGGTCATCGTCTCGAGATCGTCATTGGTCTGCTCGAGCAGGTGACCGGGGTCAGCGATGTCGGCGATCGTACGCAGCACCTCGCGCCCATTGTCTTTGCGCGTGACCACGAGATCGAAGATCGGCGGCGCGTCCTGGGTGAAGAGCGCTAGGAGTAGTCCGAACCAGTAGCGCGGGGTCTTCTTGCGCTCTACTAGGGCTGCGCGGAGGTGGGTGGCTGCTACGGGCATGGGACTAGTTTGACGGGGGTTGGTCGTGAGGTGGGTGTGTTCTGATGAGGCTCGCGTCGTGTGTGACCACCTGACTCGAGGGTTCCCTCCCGGTGTCGTCACTACTCGCGGGTCTCGCTCTCGCCGCGCTCACTCTCGAGTTGCCTCTCTCTGCAGACTTCAGCGGCCGCCTCTACCTGCGCTGCCCTTCAGAAACACGATCCTCTTCGGCATGGTTCTCGTGCTGCTCGGCGGCGTCTCGATCGCCGCGTTCTCGTCGACCTCTAACGTCGCGGTTGTCGCGGTTGTCGCGATCTCGTGCTTCGTGATCGGGCTCGGCATAGGCCTCGTCGCAACCCCCTCGGTAATCGCGGCCCAGTCGTAGGTCGCCTGGAACAAACAGGCCAGTTTGCCCGCTCGATTGGTTCCGCCGTCGGCGTGGCAATCTTCGGCGCGATCGCAACGGCATCTTCGGGCCTGCGCCGCGGCGGTCTCTTCGCTCTGCGACGGATCAGGCGCGGTGCCTCCTTGCCGTGGTGGTGGCGGACGTCGTGACGTTGGCGGCGGCGCTGGGTATGCGGCGGGCGCCGGTCGCGGGTGCTTAGCCGGGCGTGGCGGCGGAACCAGCTTGAGCAGAAGACGTTTAGGCAACGATATGAAGTCCGCATGACCCGAAGTGGGGGGTAGTCACTTAGGTCTATCCACTCACTTCGTCGTCTGCTGACCATAAAGTGATGACATGTCGCTTACCCGAGTCGATGAGTGCGTCGCCGACGCGCGCGCAGATCACGACCGGCAGGGGGGATTGACCTCTGACGATCTGAACCGTTTGACCTCGCGCTACCAGCTAGAGGCTCTTGAAGTCGTGGCCGTAGTGGGCGCCTTGCAGAGTTTCGGGATCGAGGTCGAGGAATCTGTCGACCTCAATTTTGTGGAAGGGATCTCCAAGTCAAATGATTCTCTGGGTCGCATGCTCTATAACGCCGGGCGAGTGCCGCTGTTAACTGCAGCCGAAGAGGTAAAGCTGGGACGTCGTATAGAGGCAGGGCAAAAGGTTGCCTCGCTGCCGCCTGAGGAGCGAAATGCTCAGTCTGAGCGGGTTATCCGAGACGGGAAGTCAGCGCACGATCATCTGGTCCTCGCGAATATGCGGCTCGTCGTCTCCCTGGCCAGAAGGTACCCGACCTCGGGAATGGAACTAGCGGACTTGATTCAAGAGGGAATGCTAGGCGTCATGCGAGCCGCAGATAAATACGATCATTCCCTTGGATACAAGTTCTCGACCTATGCGACCTGGTGGATTCGCCAGAGCATCACCAGAGGCATGGCTGACAAAAGCCGACTCATCCGACTACCTGTTCACTTCGTCGAGACTGTGGCGAAGATGCGCCAAACTGCGGCCCAGTTGGAACGCTCATTGAATCGATCACCAACCCTGCATGAACTGGCTAGCTCGTTACAGATGGACCCTGGCAAAGTGCAGGCAGTCCAGGAACTCTCTCGAGAACCTATGAGCATTGATGAACTATTTCCAGACAGCGACACTGAGCTCGTCGAGATACTGAACTTGTACTCGTCGAGTGTCGAGGACGAGGTCATGGAGCTGATGAGCAGAGCAGAAGTGGCGGCGGCCCTCGGAAAGTTCGAAGTTGCCACGCAAGCCAGAAGCGGGGCTGGCGGTCACGCCGCGGCGATCATACGCCTAAGGTTCGGCCTTGAAGACGGCGAGATATGGACGTTAGACGCTATTGGAGCGAAGTACGGCGTGACTAGAGAGCGGGTGCGCCAAATCATCGAGAAGTCAATGAAGTCGGACTTGCTGCAGAAGACATTCTCCAACCTGAATCCCAAATCGGAGTACGCCAATGAGTCGTGAATACAGTCAGAGCATCGAAGAGTCGAGTGCCCGATTTGTGCAGTGGATGCACGAGAGCGTGGTGTCCGAAGGACGCGGCGATGCGGTTGACACGCTCGCGACTGAACCTCGGGGAACCCTGTGGCTTGGGCGCCTCGCCTCCGAGTCCGCAGTCGCTAATAATCCGTTGGGAAAGCGAGCAGAGAAGCTCGATCCTTGCGCCGTTGGTCTGCGTCTGTCGCCCGAGTTCGCTGGTCCCTGGGCTGCCCAGGTGACTGTGTCGTTCGTCTGTTGGGAAAAGGTTGGCAAAGGCTCGTATGTGAAATCACAGACGATCTCGTTCTCAGGAAGCATTCCGATTCATCCAGGCGAGCCTCGGTCCAGTCACTTCGAGCGTGAACTATCAGCTCAGTTCAGTGCACTGGGGCTTGTGGGCAGGAAAGCCGAGGTAAGGGTCGAAGTCGAGTCCTGGCGTCCGAAGCCGGAGCTAGTAATCTCGCTCGTTAACACAGGTGACGAGGAAACGAAGGACAACCCGGACACGCATCTATACGAGGCTGTTCTCACTGTGACGGGGGTGCTCAGTATTCCTTTTGTTCTTGAGTCGCTTCCTGACTCCTTCAGGTACGACCGGGATATTCCCGCTATCGGTATTAACTGCGGACTCATCGCGGTTGCCGGCGGGTACCAGACATCCGACGTGACTGAGGGGATAAAGTTTCGTCCCACCTACTGGACGGTGGATTCCCCAGAACCCGATCTTTCTTTCAAACGGCTGGCGTCCGATCCGATTCCACCATTGGAGGACCTTCTCAAGGCGCTCCAAGCTTGGGGCAAGCTGCACTGGAGCCGTGATCATCTCGCCTCTTTGTCATCGAGCTGGTCTGACGAAATGACGGCAGAGGCCGAGCGTTCAGTCGTCGATTTCGAACTCGAAGTAGCACGAATTTCCGCTGGTGTGGAGCTCATGCGCGCCAGCCTGACCCTGTGTCGAGCTTTCATGGGTGCGAACGAGGCGATGGCGCACGCCGCAAACGGCCGCTACGACGGCTGGAGACCATTCCAAGTCGGCTTTCTTATCGGATCGCTTGCAGGAATCGTAGAGCCTGCGGATGCGGATGTTGTCGACACCGTTTGGTTCGCGACAGGCGGAGGAAAGACGGAGACCTATCTCGGCCTATTGGTCACGTCAATCCTCTTCGACAGGATGACGGGCAAGAAGGAGGGGATCTCAGCTTGGAGCCGGTTTCCGCTGCGGATGCTTTCGCTTCAACAAACTCAGCGATTCGCGGATGCGTTAGCTGGTGCGGAACTCGTGCGGGTCTCGCACGGAATCCAAGGTTCTCCAATTGCACTTGGTTTTTTCGTTGGTGATTCCAGCACTCCCAACAAGATTGACAACGACCCTGAGCATGGGAGACCTGATCCGTTGGACCCGCACATGCCGGATCGATTTCAGGTTCTGTTGAGGTGCCCATTTTGCCGCGATGAGCACTTGACTATGGGGTTCGACCGCGCGACCTGGAAGTTGGAACATCGCTGCGCTAACTCCGATTGCCCGTGGCCGGGTCGTGGACTGCCCTTCTACGTCGTGGATCAGGAGATCTACCGGTTTCTTCCATCGGTTGTCGTCGGTACCCTCGACAAGGCTGCGATGGTCGGAATGCAGGCCGCTATGCGAGGGTTTTTCGGGGCGCCGCTCGGCGAGTGCGATATGCAAGGCCATGGCTACTGCTACTCGCCGAGAAGTGCTACGCCGTCGGGATGTTTGGTCCCTGGATGTCGTGGATCACGGATTGCCCTTTCCCAGCCAGTCGATCTCTGGGCGCCAAGTTTGAGGTTGCAGGACGAGCTGCATCTGCTGCGCGATTCGCTCGGAGCGGTCGATTCTCACTATGAGTCGCTCTTGGACCATCTGCAGACGGCATTGTCCGGGCGGAGGGCGAAGGTGATCGCATCCTCAGCGACGCTGACTGGCTTTGAGAGGCAAGTTGATGTGCTGTACCAACGTTCCGCGCGAGTATTCCCTCAGCCTGGCCCATCCGCAGATGAGTCTTTCTGGTCTTCTCCGACCGACGCGGTAGCGAGGCGATATGTTGCCGTGGCCCCGCGAGGAGTGACCATGGAGTTCGTCAAGGATCGAATTTTAGGCATTCTTCAAGAAAGAGTGCGCGAGCTCCTCTCATCTCCGCAACAAGTAGGAGCAAACCTGGGCTTACCCAACGCTCATATTGACCATCTGGTCTCCAGCTATGGGGTCAACGTCGTGTACGGAAATACAGTCCGCGACGTCGAGGCCGCGCGGAGATCGGCAGATACTGAGTTCCCATTTGCAGTGAATGCGGAGACCTTGGTTGGCGGCTCGAACTTCGAGGACGTGCGAACCACACTCGATCGGCTCGATCACCCCGAAGCCTTGTTCGAGGACCGCATTCACGTGATTGCCGCATCCAGCATGATTTCCCATGGAGTAGACGTCGACCGATTGAACACGATGGTAATGCTGGGGCTGCCCCTAACGACCTCCGAGTTCATTCAGACAACCGCTCGCGTGGGCCGCAAATGGCCCGGGATCGTCTATGTGATCCACCGTTTGACGCGCGAGCGCGAAGCCGGGACTTTCGCCCAGTTCGAGAAGTTCGTGAGTCAGGGTGACCGATTTATTGAGCCAATTCCAATAACTCGAGCTAGCCGGCGAGTGCTCGCCCTCACAGCGACTGGGCTCGTAGAAGCGCGCAGGCTCGCGGTTCACGAGCCCGCTTCGCATGGAGCGCTCACTACCGTGCGCAAACTACGCGAGTACTACCAGACGGCAGGTGTGGATGCAGCTACAGAAGGACATGCGCTCGTCGCAGCGCTGGGGATAGCCGGTCCGCTCGATGAGCACCTACGACAAGACCTTGCCAGTTGGTTGTCGGCTTACTTCGGCGCGTTGAACGATCCCGCCACCCAGGTCAAATGGCCAAGCGAACTATCGCCGAGCGGGCCGCCCATGCGATCGCTGCGAGAAGTTGAAGAAGCGGTACCAATCACAGGAGAAGGCTGAATTGCACGATACGCGAAGTCCATCACAGGTACTTTTTTCGTTGTTGCCGGATCAGTCTGTCGACCTGAAAGGCAATATTTGGAAGGTCGATCAATGGATGAGTCCCGTTGCCATCCAGATCGACTTGGCGAGTATTCGCGGCAAGCTTCTATCCGCGATTGATCCTTGGAGACAGCAGGGAAACGACGCAGGCATGAGTCAGGCTCTGGTCGCGGGGACTCCGGTCCAGGTCATCGGGGTGAATAAGTCGGTTGGGGTGAAGGTCAGCCTCTGGCCAAACAACTGGGTCTGCACCAACTGCCGCAGACTCACAAAGAACCAGAGATCCGCTTGCGTGTGCGGGACCAATCGTTGGGGACAGTTCCACTTTGTAGCGTTCCATGACTGCGGCTACGCGGGTGAGCCGTGGATCGCACCATGTCCCACTCACGGTCAAGTTGCAGTGAACTCTCCCAAAAGCAGCAGTGTCAAAGACCTAGTTTTCAACTGTCCTATTTGCTCAAGAGAGCTGAACCGCGGTCTTGGGGCGGGCAGGAAATGCCCCGGTTGCGAGCAGCCCGGATTGTCCTTCAACGTGCACAGGGCTGCGAGTGTGTACACGCCGCACTCGTTGACAATGGTTAACCCCGCAAGGCCCGAGCAGTTGGCCGCACTAAAAGCGGATGGCGGTCGCCCGAAATGCCTAGATTGGGTTCTTGACGGCATGCCAGGAGGCAGACCAGCGGCACGACCGCAGACCAAAGCTCAGTTCATTGAGCTGCTGGCCCGGTCATCATCCGTCGAGGCGGCAGAGGCGGCCGCAGGCGCGATGGAAGCCTCCGGGCATGCCTTCGCTGCCGATCAAAGCCCGCTTCCTATCGTTGGAGCCGAGCTTGAGTTCGCCCTAGACGCTGCCCTTGACATCTCACTCGCTGTTTTTGAGGGAAGGCGGAGCGCGCGTAACGCGCAAGATGAACCCGTCGGCGATGAGCTGCGGACTCTCTACTCGGGCAAATACCTCGAGGCCGTTGAAGGTGCCGGGCTGTATGACGTGGACTTGGTCGATCGATTCCCAGTTCTCCGGGGCGTATTTGGCTACAGCCGAGGCGGAGGAACGGCGGGCGAGAAGCGCTTGGTGGCCTTCCGCGGCGTTGGCGGCGTGATCCAACTTCACGCGGACGCAAACGAGACTGAGGCCCTGATGATTCGTCTCGACCCTGTGCGCGTGGCTGACTGGCTCGCAAGAAAAGGCCTCCTCCCCAGTGCGATCCGCTCTGCTCGCGAGGCCAGGATCGCCATCCTTGAGGCGTGTCAGATGCCGGCCAAGGGCGACGAGCTGGACGCTGAAACCGCAGGTTCCGCCGTCCTAACTCTGCTCCACAGTTATAGCCACCGATTGATAAGGCAGCTAGCGGTTATGGCTGGCATCGATAGGGAATCAATCGCTGAGTATGTGGTGCCTGAGCATCTCACTGCCTATATATACGCGACTCCTCGCGGCGACTTTGTGCTGGGGGGCATGCAGGCAGTCTTCGAGACCGAGCTTCACACGTTGCTGGAGAGACAAGTTTTGGCGGAGCAGCGTTGCCCGTTGGACCCAGCGTGTAGCCGTGCTGGCGGGGCTTGCTTAGCTTGCCTCCACCTCGGCGAGCCCTCGTGTTCCTACTACAACCGCTTTCTGGACAGGACGACGTTGTTCGGCGCCGCGGGATTTCTTAGCATGGGCTAGCTGATGCTCGGGGAGCCCGCGGGAGTACCAGAGGGGTCGATGTTCGCAAGCCGCAAGAGCTTGTTTGCTTCTGGCGTGCATCGAAACATTGCCTACGCAATTTGCGCGAATGCAGGCACGCACTTAGCTGAAAGTATTCTTATTTCAGAGGTCAGAGCCGGCATAGATTTTGGGGACGTCGTTTATTTCGAGGGGGACGGTGGCGCTCCAGATGCCCGTGGCCAGTCGACAACTGACCAAGTCATGGAAGGCGCCAACGGTCGTCTCGCAGCAAATGTGGATGCGCAAGTGCCGGTTCGCGTCGTACGCGCAACGACGAACGGGTATCGGTATGACGGCCTTTTCAGAGTTGAGTCAGCGTGGATCGAGCCGGGGCGTGCACAGCACCTTGTCTGTCGCTTCAGGCTCACTCGGGAGATCGGCACTGGACGGTCGGGTCAAATGTCTGCCAGACGCCAGACCACCACCTATCGCCTAGTTCGGGACAGTGCCGTCGCTCAAAACGTTAAGCTTCTGCACGACTACAGGTGCCAATTCTGCGCTGTGCGGTTGGAGACCGCTTCGGGTCCTTACGCAGAAGGCGCTCACATCGTTCCTTTGGCTGCCAATGGTGCAGACGACCTGGCAAACATTCTTTGTCTGTGCCCAAACGATCACATGCTGTTTGACCACGGCAGTTTGCAAATTGCGGACGATTGGACTGTGCGTGATCGCGCAGGACTAGTTAGATGGGACTTGAGGCGCACCGACAGCCACCCAGTGTCGCTGCGGAATATCAGAGATCATCGTTCACTACTGGGCTTCCCTGCCCGTCCGGAACTAACTAGCGACGTCAATGAAGGGGAGTAGAGAATTGTTCGCTCCTGATTTCGCCGTTTCTGACGGGCCTCAATTGAGTCTGACTCAGAGGCCCGCGCTGTCATCAGAAGGGCAGAATTTCGGAGTCGTCGACCTCTTCTGCGGCTGCGGGGGTCTAACTTTGGGTGTCGAACAGGCCTGCGCCCAAGCAGGCTTCGGCCTTGACGTGCTGCTGGCCGTCGACTTCGAGTCGCATGCGACTAACGTTTACAAGGCGAATTTCCCCGAAGCAAACGTGCTAACCGCGGGAGTGGAGACTTTGTTCGATGGGCACGTCGGGGACGACATCACGGAACTAGAAGCGGAGTCATTGCGACTAGTCGGCGGAAAAGTAGTTGACATACTTCTTGCCGGGCCGCCCTGCCAGGGCCACAGCAACCTCAATAACCACACGCGGCGAAACGATCCCAAGAATGCTCTATACGAGCGCGTGGTTCGTTCAATTGAGATGCTCGGGCCAAGATTGGTGATCATCGAGAATGTCCCTGCGATCCTCAATGACAAGAGTGGAGTCGTGATCGCTTCGGAACGCCAACTTCGCGCGATGAATTACTCCGTGGCCAGTGCCGTGATCAGCATCCAATCCTTGGGTGTCGCTCAATCCCGAAAGCGTCATGTCTTGATTGCGGTCCGCGGCTTGGATCTGGACCCTCAGATGCTTTTAGCCGGGCTCGAAACCCTCCGTTCGGGCATGGGCACCGACTTGAGAGACGCGATTGGCGATCTGGTGGGGATGGAAGGTGAAGGGATCTTCGACACCGCGTCCAGCGCGTCCGAAGATAACGTGGCTCGCATGGACTGGCTTTTCAAGAACGATGCCTATGACTTGCCGAATGACCGTCGACCCCCGTGTCACCAGGGCACACACTCATACAAGTCAATGTACGGTCGACTTGAGTGGGCGAAAGTTGCACAAACTATCACTAGCGGCTTTGGCAGTATGGGGCAGGGCCGATATGTACATCCTGAGCTGCGGCGCACTCTCACGCCTCATGAGGCAGCCAGAATACAAGGCTTCCCGGACTATTTCAGTTTTTCTGCAGTGCCCACTAGGGGAAAACTGGCGACGATGATTGGCAACGCGGTCCCTCCCGCAGTATCCAGGACCATAGTCAGCTTTGCGCTTCAAGCACTCATGCGCGCACGCGCCGGCAATGCCGAGCGCAATGTGGCTTAGTGGTCGCAGGGGATCTCGGGCCAGTCGGTCAAACGTTTGCCAGCGAGGCCGTTCGATCGGCTTGTGCTAGAAAGAATGATGTCTTTGGATCCGACGGAGCAGGGCCGCCTCCGACTCGAAATATTTGCGGACCTAGAGCGTTTAGTTGAAGCACGAGGTGGCTTCGCTACGAGGGATGAGCTCGTCGACTTTGAGATCGAAGGCAGGCGACTCGGCCTGATAGACCGGAATCGAGGTATCCGGAACCCGCATGTGTTCGACTCGACCCTCTCAGTGGTGACTTCTCCTGCAGGCCCATATGACGATGAGGTCGGCACCGACGGCCTGCTGAAGTACTCGTTTAGATCGGGCGATCCCATCGGTGGCGACAATCGCAAACTGCGATTCGCTAAAGAAACGGGTACCCCGATCATCCTGTTTGAAAAGCCGATGCCGAATGTCTACGTTCCGATATTCCCTGCCTTCGTAATCGACGAGAACTTCAACGACCGCTATTTCTTGATCGCCACGGGTGAGGCGGAATGGAGAGCGCATCTCTCCGCGCACAGCACGGAGGTAGAGAAGCGTTACGTGTCACAGATAGTTAACAGGCGAGTGCATCAGCCTGTGTTTCGCGCTCGAGTCATGGTCGCCTACGCGCGCACCTGCGCCATCTGCCGGTTGAAGCATCCCGAACTGCTGGACGCTGCACACATCGTTGGCGATTCTGAACTTGACGGAGTTGCGAGCGTCAACAACGGGTTGGCACTCTGCAAAATCCATCACGCTGCATACGACCAGAATTTGGTGGGCATTAGCGGTGATTATCTTGTGCACATCAACGGCGACCTCTTGATGGAAATCGATGGGCCAATGCTCAAGCACGGCTTACAAGAGATGCATGGGGTTAGCCTTTCGCTCCCTCATCGGGAGGTCGATCTTCCGTCGCAGGAACGTCTTGATGCGAGGTTCGAGACCTTCCGACGATAGGCCCTAGCAGCCACCCCAAATCCCAAGCCCGGCCCCCTGCGCCGCATCCTCCGCTGCCTCAACCTCAGCCTCATAGAGCCGGTTGCTCCCGATGAACACCGCCTCCGCATATCCCTGCTCGACGAGGTCGATGTTCACCAGGGTGCCGGTTGAAGTCCAGATGAAGAGTAGGGAGCGTCCGTATTGGTCGGTGGGTTCCGCATCCGCCAGTGTGTAGACGGTAGAGCCCTCGGGCACCAGCGTGCGCAGGTATTCGGTGGCCTCGTTGCCAAGGCACTCGAGGTTGTCTCCGACCTCGGGGGTGTCGACGGCTAGCAGGCGCACCTTCGTTCCGTCGGTGAGAAAGAGGGTGTCGCCGTCGTGCACGTAGTCGATGGTGGCGGCCACGGCATCCGTTGGGATCGTGGTCGGGACCGCCTGGGTCACCAGCGTGTCGGTCGGCGGAGCGACCCACCAGACGAGCATCGCGAGCAGGAGGATCGCGACGATAACGGGGACGGCCCTGCGCATGACGAAAGGCTAGCGTTGCTGCGAGCGGCGACCCTCAAGCCAGCGCTCGTGGGCCCGCAGGGAATGCCTGACGGCGATGCGCACCACGATGTACAGCACGAGCAGCGTGCCGAATGTGATCAGCACGAACAGCAGCACGTTGCCGAGGATGGCGTAGGGGTAGATCTGGGCGGTCAGCAGCATGGTGCCAGTATGGGGCCATGCGCTTTGAAGAGCTGGACTTCGTCGAGACCCCCATGGGCGATCTCACCCTTTGGCGCCGGGACTTCAACGGCACCGACGTCTTCGAGGTGAAGCTCGGCGACGAGTACCTCATGTCGTCGATGTTCGTCGTCGCCGAGGAGGAGCTGTCGCGGCTTGGCCTGGCCGCGCATGCTGGCGAGAACCTCGACGTGATGGTTGGCGGGCTGGGGCTCGGGTACACGGCGGTCGCGGCGCTCGATGCCCGCGTAGCCTCCCTGACCGTGGTTGAGACCATGGCGGCTGTTATTGACTGGCATGAGCGCAAGCTGCTTCCGGTGTCCGCTGTTCTTGTTGACGACCCGCGCACGTCGCTAGTTCAGGCCGATTTTTTTGCGCTCGTGCGCGGCGTTGCTGAGCGGCAGTGGGATGCGATTCTCGTCGACATCGACCACTCGACCGAGCACCAGCTCGACCCGTCGCACGCCGACCTGTACACGGTCGAGGGGCTCACCTCGCTGCGGCGGCACCTCAAGCCCGGGGGAGTGTTCGCGCTCTGGTCGGATGACGCTCCGCTGCCGTCGTTCGTTGCCTCCCTCGAGCAGGTGTTCGGCTTCGTCGAGGCGCACGTCGTGCCCTTCGACAACCAGCTGACCGGGGGAGTGTCGACGAACTCGGTGTACGTGGCGCGGCTCTGAAAGGATTGGGCGATGGAGCATCCGAAGCTTGAGCAACTGATCGCCACGGTCGAGACGCTGCGTGCTCCCGGCGGCTGTGCGTGGGATCGCGATCAGACCCACGAGTCCCTCGTGCGCTACCTGCTCGAGGAGACCTACGAGCTGGTCGACGCGATCGAGACGGGCGACGATGCAGAGCTCATCGAGGAGCTCGGCGACGTGCTCTACCAGGTGCTCTTCCACGCCGACATCGCGGCCGAGGCCGGTCGCTTCACGCTCGAGGATGTCGCCGCGCACATGAACGCGAAGATGATCGGGCGGCATCCGCACGTGTTCGGCGACCGGGAGGCCGAGACTGCGGATGACGTGGTCGCCATGTGGGACGACCTCAAGCGCGTCGAGAAGCCGTCGCGCACCTCTGTCTTGGACGGCGTGCCCCAGGCGATGCCGTCGCTGCTGCTCGCCGACAAGTTGCTCGGTAAGACGTCGGTTGATGCGCCTGCTTTGACTTGGGCCTCGGAAGAGGCGCTCGGGGCTGACCTGCTGGGCATCGTCGCGGCCGCGCGCGCGCAGGGGCTGGATACGGAGCGCGCGTTGCGCTCGGCGCTGCGGGGACTGCAGGACGACATTCGCGCGTCGGAGTCCTAGCCCTGCGGGCGCAGCGCGCCCCCGAACCACAGCACGATCGGGCCGAGAAGGATCAGCACCACGGCTCCCATAATGACTAACTGCTGCCTGTCGTCGTCATCACGGCGGAGTGCGCGCGCTGCAGCCACGATTGCCACGACGGCGAGCACGAACACAATCACGTGGATGAGATAGGCGAGCGGGTAGAGAAGAAGCTGTCCCTCCGCGCCGGCGACGTAGTACGGCCCCCACATCGCCGCGAATATCACCAGCCACAGCGCGGCGGCGATCATCAGCACCGTACTAGAGGGGGATCGTCGCGGCGTAGTCATGCAACCCATCATGCATCGACTTATCCACAGATTGTTCTAGACTATCGAACGTACGTTCGAATTCTGCGAAAATAGACGCATGGCAAATCTCGCAGGGCTCGACGACGCGGCACTTCTCGCGCGCCACGAACGCCTTGCTGTGGGCCGCCGCCGCATCGACGCGGCGCTCGCCGCCTCGTCGGCCGAGATTCGTCGGCGCTCCGACCGGGCGCTCGGCTATGACGGGCTCGCGCAGCGCCTCGGCTCCCGCACACCAGAACTGCTCGTGGAGCAGCTCACCGGCGTCAGCCGCCGCGAAGCCACCTCACTCGTGCGGGTCGGCACGCTGCTCGACACCGATTCCCCGCTCGCGGGCCCCGTTTCTCGCGGAGCCCTCTCCATAGAAGCAGCGGATGTCATAGACGGCACCATGGGCCAGGTCACCGCCGCGGTGTCCCCGGCGGCGGTCGCGCAGGCAACAGAGCGGCTCGCCTCCGAGGCGCCAACCATGTCGCTCACCCGCCTGGCGGCGCTCGCGCGGGAGCTCCGTGACGAGCTCGACGCTGATAGTGTCGCGCGCCATGAGCGTGAGCTGCGTGATCGCCGCTACCTGCGCCTCGTCCCGCAGAGCGACGGAGCCGTGCGGCTCACCGGCCTGCTCGACCCCGAGTCCGCCGCCCTCCTCACCAGCGCCTTCGACGCGGTGACCGCCCCGCGGCGCCCCAGCTTCACGGCCACGCCCGGCCCGCGCGACGAGCGCACCCGCGACCAACTCATGGCCGACACGCTGGTCGACATTGTGCGTCTGGCCGTGCAAACCGACCCCGGCACGCTGTTCGGTGATCGCCGCCCGGCCGTGCGCGTGCTCGTCGCCGAGCGTGACCTCGCCCGGGGCGCGGGCCGGGCGCACCTCGAGGGGTCGAGCGCTACCGTCTCGATCGCTACCGTGGCCCGCCATGCCTGCGACGCCGGCATCCAGCCGATTGTCGTCGGCGAGACCATGCGGTTGGGGCGGGCGCAGCGCCTCTTCACCGCGAAGCAGCGCATCGCCCTCGCCGCGAGAGACGGTGGATGCCGGTTTCCGGGCTGCGATCGCCCACCATCCTGGTGCGAGGCCCACCACATCGTCCCGTGGAGTTTGGGCGGCCGCACCGACCTCGACGACGGAATCCTGCTCTGCCGACATCACCATCTGCTGATTCACAACAACGGCTGGTCGATCTCGAGGGCCGGGGCGCAATTCACGTTGCATCCGCCGGCTTCGAGTGAGCCAATGTCCATGCCGAGCCGCAGTGCGGTGTGGAGGGAGGTGATGCGGGCGGGCTGAGGTTCTGTGGTCAGGCGCCCCCTCCAACCCGAGCGGAGAGGGCACCCTTACCAGGCACTAGAAGAGCGCAGAACGCGCAATGTGATCTAGTGCTGGTATGAAGCACCGATTTACCCGAATCGATGCCCCAGAATGTGGGAGAACTCTCGCCGCAGAGCCGTTCCAAACGCAGTGTCCATGTGGACAACCTGCATGAGCCTACAGATTAGTTGCTAAGGGAGTCAAAACGCCCGTAGTCGTCACGACATGCCCGGCGTGTCTGGGTGGAAGGGTGCTCTGTGTAGCCTGAAGACATGGCTTCTCAGGTAAATCCTCCTCGCGGAATGCGCGACTTCGTGCCGAGCGAGAAGGCACACCGTGACCGCATTCTGGCGAGCATCCGAAGCACCTACCGCGAGCACGGCTTCGACGAGATCGAGACGCCCGTCATGGAGGACTCGAGCCGACTCAACGCCGGGCTCGGGGGCGATAACGAGAAGCTGGCGTTCGGCATCCTCAAGCGCGGCCTGACCGCCGACGACTTCAAGGCAGCCGAGACCAACCTCGACCTCATCGACATGGGGCTGCGCTTCGACCTGACGGTTCCGCTCGCGCGTTTCTATGCCACCCACCGGGCCGAGCTGCCGACGGTGTTCCGCAGCATCCAGGCCGCGCCGGTGTGGCGGGCCGAGCGCCCGCAGAAGGGGCGCTACCGCCAGTTCGTGCAGTGCGACATCGACATCATCGGCGAGGGCGGCCTCATCGCCGAGGTCGAGCTCATCGCCGCAACCCTCGCCACCCTCGACGCGCTGGGCCTCGAAGGCACGACGGTACGCATCAACGACCGACGCATACTGACGAGCATGCTCGAGATCTTCGGCTTCCCCGCCGAAAGCCACGAATCGGCGCTGATCACGATCGACAAGATGGACAAGATCGGCCAAGACGGCGTCGTGAAAGAGCTCGCCGAAAAGGGCCTGCCAACCGAAGAGCTGCAGAGCTTCTTCGCTCGCCCCCTAACACTCGAGCACCTCAGCTTCGGTGAGCGTGCGATCCAGAAGCTCACCCCCGCCGGCATCGACATCGCCCCCGTCAAAGACCTCGCGACGATTGGCGACTCCCTCGGCGAGCTCGCCCACCGCCTCGAGTTCGACCCCTTCCTGGTGCGCGGCATGGGCTACTACACCGGCACGATCTTCGAGGTCGCCCACCCGAGCGTCGACTACTCACTCGGCGGCGGTGGACGCTACGACGGCATGATCGGCCGCTTCCTCGGCACCGAGGTTCCCGCGGTCGGCTTCTCGCTCGGCTTCGAGCGCCTCGTCGACCTCGTCGCGGTGCCCGAGTCAGAGCAGGGCAGCAGCATTGCCATCATTTTTGATGCGGATGTCGACCCCCAGCAGCTGCTCGAGGTCAAGAACGCGCAGATCGCGTCCGGTTCTCGCACCCGCCTTGAGCGCCGCCCCAAGAATCTCAAGACCCTTCTCGCCCAGCTCGAGTCAGAGGGATTCTCGCGCTACGCGCTGCTGACTACCGCCGGTCTTGGCGAGCCGAAGGCGTTCACGGCGCAGGGCTAAGCTTTCCCCGGACTTATTACCACTGAAACAAGGAGATCCACCCGTGGCTGAAATCGAGGCAGTAGGCGCTCGCGAGATTCTTGACTCCCGGGGCAACCCGACCGTTGAGGTCGAGGTTTTGCTTGACGACGGCACGGTGAGCCGCGCTGCGGTTCCCTCCGGCGCATCGACCGGTGCCTTCGAGGCATACGAGCTGCGCGACGGCGACAAGGGTCGCTACCTCGGCAAGGGCGTGCAGAAGGCCGTCGACGCGGTGCTCGACGTGCTCGGCCCGGCCATCGAGGGCTTCGAGGCCAGCGACCAGCGCCTCATCGACCAGACGCTCATCGAGCTCGACGGCACCGACAACAAGAAGAAGCTCGGCGCCAACGCGATCCTCGGTGTGAGCCTCGCGGTCGCCAAGGCTGCCGCCGACTCCGCCGACCTTCCCCTCTACCGCTACCTCGGCGGCCCGAACGCGCACGTTCTGCCGGTGCCGATGCTCAACGTCATCAACGGTGGCTCGCACGCCGACAGCAATGTCGACATCCAGGAGTTCATGATCCTGCCCATCGGCGCCGAGACCTTCAGCGAGGGTCTGCGCTGGGGCGTTGAGACCTACCACGCGCTCAAGAGCATCCTGCACGACAAGGGCCTCTCAACCGGCCTCGGCGACGAGGGTGGCTTCGCGCCGAACCTGTCGAGCAACCGCGCAGCTCTCGACCTGCTGCTCGAGGCGATCGAGAAGGCCGGCTACACGGCCGGCTCGCAGATCGCCCTCGGTCTCGACGTTGCGGCATCCGAGTTCTTCACCGACGGTGTCTACACCTTCGAGGGTGCCTCGAAGAGCGCCGCCGAGATGACCGCGTACTACGCCGACCTCGTCGCGAACTACCCGCTCGTCACCATCGAGGACCCCCTCAACGAGGACGACTGGGAGGGCTGGACCACCATCACGAACGAACTCGGCACCAAGACCCAGCTCGTCGGCGACGACCTGTTCGTCACCAACCCGGCGCGTCTCGCCAAGGGAATCGACCTCGGCACCGCCAACTCGATCCTCGTCAAGGTCAACCAGATCGGTTCGCTCACTGAGACGCTCGACGCGGTCAGCCTCGCGCAGCGCAGCGGCTACACCGCCGTCATGTCGCACCGCTCGGGTGAGACCGAAGACACCACGATCGCCGACCTCGCGGTCGCGCTCAACACCGGCCAGATCAAGACGGGCGCTCCGGCGCGCAGCGAGCGGGTTGCCAAGTACAACCAGCTGCTGCGCATCGAGGAGGAGCTGGGCGACCAGGCCGTTTACGCGGGCCGCAGCGCCTTCCCGCGCTTCAAGTAATTCACTGCACCCGGGGAGAGCGTCACTAGGCGCTTTCCCCGGGTTCACCGTTTAAGGTCGAAAACATGGCACGCGAGCGCATCCGCAAGATTGCCGTGGCGCTTCCACAGGAGGCAGCCCACGGCCAGTGGATGCGCAGCATGCGCCTCTCGGGCTTCACCTTCGTCATGCTCTTCGTCATCGTGCTTGCTGTCGTCGTGCTCGCGCCCTCGCTGCGCACCCTCGTCGAGCAGCAGAACCAGCTGGTTGAGCTGCGGCAGGCCGTCGAAGACAAGAAGAACTCGGTCAACGAGCTCAAGGGCGACATCGCCCGCTGGGACGACCCCGCCTACATCGAGGCCCAGGCGCGTGACCGCCTCGTCTATGTCTACCCGGGCGACTACACCTACCTCGTGATCGACGACGGCAAGACCGTCACGACGGATGACGGCGCGCCCATCAGTGACGACATCCAGACCACCAAGGTTGACTGGGTGCGTGGACTGCTCGGCAGCGTTGTCACTGCGGGCACCACGACCCAGACCGCCGACACCCTCGAGAGCCCCAAGCAATGACTCGCCCCCCATTCGACCCGCCCACCGAGGCGGACATCGCCGTCGTCAGCGCCCAGCTCGGACGCCCGGCCCGCAATGTCGTCGGCATTGCCGCCCGCTGCGTGTGTGGCAAGCCCACCGTCGTCAGCACCAAACCGAGACTGGATGACGGCACGCCCTTTCCGACGCTGTACTACCTGTCGCACCCCGCAGCTACCGCCGCGATCTCGAC
>Ga0247732_10000544_pt1 | contig 17472 bp, 15 predicted proteins | sample UWRJL163409C2_FD_180940 | JGI IMG/M metagenome (GOLD analysis project Ga0247732, IMG submission 180940) | Plant litter microbial communities from Arlington Agricultural Research Station in Wisconsin, United States - UWRJ-L163-409C-2 | ecosystem: Environmental > Terrestrial > Plant litter >...
CGCCTTCTACGGCGACTCCTACACGCTGGGCACCGGCGCGAGCGATCCGAGCAAACGGTGGTCGACGGTGATCTGCGCCGATCGCGGCTGGAACGAGGTCAATCCCAGCGTCAACGGCCTGGGGTTCGTCAACAACCGTGACCTCCTGCCGCCGGACGGCGATCTCGTCGACCTCGTCATCGCATCCGACCCCGACATCGTCTTCGTCACCATGGGGCTGAACGACAATTTCTCGATGCCCGCCCGCTCCGACGAGGTGCACGCGGCCATCGTCGCCGACTTCACCGCACTGCGCGCCGCTCTGCCGGATGCGCGCATCATCGTGGTCGAGCCCTTCTGGTACACCGATGAGCGCCCGCAGAGCCTGGAGACCATCAGCTCGTGGGTCGCCGACGAGGCACGCGCTATCGGAGCCGACCGAATCGATGGGGCATCGCACTGGATCGAAGGGCATCCCGAGTGGATGGCCGCCGACGGCCTGCACCCCGATGACGAGGGATACGCCGAGATGGCGCGGCGGATGTCGGACGAACTCGATCAGCTCGGCCTCTCGTGATCGGTCGGCCCCAGCGAATCCGTGCCGGAGCGAGTAGTGTGAATGCATCGCGCGCCTCTGGGGGGAGTCGTCCCGCGCGAGTGCGTCAACTCAGGGGGAGAACGTGAAAACGCAATCGACCGTGCGATCGTGTCGTGTCGGGATCGTCGATGACCACGAGCTTCTACTCGACGGACTGACCATGTACATGCGCAGCAATGCCCCCGACCTCGACATCGTCATTAGCGCCACCGGATGGTTCGAGCTCATCCGCCATGCTGCGTTCGCCCCCGACATCGTGGTCATGGACCTGCAGCTGCAGGAGCCGATCTCCATCGAGACGAGGGTGAGAACGTGTCTGGCCGCCGGTGCGCTCGTGGTGGTCGTCAGCGCCCTCGAGACCGACGAGATCCGCGAGCGGTCGCTGGCCGCCGGGGCTTTCGCCTTCGTGCCCAAGTCCTCTCCCGCCGATGCCGTCGTCGATGCCGTTCGGTCGGCATGGTCGAGCGCCCAGGAGGCGGGCGCATTCGTCGACGCCGAGCTCGAGACCCTGCGGCTGTACGCCGACGGGCTGAGCCCGGTCGACATCGGACTGCAGCTCGGCCTCTCGTTCGAGGTCGTCAAGGGTCACCTCTCCCGCATCCGTGATCACTACGCGGCCTCCGGGCGGCCCACCCACTCGAAACAGGACCTGATCCGCAGAGCGGCCGAAGACGGGCTCGTGTCCTGACAGGCCTCTCGCTCGGCACCGATGCCGAAGGCGTCTTCACGTCTCGGGCCCTCACCCGCGCGGCCGTGTGGCTGTCCTCGATCCTGCTCGCCGCGGTCGCGATCATCGTCGGCGTGCTCGCCACCTTCCACCCGCAGACGGGTGGCGACACCGATCCGTGGCGCGCGGCGGTTCCCATCGCATCCCTCGCGGTGATGGGCGGCGGTGCCTACGCGCTGCAACGCCTGCATGGGCGGGTCGAGACGGTCATCGGGCTGATGGTCCTGTGCACGGCCGCGTTCGCCTACGCACTGAGCGTCGAGCCCCTGCTCACCCCCGGGCAGAAGTCAGACAGCATCGTGCTCAGCCTGCCCGTGGTGGCCGCGACGGTCTCGGGGGTCGGGCGTCGCTCGCTCACCTCGTGCCTGGTCGTCTGCGGCCTCGCCTATGCGGCCACCTCCAGCGCGGCGCTTCTCGGGGCCGACCTCGGGGGGCGGGAGATCGTGCTCGACTTCACGGCCTTCGGCTCCTTCGTCTCGGTCTCGCTGCTGCTCGTCGTGCTGTGGGTCGCGCGCAGGGGCGCCGTGCAGCAGGCGCCCGCCCTCGACCGTGCGGCGAAGGTGCAGCAGAGCGTCGTCGAGGAGGCGCGACTGCTCGGCCATGCCTCCAGCCTGCTGCACGACACGGTTCTCGGCGACCTGCACGCTCTCGCGATGCTGGCGCCCGGCACGATCCCCGACAGCCATCTCGCGGTCATCCGCCGCGACCTCGAACTGCTCGAACGCAGCGACGACCTCATGCGCACCCCGGGCACGGTCGCCATCCCGGGGCTGATCGAATCGACCAGCGAGAGCAGGCTGGCCCACGTGCTCGACCGCGTGGGTGCACGGGGCCTCCGGGTGATCGTGTCCGGCGACGCCGCCGAGCTGACAGCACTCGATCCGGTTGCGGAGGAGGCGCTCGTCGGCGCCGTCGAACAGTGTCTCGTCAACGTGATCCTGCACGCGGGGGTGTCGATCGCAGAACTCGCCATCGCGGTGACCGGCGACGAGGTCACCGCGATGGTCGCCGACTCGGGGCGTGGCTTCGTCTCGTCGTCGACACCGGCCGATCGGCTCGGCCTGCGGATCTCGGTGTACGACCGGATGCTCGGGGTCGGGGGATCGGCGACGGTCTGGTCACGACCGGGCGCGGGCACCTCGGTGCTCCTCACCGTTCCGAAGCGCAGAGCATGACGGGCGTGGCGCGGCCGACCGCGGCCGAGCTCGACCCCATCTCCAGGGTGACGGCTCGCATGTTCGTGATCGCCGTCGGCGTCGTGAGCGTGGCCCTCTCGATCGCTCTCTCACTCACGCAGTCGGGGCGCGATCAGATCTCACTTCCCGTCGTAGCCGTCGCGGCGCAACTGGTGCTCGCGTTGTCGTACGTGTACTTCATCCGAGCAGCCGACCCGTTCGGCCCGCTCATCTCCCTCGGGCGTTTTCAGATCTTCCTGGGCGGGGTGATGCTCGCGAGCGTGCTCAATGCCGTGAGCCAGTTCGGCTCGAACGCGCTCATCAGAGACGACTGGGGTGCCGTGTGCCTCGGTCTCGCGCTGATCCTCGGGGCGCCGTACCGACGATCGGCCGAGATCGTGTGGTTCACCCTTCAGGCCGTCGGAGTGACGTTCGCCCTGGCTATCGTGCAGAACCTGAGTTCGACCACCTCGGTCACCCTGAGCATCCTCGCTCTCACCGCCGCGACGCCCTCCATCGCCATCGGCCTCGGATCGGCCGCCTACGCGCGCAGCCTCATCGGCAGCCTCCAGCAGTCGAAGCGCGACGCAGACGCGGAACGCACACAGCATGTCGGCGCCGTGCTCACGCGTCTCGCCGAGACGGATGCGATGGGCGAGCTCGGATCTCTACGACGAGACGTGGTGCCGTTCCTCACACGATTGGAGCGGACGGGGTCGATGGGGCCGGACGACGCCGTCAGAGCGGCCGGACTGGCGTCGGTGCTCCGCAGGGCGATCGTCGAGCGGACCTCGCAGGGCACCCTGGCCGACGCGGTCGACAGCTACAGCGACGACGACCGGGTGGCCGTGCACCTCGACGACCGCCAGACCGCCGCCCTGCGGGCCCTCATCCGGCAGATCGTCGAGCAGCTCGGTGCATCGGCCAGGCCGTCGCTCGTTCTCGAGCGACGAGAGACGGATGCCTGGGGCTCGGTCGCGTTCGCGGCGCGGCCGGGTGCGGTGATGCCGCCCTCGCTGACCCCGTTCGTGCGCATGGTGCGTCTCGTCTTCGACCAGGTCGAGGTCATCGCCGTCGACGGCGGCCTTGCCGTGACGTTCCGCTTCGACTCGTCGGGCGGCCGGGCGGCCGTATCATGGGAGATGTGAGCGCAGCAGGCAAACCCGTAGACGTCGTTCTGATCGGTGGCGGCATCATGAGCGCCACGCTCGGCACCTTCCTCTCCATCCTCCAGCCCGACTGGTCGATCAGGATCTTCGAACGGCTCGGTGATGTCGCGGGCGAGAGTTCAAACCCGTGGAACAACGCGGGAACGGGTCACGCGGCGCTCTGCGAGCTCAACTACATGCCCGAACAGCCCGACGGAACCGTCGAGGCGTCGAAGGCCGTCGCGATCAACGAGCAGTTTCAGGTGAGCCGCCAGTTCTGGTCGTACCTGGTCGAGAACGGCGACATCCCCGACCCGTCGACCTTCATCAATTCGACGCCGCACATGACGTTCGTGCGGGGCGAGAAGAACGTCGAGTACCTGCGCAAGCGCTACGAGGTGCTCCGAGACGAGCCGCTCTTCGAGGGCATCGAATACACCGAAGACCCGGCTGTCATCTACGAGTGGGCACCGACCCTGATGCGTCGCCGCAAGAAAGACGAGCTCGTCGCGGCGACCCGCATCACCGCGGGCACCGATGTCGACTTCGGTTCTCTGTCGCGGCACCTCTTCGATTTCCTCACCAGTCGGGGGGCGAGTCTCAAGACCGAGCATTCGGTCACGAACCTGAAGCGCCAGAAAGACGGAACGTGGAACGTCTCCGTCAAGGAGCTGGTCGGGTCGACCCCCACCACCGTCAACGCCCGATTCGTCTTCGTCGGGGCCGGCGGCGGCGCCCTGCATCTGCTCCAGAAGTCCGGCATCCCCGAGATCCGCGGCTTCGGCGGGTTCCCGATCAGCGGCCAGTTCTACCGCACCGACAACCCGGCCGTCGTCGCCGAGCACCGGGCGAAGGTCTACGGCAAGGCAGCCGTGGGAGCGCCGCCGATGAGCGTTCCCCACCTCGACACCCGCGTGGTCGACGGAGAGCCGTCTCTGCTCTTCGGGCCGTACGCCGGGTTCAGCCCCAAATTCCTCAAGAAGGGGTCCTGGCTCGACCTGCCCGGATCGATCCGGGCGCACAACCTCGGTCCGATGCTGGCCGTGGCGCGCGACAACATCGATCTCATGAAGTATCTGATCGGCGAGCTGCTGGCGGGCAAGAAGAAGAAGTTCGCAGCGCTGCAGGAGTTCATGCCCACTGCCGACCCGAAGGACTGGTACCTCATCACGGCCGGGCAGCGCGTTCAGGTCATGAAGAAAGACGCCGACCGCGGGGGAGTGCTGCAGTTCGGCACCGAGGTCATCGCGTCGGCAGACGGGTCCATCGCGGGTCTTCTCGGCGCATCGCCGGGGGCGTCCACAGCCGTGCCGATCATGCTCGATGTGCTCGAGCGATGCTTCCCCGACGACTACCTCCGGTGGGTTCCGCAGATTCGCACGATGATCCCGTCGTTCGGAACCAGACTGACCGACTCGCCGGCGACGGCCCGAAAGGTGCTGTCGAGCACCGCAAAGGCACTGCACCTCGCATCCTGAGGGGCAGGGCGCCGCGCCAAAGGGGACCCGGGTTCATGGTCGATCGCTTCAGACTGTCGTTGTTCGACCGCATCTTCGTCGCGCCGTTCATCGTGCTCGCGGTTGTCGTGCTGGTCTACGCCGTGGTCGGGGTCATCGTGACCCCGCCCGAGTCCTGGACCGTCGAGCTGGTCACGGTGCTCGGATGCATCATGTGCGCGCACCTGCGCATGCCGATCGGGCGCATCAGCGGACTGCCCATGCTGGGGGTCGCCGTGACGCTCCTCGCGATCTCGCGGCCGGCATCCGAATACCTGCTCACCGTCGCGGTCTGGGCCGTCGGGCTGATGATCTCGCAGACGATCGTGCTGCGCAGCGTCGCCATCGGCCTCTACGTGGTCGGCATCAGTGCCCTGGGCGGGGTGGCCTTCGTCGTGGTGCACAACGAGCTCACCCGGGCGGGCGTCTGGCAGTTCGTGAGCTACGCGGTTGCGAGCGTGTGCTACTTCGGCATCGCGCTGCTCCTGGAGTTCATCCGCGCCCGGGGGCGGTGGGGGCTCGACCAGCGGTTCGGCCTGTCGGCACTGAGCCCCATGCGCCTGGGCGCGGTGGTTCTGCTCGTGGCGGTCGTGTCGACGCTCATGAACATCGTCGACAGCGCGGTCATCCCGTGGCTCGAACACGATCCGGATGCGCGACTCACCCCCGCGGTCATCCTCCTCGTCGCGACGCTGTTCCTCGTGATCGCACAACGCGTTCGCTTCCGTGCCGTGCACCGGCGGCTCAGCGGCGTCGTCACGGCGGCGGTCGAGCTGCCCTGGGCCACGGAGACGGGCCTGCGCAAGGCGCTCGAGGTGCGGGCGCAGATGGTGCTGCAGGCCGGTGAGACCGAGGTCAGGGACGAGCCGCCCGGCCCCGGCGAGATCGGTGCGCCGGTTCGGCTCGAGCCCGGAACCGACGAGTACATCGTCGCGTCGAGGCGGCTCGGCGCCCTTCCTCTCGGTCGCGAGGAGGAGCAGGCCCTGACCGCCCTGGCGCACATGGCGAGCGAGACGGCGCGCATCCAGCACGATGTCGACAGTCTCGAGCGCCGGGCTAACAGCGATCCCCTCACCGGGCTGCCCAACTACGGCGCCTTCCAGGCCGCGCTGATCGAGGCGAACGAGAACCGGTCCTACCATTCGGGCATCGCCGTGCTCTTCATCGACCTCGACAACTTCAAGAAGCTCAACGACTCGCGAGGCCACCACACCGGCGACGAGCTGCTGAAGGCCGTGGCCGACCGTCTCCGCAGCTCGGTGGGCGGCCGCGACTTCGTCTCGCGCATCGGTGGCGACGAGTTCGTCGCGATCCTCACCGAACTGCAGACCGTGGCGCAGAGCAAGGAACTCGCCGATGGCATCATCCACGACATCGGACGACCGCTCACCCTCGACGGCCAGGAGTTCCGACCCGTCGTCAGCGCCGGCCTCGCCTTCTCGGGGCACCGCGAGATCGATGCGCAGCTGCTTGTCGTCGACGCCGATCGCAGCATGCTGCAGGTCAAGCGCTCGAGGCGTCAGGGCGGCCCGGCCGAGGGCAGCAGCGTGAGCATCGCGTCGCATCGCTCCACACGAACCAACGACATCGTCGCCCGCGCCATCACGGAGGACAGGCTCACGCTCGCCTTCCAGCCCATCGTCAGCATCGACCAGGGCCGCATCTGGGCGTTCGAAGCCCTCGTGCGGTACATCGATCCGGAACTCGGCCCCATCTCTCCGTCGTCTCTCGTCGCCCGCGCGAAGAGCCTGGGTCTGATGGACGAGCTCACGAGGCAGATCATCGTGAAGGCCATGGATGCGGCGGAGAAGTTCCATGCCCTCGAACCGAGCATCGCCTGCATGACGGTGAACCTCGAGCTGGGGCAGATCGGCGAGGAGCACCTCGGTCCGTTCATCCGTGAGGTCGCGAAGTCGCATCCGAACGTGTCGCTCTGCATCGAGCTGAACGAGCGCTCCCTGCGCTCGGTCACCGACGACCTGCGACGCGAGGCCGAGGTGATGCAGGATGCCGGCGTCATCATCGCCCTCGACGATTACGGATCCGACGACTCGTCGGTGGGCGCGCTCGTGCGCTTCCCCATGGACATCCTGAAGATCGACAAGAGCCTCATCGACGATCTCGGCGATGTACGGCAGCGCGAGGTGATCAAGGCGCTGCAGGGGTTCGGCGACAATCTCGACTACACGATGATCGTCGAGGGCATCGAGAGCCCCGACATGGTCGACGTGATGGTCGCGCTGGGCGTGCGGAGCGCCCAGGGCTATTACTTCGGCCGGCCGCAGTCGTTCAGGCAGACGATGGACCGCATCCGGTCTCACGGCACGACGGCGGTGATCTCGTGAACGATGCCGCTCGAATCAACACGATCGCCCTCCTCGACGACCATGTTCTGATCGTCGACGGCCTCGCGCACTGGATCAGCGTGAATGCGCCCGACTTCCACGTGGTCGCCGCCGTCGGAAGCTGGGAGGAGTTGATCGCAGACGATGCATTCCCTCCCGATGTCGTCGTGATGGCGCGCACGATCGATTCGCCTGCGCCGCTGGAGGAGAGGATCCGGGTGTGCGCCGACGCCGGCGCGCGCGTCGTGGTCATGAGCACGGAGGCGGGTCTCGAAGCGGAGGGCGCCACCCTCGCAGCCGGCGCCGACGCGTTCGTTCCCAAGTCGCGTCCCGCCGAAGCCGTGCTCGTGGCTGCGCGGCGCGTGCTCGGTCGAGACCAGCCGGAGACCGACACGGTCGTCGACGACGCCGACGGGCAGCATCCACCGTTCGACGACTGGCACCTGCGCGTGCTGCGACTGTATTCGCGCGGCGAGAGCACCGTCGACATCGCCCTGATCGAAGGCGTGCGATTCGAGCGGGTGCGCACGGCGCTCAAGGCGATCCGGGCGACCTACGAGTCGCAGGGCCGCCGCGTGGACACCCGTGACGAGCTGCTGAGACGAGCCGCGGAGGACGGCTACCTCGCAGAATCGGACTGAGGCGCCTAGTAACCCTGCGGATTCTCGGCGGGAGACGGCGTGACGTCGACGCCGCCGCTGAGACGAGAGATCGCCTCTTCGGGCTCGTAGTCGGGGTCGAACTCGACGAAGGCCTCGATCACGCCGACGAAGGCGAGCGACACGAGCGACCAGGAGTTGCCTTCGCTCTCGCCCGCACGGGAGAAGTGCGAGTCGACGATCTCGGGAACGGTCGTGCGCGAGATGCCCAGGCCCTCGACGACGGCCGCGGTGGCGACCACGAAGGGGTGGTAGTCGTTATGGAACTCTTCTTTGAGTCGGTAGCCGACCGTGGCCATGATGTTGCGGTAGAACATCTCCATCGTGTCGATGAAGGCGAGTTCGCTGTTGCGCAGTGCCTCGAGCACGGCGGCTCGGCCGGGACTCTCGGGGCGGGAGAGGATCGTGAGCGACAGGCTCGCGTAGCTTCTCCAGGCAGCCGACGTCGCGACCTCTTCGAGATTCTGTTCCGCGGCCGTTCTCACCACGTCGAGCATGATGCTGCGACGGCCCTCGGGAGTGCGCAGATCGTTGAGACGCGAACTCAGGAATCCCCATGTCGCGACGAGGGTCTCCGTGTCGGTGAGGTCGCGCCGGGTCTGCTGCGCGATCTCAGTGAACAGGTCGTAAACAAAGTCATCGTGGCTGGGCCATATACGGGTGGCCACCCGAGACGAGACCTGCGCCTCTCGCACGATGTCGTCGAGCGTCGACTGCTCGAATCCCACGTCGAGGCCTGACGCGCCCACGCGACGGGTCGCGATGGAAAGGATGCGCGTGCGCTCCTCGGAGTGCGGTCCGCTCGAGCGCGCGAGCGAGAAGGCCTGTGCATCTCCAGCTGGCATGGGGTCCCCTCGGTCACGATCGTATCGAAGCCCAGACTAGCAACTTTGGGGCCTCTGACGCGGCTGGAGATGGCGTGCCGCGACCTGTCCGGCCGCAAACGACGTCGCGCCTGCCATATGATCGAACAAGAACGGGACAGGTGAGGGGGCACAGTTGTCCGCAAGCTCCACATGTGCCACGGAACTTACGATGCAGGGGCGGTATGTCACACGTTGATCAGACCGTCACGAACGATGCAGTCATACCCGTCGTCTCGTCCACCGTCTTCGACTCGTCGCCGAGTTCCCGACTCGCATTAGGAGTTCTGGCCGTCGACGGTGTCGCCGTTCCCGGGCTCGAGGCCGAGTACCTCGCCCACTTCCAGCTGAGGCGTCGAGTCTATGTCGACCAGACAGGGCAGCTCTCCGAGAAGGACCTTCTGCCCGACGGCACGGATCGCGACGCGGACGACTCGCGTTCCGTCACGTTCTGCGTGCTCGAGAACCACCCGAGCGGAACGCGCGTCGTCGGGGTCTCGAGACTGATCGTGCGAGGTCAGGCCAGGGCGGGCGACTCGCTGCACGGCACACCGCTGCCCGTCGAGGACTTCTGCCCCGACGCCTTCGTCGACGGTCCGCTGCCGTGGAACGCCGTCGAGGTATCCCGCGTCATCGCGAGGCACGAGAAAGCCGTCGTGCAGGATTCGATCCAGTGGCACTTGTTCGCCTTGATGCTGGCCTACGTCACGAACCACGGCCTCGGTCGAGCCTTCGCCATCATCGAGCCGTGGTTCGAGCGGCACCTGAAGAGCATCATCACGATCGACCGTGTCGGCGACGTGCGGTTCATCGAGCACTACCTCGACTACAACGTGCCCATCGAGATCGATGTCGAGGCCTCCACCGCCACGGTGACCGCCCGCACCAGCGATCTCGTGGAGCGACTGCTGGCCGCGGAGCCCCGGCTCGTGTTCGTCGGACGGGTGTCCAGCGCCGCGACGAGTGCGGCGTAATGGTCCGGTCGTTCCGATCTCCGGAATTCTCGCGCAACTACGGATTCTGGAGTGAAGACGAACAGAAGGCCCTGATCGCCTCCAGCGTGGCGATCGGCGGCGCGGGCGGCGGCGGGTTCCAGTTCGGGCTGAAACTCGCTCGGATGGGCGTCTCGGGCTTCACGGTCGCCGATCCGGAGGTGTTCGAGCCTCAGAACGCGAACAGGGTCGAGGGCGCCGGCTCGTCCACGTACGGCCGCAACAAGGCCGAGGTCTTCCGCGATCGCGTGCTCGACATCAATCCCGACGCGCGAGTGACCGTGCTCACCTCGGGGGTGACGCCCGATTCGATCGACGAGTTCGTCGCCGGGGCGGATCTCGTCATCGACGAGTCCGAGTCCACCCAGCCGGAGATCGGCGTTCTGATCGCGCGGGCCGCCCGTGCGCGGGGGATACCCGACCTGATGGCCATGAACGTGGGCTTCGCCGCCCAGGTCACCTCGTTCGCCCCGACAGGCCCCTGGACCTTCGAGCGATTCATGGGCCTCGACGAGCGCATGCCGCTCGACGAGATCGCGGGTCGCAGCATGGACCTTGCTCGGAGCCTCCCGTACGTGCCGCCGTATTCCGACCTCCGGGCGCTCTCGGCCGTGCGGCAGATCGACGGAGCCGGCGCATCCGTCTCGCTGCCGTCGCTGGCCATCGGCATCGACCTGCTGTCGTCGATCGCCTCGGCGCAGGCCTTCCTGCACCTCACCCGGGGTGTGGCCCCGCGTCGTCCGTCGCCCGTGTGGGCGCCCCGCATGGCGTACATGGATGCCTACAGCTTCCGGGCGCGCGTGCTGCGGGCGGGGCGGGGGAGCCATCTGCGCCATCTCGTCGTGGCGGCGGCGCGGCAGAAGCTCGGACGCAATCCGCTCGCCAGCTATACGGTCGCCGACATCGACCGACGCCGCGAAGGCACGGCGCAGGGCTCCTAGCCGCTTGACAGACATTCGAATACATGTTCGAATGGCTCGATGCGATGGAGTGGTCAGGCGATAGCGACGACCGAGCCCGCGGCGCTGCCCGGGCTCGCTCGGCTCAACAACCTCGTGCGCTCGGTGCAGACTCCCGAGTTCGCGGGCGTCACCTTTCACGAGATCCTCGCGAAGTCGGCCCTGAACAAGATCCCGGGCCAGACGGCGGCGGTGCCCTTCGGGTGGACCATCAATCCGTATCGGGGTTGCAGCCACGCGTGCGTGTACTGCTTCGCGCGTCCGACGCACACCTATCTCGACCTCGATGCGGGTGCAGACTTCGACGCGCAGCTCATCGTCAAGCTCAATGTCGCCGAGGTGCTCGAGAAAGAGTTACGACGCCCGTCGTGGCAGAGGCATCCCGTCGCGCTCGGCACGAACACAGACCCGTATCAGCGCGCCGAGGGGCGATACCGGTTGATGCCGGGCATCATCGCAGCCCTCGCCGACTCGGGCACGCCGTTCTCGATCCTCACGAAGGGCACGCTGCTGCGCAGAGACCTTTCGCTGCTGGTCGAGGCCAACACCCGCGTTCCGGTCGACCTCGCCATGTCGATCGCCGTCTACGACGACGACTTGCAGCAGTCGATCGAGCCGGGCACCCCCTCCACCAAGGCCCGCCTCGCCACGGTCACCGCCGTGCGAGACGCGGGGCTCGACTGCAGCGTGTTCCTCATGCCGATCCTTCCCTACCTCACCGACACGAAGGCCCACCTCGACCACGCGCTCGGGCAGATCAAGGCTGCGGGGGCGACCACCGTGCTCTACACGGCGCTGCACCTGCGTCCGGGGGTCAAGCCGTGGTTCTTCCAGTGGCTGCAGAACGCCCACCCCGAACTGGTCGAACAGTACGGGCGCATGTATTACGGCACCAACAGCTATTCGCCGAAGGAGTACAGAAAATGGCTGGCCGCGCGCATCCAGCCGTTGATCCGTGCGCACGGCCTGCAGCGCGGCATCGAAGACCCGGCGTCGGGCGGCATCCGCAGCAAGGCCATCGGGTTCAGCGGCCCCGGCCCTGCGCGCAGGCCGACCGTCTCGCCGGGGGCGATCATTCCCGAAGAGATAGACCAGGGCCAGCCGACCCTGTTCTGACGCGGCCTCCGTCTCGTGCTCGCGACGGGGGCTCGGGGTCGGCCCGGCGTGAGAACAACTACCCTAGAGCGGTGGCGAAACTCTACTTCCGGTTCGGGGCGATGAACAGCGGCAAGAGCACGGCGATGCTCCAGGCCGCCTACAACTACGAGGAGCGCGACCAGAACGTGCTCATCGCGAAGCCGTCGGTCGACACCAAGGGCGACACCCGCATCGTCTCGAGACTCGGCGTCACGCGTGCCGTGGACTTTCTCGTGACACCGGAGTCGAAGCTCAGGGCCGACTTTCTCGAGCGCCGCGACAGATCAATCGCCGACGGCGCCGGCCCCATCTCGTGCCTGCTCATCGACGAGGCGCAGTTCCTGACGCCCGAGCAGGTCGACGACGCGCTGCGCATCGCGATTCTCGACGACGTGCCCGTTCTCGCCTACGGAATCCGCACCGACTTCCAGACCTCGGCCTTCCCGGGCAGCGCACGGCTCATGGAGATCGCCCACAGCCTCGAAGAGCTGAAGACGATCTGCCGCTGCGGACGTAAGGCGATCTTCAACTCGCGCAAGATCGACGACGTGTTCGTGTTCGACGGCGCACAGGTGGCGATCGATGGCGAGCATGTCACCTACGAATCGCTGTGCGGCGTCTGCTATCTCGAAGAGAGCGGCGGGGTGCTCGGCTCGAGCGCCTGACGCCACCGATAGCCCGACGCCACCGATGCGCTGAAAACCAGACAGGCTCCCTCTCGCATGAGAGGGAGCCTGTTGTGGTCGGGGTAACAGGATTTGAACCTGCGACCTCGTCGTCCCGAACGACGCGCGCTACCAAGCTGCGCCATACCCCGATCAGCCCGAAGGCCTCAATCATCCTAGCCGATTTCGGCGGGGGCCGCGTGCACGGGTCAGTGCGTGGAGGTGAGCGTCAGCAATGTGGCCTCGGGGAGGCACGAGAAGCGGAAGGGCGCGTAGATCGATGTGCCGAGCCCGGCCGAGACGTTGAGGTAGGCCGCTCGCAGGCCGTGCCGCCACACGCTGAGGCCCTTGACCTGGTCTCGGGGAATGTCGCAGTTCGTGATGAGCGCCCCGAAGCCGGGAACGCAGACCTGGCCGCCGTGGGTGTGCCCGGCGAAGATGACGTCGGCCCCGTGCGTCACGAACGAATTGAGCACGCGCTGGTACGGCGCGTGCGCCACCCCGATCGTGAGGTCGGCCGTGTAGTCGTCGTCTTCGCTCTCGCGCAGCTCGTCGAGCGCGCCCGGAATGCGGTCGAGCCGGTCGTAGTGACGGTGCGGGTCGTCGACGCCGAAGAACTCGATGCGGGTGCCGTTCACGACCAGATTCGTGGCCCGGTTGTTGAGGCTCTGCCAGCCGAGGTCGGCGAAGGTGCTCTCGAGCCGCTTCGTGTCGAGACGGGTCGGATCGCGATGCATCTTCGACGGGCCCATGAAGTAGCGCAGAGGGCTTTTGAACGTGGGGGCGAAGTAGTCGTTCGATCCGTTGACGAAGACGCCGGGGATTCCGCGGAGCGGTTCGAGGGCGTAGCTGATGGCGTCGTAGGAGTCGGTGTGCCCCAGGTTGTCGCCGGTGTCGACGATCAGGTCGGGCTGAAGCAGGGCCAGCCGCCTCACCCATTCCTGCTTGTCGCGCTGCCACGGGGCCATGTGCAGGTCTGAGATGTGCAGAACCCGGATGTCTGCCGACCCGGCAGGAAGCACCGGGGCCGAGACGCGTCGAAGAGTGAAGAGCCGGCGTTCGACGAGCGAACCCCAGGCGAAGGCCGCGGCACCGGCCGCCGCGGTCAGCCCGAGGGCTGTCGCGGCGGCCGTGACGGTGCGGGATGAGGCCACCGGTGGCGCTATTTCTTCTTGCAACCGATGACGTACACGCCGGTGGTTGCGGGGTTCGCGTACGACCCGACGGCAGGTTCGGTGCCGATCGGCTTCTTCTCGTCACAGCCGTCGCCGGTCACCTGGTACTTGGTGCCCGCGAACTTCCAGCCGGCCTGGCCCAGCTTGTTCGCCGCGTCGCCGAGGCTGTTCGAGCCCGAGACCACGTCGGGAATGCTCCTCAGCGCTCCGTTGCTGGTGTAGACGGTGACCGTGGAGCCCTTGGCCACGCTCTCTCCGCCGGCCGGAACCGATCCGGCGGCCGTGCCTGCGGGAGCCTCGTTGTCGGTCGCTCCGCCGTCTTGGAACGTGAAGCCCGCGGCCTCGATGAGGGACTGCGCCTCGGCAATGGTCTTGCCTTGAACGCTGGGGACGGCGGCCACGGGAGTCTGAGTAAGCGATCCGTCGGCCTTGGGGAATGCGACGCCGGGGTACTTCTGGTTCGCCGCGGCCATATACGGCGTCCAGGTGCTCCATCGCATGTCTCCGACGTTGCCGTAGCCCGGAATGCTGGTGTAGCGCACGGAGGTCGTGCCCACGATGTTGCCTACCCAGATGACCGTGGCGAGTGCGGTGGAAGCTCCTGCGAACCACACGTGGTTCTCACCGTCCGTCGTTCCTGTCTTTCCAAGGATCGGCACGCCATCGCCGATGCGGGCACCCGTGGCGGTACCACCCGTCACGACCTGCTGCATCGGAATCGCCATGGTCGCGGCAACGTTCGGATCGACCGCCTGGTTGCATTCACTCGGCGGGATCGGAACATCGGCGCCGGAGGAATCGACGATCCGATCGATGGCGAGGGGCTTGCAGAACAGACCCCCGGCTGCGATTCCGGCGTATGCGGCTGCGACCGTGAGCGGTGCGACCTCGTTGATGCCCAGCACAGATGAGACGACCTGCTTCAGGGGCGCTCCGTCGGCGCGGTGCATGCCGAACGCCTCGGCCGTCTGGGTGATGTCACACATGTCGAGCTTCTGGGCCATGGCGATGAAGGCGTTGTTGACGGAGTTCGCCGTCGCTGTCGCCACGGTCATCGATCCTGTCGGGCCGCCATCGTTGGCCGACTTGTAGGTGCCGCCACCCGAGCCCTCACAGTGGTTCTTGAAGGTGGCGAGGTTGAACGTCTGCACGCTTCCGTTGACCCGCTCGTTGATGGAGTGGCCGGTCTTCAGCCATTCGGCCAGGGTGAAGGCTTTGTAGGTGGACCCGGAGGGGAACCCTGTCGAGCCGCCGTAGGCATAGTCCGTGCTGAAGTTGATCGCCGTTTCGTTCGGCATCGTGGTCTCGGGGTCGTCGTTGAACGTCTTGTTCTGCACCATCGCCAGGATCTTTCCGGTTCCTGGCTGCACCGTGACCATCGCTGAACCGAGATCGAGCTGGTCGGTGGTCTGGGGAATGTGCTCGTTCATCGAGTTGATGGCCGCGGTCTGCAGGTCGAGGTCGAGCGTCGTGAAGATCTGGTATCCGCCGGTGCGGAACTTCTGCCAGCGCGCCTCGGAACTGTCGCCGAAGGCGGCGTCGTTCTTCACGATGTACGACACGTAGTCGCAGAAGTAGCCGGCGCCGTAGTTCTCGTTCGCGGTCTTGCACCCGGTGGAGGGCTGAACGATGTTCGGCGTGACGGGCGTTGCGATGGCCTCGTCGAACTGGGCCTGGGTGATCTTGTGCTCTTTGAGCATGGCCGGGAGGATGTTGACGTCTCGGCGAGCCTGGTTCTCGGTGATCTTCTCCGGTGCGTCGGGCTGGTCGATGCGCAGCCCGTTGGGCTCGTTGACCATCGCCACGAGGCTGGTGGCCTGGGCCAGTGTCACGTCTCTCGCAGAGACGCCGTAGTAGTACTGAGCGGCGGCCTCGATGCCGTACACCGTTCCACCGAAGTTCGAGATGTTCAGGTAGCCCAGAAGGATCTGGTCCTTCGTGAACTCCTTCTCGAGTCCGATGGCCAGCTTCATCTCTTTGAGCTTGCGGTCGACCGTGGTCTTCGTGGCGTCTTCGAACGCCTTGTCGCGCTCCGCCTCGTCTTGAATCTCCTCGGTCTTCTGAATGAGGATGTTGCGCACGTACTGCATTGAGATCGTGGATGCGCCGGGGCCGTCTCCGCCCGCCGCGCTCTGTGCGGCGGCGCGGGCCGCCGAGATGATGTCGACACCGCCGTGTGTGTAGAAGCGCGGGTCTTCGACCGAGACCACGGCGTCTTTCACGAAGGGCGAGATCTGGTCCCAGGAGACCTCTTCGCGGTTCTGGTCGAAGACCGACGCGAGCAGAACGGGCACGCCGTCGCTGCCCGTCGCGTAGATCTCGGACTTCTGCGCGAGCACATCGGGGCGGATGTTCGAGGGGAGGTTCTCGAACATGCCGATGGAGTTGTTCGTGGCGATTCCTGTGACCGCGAGCGCGGGAGCAACCATGGCCGTGACGAGAATGCCTGCAATAGCACTCATGCCCACGATGCCGAGGATGGCTCCAACTACGCCGCTAGCCTTAGCTTTTGGGGCAGACATATGCTCGAGACTAATCGACAATGCTGGCAAACCGCCAGAAAGGAACGCGGATGCCCACCTGGGAGTACGTCACAACACCGCTCATGATCCACAACACCACGGGGATCCTCAATACCTGGGGTTCCAAGGGCTGGGAGCTCGTGCAGATCGTCACCGGTCCGGAGGGCGGCCTCGTCGCCTACCTCAAACGGCCGATCGCGACCGAGGGAGAGGCCTCCTGATGAGTGTCATCGCCGCCCGCCTCGCCGAACTCGGCATCACGATCCCCACGGTGGTTCCGCCGGTCGCCGCCTACATCCCCGCCGTGATCTCGGGCAACCTCGTGTTCACTGCGGGCCAGCTTCCGTTCGTCGATGGAAGCCTCGAGTACACGGGCAAGGTCGGAGACGGCCATGAGCTCGTCTCGCCGTCGATCGCCAAGTCGCTCGCTCAGACATCCATTCTCAACGCGCTCGCCGCGGTCGAGAATGTGATCGGGTCGCTCGACCGCGTGACGCGGGTCGTCAAGGTGACCGGATTCGTCGCATCCGACCCGTCGTTCACGGGCCAGCCCGGTGTGATCAACGGCGCATCGGAGTTCCTGGTCGACCTGTTCGGAGACCGGGGAATCCACGCCCGCTCGGCCGTGGGCGTCGCCGCCCTGCCGCTCGACGCTCCCGTCGAGATCGAGGTGATCGTCGAGTTCGCCTAGGCGTCCCGACTATTTCAGCCTGTCGGTGATGATCTGCATCACCTGCGTGTCTGCGAGGGTCGTGGTGTCTCCGACCTCACGGCCCTCGGCCACGTCTCTCAGCAGGCGTCTCATGATCTTGCCCGAGCGGGTCTTGGGAAGCTCTGCGACGAGAAAGACGGTGCGCGGTTTCGCGATCGCGCCGATCTGCTCGGCGACGTGGGCACGCAGCAAAGCGGATGCCTCCTCCGCCGTGGCCACGTCGGCCTGGCTCGTGCGCACGATGACGAACGCCACGACCGCCTGGCCGGTGGCCTCGTCCTCGGCTCCGACGACGGCGGCCTCGGCGACCATCGGATGCG
>Ga0247732_10000548_pt1 | contig 17404 bp, 16 predicted proteins | sample UWRJL163409C2_FD_180940 | JGI IMG/M metagenome (GOLD analysis project Ga0247732, IMG submission 180940) | Plant litter microbial communities from Arlington Agricultural Research Station in Wisconsin, United States - UWRJ-L163-409C-2 | ecosystem: Environmental > Terrestrial > Plant litter >...
CTGGGCCAGCACGGCGTCAACATCATGGAGTTCTGCAAGGCGTACAACGCTGCGACCGAATCCCAGCGTGGAAACGTCATCCCCGTCGAGATCACCGTCTACGAGGACCGTTCGTTCACGTTCATCCTCAAGACCCCGCCGGCCGCCGAGCTCATCAAGAAGGCTGCCGGAGTGGCCAAGGGTTCTTCGACCCCCCACACCGTCAAGGTCGCCAAGCTGACCCGCGAGCAGGTTCGCGCCATCGCCGAGCAGAAGATGGCCGACCTCAACGCCAACGACATCGAAGGCGCAGAGAAGATCATCGCGGGAACCGCTCGCTCTATGGGAATCACGGTGGACGCATAATGGCTACGAAATCCAAGGCTTACCGCGCCGCTTCGGACAAGATCGAAGAGGGCAAGTTCTACTCCCCGAGCGAGGCCGTCTCGGTCGCGCGCACCACGGGATCCGCAAAGTTCGACTCCACGGTCGAGGTCGCCCTCAAGCTCGGCGTCGACCCCCGCAAGGCAGACCAGATGGTCCGCGGAACGGTCATCCTTCCTCACGGAACCGGTAAGACCGCCCGCGTCATCGTCTTCGCAACGGGCCCCGCGGCTGAGGCGGCAATCGCTGCCGGCGCCGACGAGGTCGGTGGCGCAGAGCTCATCGAGAAGGTCGCCGGAGGCTACGTCGCATTCGACGCCGCCGTCTCGACGCCCGAGCTCATGGGCCAGGTCGGCCGTCTCGGAAAGGTGCTGGGCCCGCGTGGTCTTATGCCCAACCCGAAGACCGGCACGGTCACGATGGACACCGCCAAGGCTGTCTCCGAGATCAAGGGCGGAAAGATCGAGTTCCGCGTCGACAAGCACTCCAACGTGCACTTCGTCGCAGGCAAGGCCTCGTTCTCCGAGGACCAGCTCGCCGAGAACATCAAGGCGGCTCTCGACGAGATCGTGCGCGTCAAGCCGTCCAGCTCCAAGGGCCGCTACATCACCAAGGGCACCGTGTCGACGACCTTCGGTCCCGGCATCCCGCTCGACGTCAACGTCATCTAATCCAGACGTAACGTAGAAGAGGGGCCCGCACTCGTGCGGGCCCCTTTTTCGCGCTCCCGTGCCGGTCGCGGGCACACGAGCGGATGGCGGCCGCCGCTCGGCTAGTCTTCTGCAATGCCCCGCACCTCCGTGAGACGGGCGGCCCCCGACGACGCGCCGCTCCTGTACGTTTTGGCCGCCGCCACCTTCGCCCTCGCCTGCCCTCCGGGAACCACCGAGGAGGCGATCGCCGACTTCATCGCCACCCAGCTGTCGGAGGAGCGCTTCGCCGGGTACCTGGCGGATGCCGCGCGGGACGTGCTCATCGTCGAGGCCGACGACGAGCCGGTCGGGTACTCGATGCTCGTCGCCGAGCAGTCCCACGACCCGGACGTGCTCGCCGTGGTGAGCGAGCCCTCGGCGGTGGAGCTGAGCAAGTTCTACCTGCTGTCCGGCGCGCACGGAACGGGAGCCGCCGCCGCACTGATGGAGGCGAGCGTCGAGCACGCCCGCCTGCGCTCGGCCGCCGTGCTCTGGCTCGGAGTGAACCAGCACAACGCCAGGGCCAACCGCTTCTACGAGAAGCACGGCTTCGAGAACGTCGGGATCAAGCACTTCCTGGTCGGCGGCAAGCGCGAGGACGACTACGTGCGCGCCTTGCGCGTTGGTTGAGTAGCAGGCGAGCGAAGCGAGTTCGCGTATCGAAACCGCTCGGCGCACGGCATCTGCGCGGAGGCGCTGACCCGGCCGGTTTCGATACGCGGCCTCGTTCCTCGGTCGCTACTCAACCAGCGACTGCGGGCGGGGACCTCAGTAGTCGCTGACCTTCAGCACGATCTTGCCGCGCGTATGTCCTGTCTCCAGCGACCTGTGCGCATCCGCTGCCTTCTCCATCTCGAACACCTGGTCGACGAACACCCGCACGTCGCCCGACTCGAGCAGGCGGGAGATGACGCCGAGGTTCACGCCGTCCGGGGCGACCTTGTAGGTGGTGGCGCGCAGTCCGGCCGCGCTCGCCTCCTCGAGGAAGGCGGGCCAGCTGCCGGTGGGGGCGTTGACGATCAGCCCGCCGTGGCGCACGACCGAGATCGAGCGGCTGCCGGTGTCGTCGTGCACGTTGCCGATCAGGTCGATCACCACGTCGACCGTGTCGAGCACCTCCTCGAAGCGCTCGCTCGTGTAGTCGACGGTCTCGTTGGCGCCGAGCTCCTTGAGCCAGCCGATGTTGCGGGTGGACCCGGTGGCGATCACGTACGCCCCGAAGAACCGCGCGAACTGCACGGCGAAGTGGCCGACGCCGCCGGCGCCCGCGTGGATCAGGATGCGCTGGCCCTCGTGCGCCTTCGCCACCTCGACCACCATGCCCCAGGCGGTGAGCGCCGCCAGAGGGACGGCCGCCGCCTCCACGTGCGAGAGCGCCTTCGGCTTGCGCACGACGCTCAGGCTGCTGACGGCCACGAAGTCCGCGTAGCTCCCGCCGTAGCGCGGGAAGCCGGTCATGCCGTAGACCTCGTCGCCGACCTTGATCGGGTGCCCCTCGTAGGGCGACGAGACGACCACGCCGCTGAAGTCGAAGCCGAGCACGGCGGGGAAGGAGGTGATGGCCCGGGAGACGCCGCGGCCGGCGCGGGTCTTGGCGTCGATCGGGTTGACCCCGGCGGCCACGACACGCACGAGGAACTCGGAGTTCACACTCGTCGGCATCTCGGTCTCGCCGCAGCGCAGCACGTCGGCGTCGCCGGTCTCACTCATCAGGATGGCTCGCATCGTCGTCATTGTTGTGCCTTCCCGTGTTGCCGTACCCCCAGTAAAGGGGATAAATGATTCAGTTCTGTTTCGGGCGCATCACTGTGGTGCTAACTGTGCCTGCCGGTAGCCTCGCAGCATGACGAGATTCAGCGGTCGATGAGCGCCGACGCCCCGCCGAGCGGCAATCCCCGGGTGCGCGTCACCCGCGTGCGGCTGCTGAGCGACAACTGGTACCGCCTGCACACCACCGATTTCGACCTCCAGGCAGCGGATGGCTCCTGGACGTCGCAGTCCCGGGAGACCTACGACCGCGGCAACGGCGCCACGATCCTCCTCCACGACGTCGCCCGCCGCACGGTGCTGCTCACGGCGCAGTTCCGCTACCCGGCCTACGTCAACGGGCATCCCGACGGCGTGCTCATCGAGGCGGCGGCGGGCCTCCTCGACGACGACGACCCGGAGACCGCCATCCGCCGCGAGGCGATCGAGGAGACCGGGCACCGTGTGGGCGAGGTGACGCACGTCTTCGACGCCTTTATGAGCCCGGGCTCGGTGACCGAGCGGCTGCACTTCTACGCGGCGCCCTACGACGCCGATACCCGCGAGCACGGCGGGGGAGGGCTGGCCGACGAGGGCGAGCACATCGAGCTCGTGGAGCTCGACATCGACGAGGCGGTCGCGGCGATCGGCAGCGCGATCGTCGACGCGAAGACGATCATGCTGCTGCAGTGGGCGGTGCTGAGCGGCCCCTTCGCCCGGGCTGAGCGAGCGGGTCCCTCGACCCGCCGCGAATCGAGCTAGCGGCGCCGCATCATGCCGAGCAGCTTGTCGGCCAGCCCGACCAGCATGTGGATCTCGTTGTCGTCCCGCTCGATCCAGCGGCAGGTGGGCTCCGGGTTCACCGGCACGAAGCCCTCGTGCTGCTCCCAGACCAGCAGCGTGCGCTCGGCGCCGAGCACGTACTGCTGCCACCAGACCTGGCGCAGGTAGGAGCGGGGGATGCTCTTCCAGAGCGAGGAGGTGGTCTTGATCTCGGCCAGAACGACCGAGCCGCCGATGAGCGCGACGCCGTCGGGCGTGGCCAGGTGGGAACGCTGCCCGTGCGCGTGGAACAGCTCAGAGTTGGGGCGGATGCCGTGGTTCTGCAAGACCCAGCGTGCGATCTCGGGCTCGCGGGCGTTCCCGTGGTCGGTATAGGCGTTTCCCCCGAAGGAGTAGCCGTTGATCTTGTCGAAGGCCACGGAGGCCAGCGACTTCTCGCTCGACAGGCGCGCGACATCCGTCGCCGTCACGCCGGTGCTGCGCGCGCGGAGCCAGGCGACGCGGTCGGTGGAGCTGGCGAGCACGCGGTCGCGGTGGTTCGGCGCCGGCTCGTCCCAGAGGGAGAGCATGGGCTGCACGAAAGTCACCCGACCATTCTCTCGCGTCGACGCGGTTCGCGCCGCATCGACTCACACGGTCATGGCGTCGATGCTCTCGGGCGAGAGCGCGTGGTGGATCGCGAGCATGCTCGCGCCGATCACCGCCGCGTTGCCACCCGCCCGGGACTGCACGATCGAGAGGTGCTCGGTGGCGAGCGGCATGCTGCGCGCGTAGACCACCTCGCGCACCCCGGCGATGAGGTGCTCGCCGGCCTGCGCCATCGAGCCGCCGATGGCGATCACCGAGGGGTTCATCAGACTGACGCAGGCGGTGAGTACCTCGCCGATGTCGCGGCCGGCCTGGCGCACGGCCTGGATGGCCTCGACGTTGCCCGCCTTCACCAGGTCGATCACGCCTTGGCCGTCGGCCACATCGAGTCCGGAGGCGCGCAGGCGCGCGGCGATCGCCGGCCCGGAGGCGACGGCCTCGAGGCAGCCGGTGTTGCCGCAGTGGCAGGGAACACCCGCGCCGCGCGCGATCTGCACGTGGCCGATGTCGCCGGCGATGCCCTGGGCGCCGCGCTGCAGTCGGCGGCCGGAAATCACCCCGGAGCCGATGCCGGTGGCGACCTTCACGAAGATCAGATGGTCGACCGTGGGGAAGGCCGAGTTCAGTTCGCCGAGCGCGGAGATGTTCACGTCGTTGTCGACGAGCACCGGCACGGCCAGCCGCCGCTGCACGAACGCCGGAACGTCGAAACGGTCCCAGCCGGGCATGATCGGCGGATTGATCGGACGCCCCGAGGCGTGCTCGACCGGGCCGGGCAGGCCGATGCCCACCGCGATCAGATCGCTCGCGTCGCGGCCGATCCCCTCGAGCAGCTGCTGGCCCTTGTCGATCATCCAGGTCAGCACGGTGTCCGGCCCGTCGGCGATGTCGATGGGGCCGCTGAACTCGGCGAGGGTGGTTCCGCCGAGGTCGGTGACGGCGAGGGTCGCGTGCGAGGCGCCGAGGTCGGCGGCGAGCACGGACTTGGCCGAGGGGTTGAGGGCGAACTGCGACGAGGGTCGCCCGCCGGTGGACTGCGCGTCGCCGACCGGCGAGACGAGGCCGAGTCCCATCAGCGAGTCGACCCGCGAGGCGATGGTGGACCGCGCCATGCCGGTGAGCGCGGCCAGCTCGGCGCGAGTGCGCGGCTGCCCGTCACGCAGCAGCTGGAAGAGGCCGCTGGCGCCCGCTGCGCCGAGCGCTGGGACGCGAGAGGGGTCGGTCATCCGCACAGTAAAACACAAGACGTCTGCCAGCACGCGGGTTTTATTTTTCCTACGGGCAACTTATGCATGCCTCTTGTAATAAGTACTGCGGCGGTGCCACACTCCCGTCATGACAACGACCGTCATCGGCGCTCCGACCCCGCTCACCGTGGGGATCATCGGCGGCGGGTTCATGGCCCGCGTGCACAGCGCCGCCGCGCGCGCCGCCGGCGCCTCGGTCGTCGGCATCGCCACCTCGTCCGCGGCCGGAGGGCAGCGGGCCGCCGCCGCGCTGGGCATCCCGCGGGCCTACACCTCGCCGGCCGAGCTCATCGCCGACGACGCCATCGACGTGGTGCACGTCTGCACCCCCAACTCCTCCCACGCCGCCTACGCGCTCGCCGCGCTCGACGCGGGCAGGCACGTGGTGTGCGAGAAGCCGCTCGCCATCGGTGTCGACGACGCGGCGCTGCTCGCGCTGCGGGCCGCCGAGACCGGGGCCGTCGCCACGGTCCCGTTCGTCTACCGCTTCCACCCGATGGTGCGCGAGGCGCGGGCCCGGGTGGCACGCGGCGACGCGGGGGCGGTGCTCACCGTGCGCGGGGACTACCTGCAGGACTGGCTGCTCACCGAGACCGACGACGACTGGCGCGTCGACGCCGGTTCCGGCGGGCCGTCCCGCGCCTTCGCCGATATCGGATCGCACCTGGTCGACCTGCTCGAGTTCGTCAGCGGCGACCGCATCGTGCGCTTGATGGCCACCTCCCGCACCGTCTTCAGCACCCGCACCCGGCACAGCGACATCGGCACCGAGGACGCCGTGGCGCTGATCGTGGAGACCGCGTCGGGCGCGATCGGCAGCCTGCTCGTCTCGCAGGTCTCGCCCGGCCGCAAGAACCGGCTGAGCATCGAGATCGGCGGCAGCGTCGAGAGCATCGCCTTCGACCAGGAGCGCCCGGAGACGCTCTGGCTCGGACGACGCACCGGCTCGCAGCTGCTCCAGCGCGACGCCCACTCGCTCACCCCGGATGCCGCGCGTCTCTCGGTGCTGCCGGCGGGGCATCCGCTCGGCTACCACGACGCCTTCACGGCGTTCGTCGCCGACGGCCACGCGGCGGTGGCGGGCGGCGCACCGGACGGCCTGCCCACCTTCGCCGACGGCCTGCGCGCGGTGCGCATCACGGCGGCGGTGCTGGAGGCGGCGGCCAGCGGCGGCTGGGTGGCCGTGCCCGCGGTCGACGCGGCGGGCGTCGCCGAGGCGGTGGCGCTGTGAGCGGGGCCCCGATCCTGTCGGCGAGCGGGCTGACCAAGAGCTTCTTCGGCGTGACCGTGCTCAAGGGGGTCGGGCTCGACCTCCACCCGGGCACGGTGCACGGACTGGTCGGCGAGAACGGTGCGGGCAAGTCCACGCTGATGAAGATCATCGCCGGGGTCTACACCCGTGACGCCGGCGAGCTGCGCTTCGCCGGCGAGGAGGTGGAGTTCACCCACCCGCTGCAGGCGATGCGGGCCGGGGTGGCCACGGTGTTCCAGGAGTTCAACCTGCTGCCCGAGCGCAGCGTCGCCGAGAACGTCTTCCTCGGCAGGGAGCCCCGCGCCCGCGGCCTGGTCGACAACCGCGCGATGGCCAGGCAGACCGCGGCCCTGCTGGACGAGCTCGGCATCGACTTCATCGACCCCGGCTCCCGGGTCGGCTCGCTCAGCGTCGCCGAGCAGCAGATCGTGGAGATCACCAAGGCGCTCTCCTTCGACGCGCGGGTGATCTCCATGGACGAGCCGACGGCCGCCCTCGCCGACAACGAGGTGGAGCTGCTCTACGGCATCATCGGGCGGCTCAAGGCCCGCGGCGTCGCCATCCTCTACGTCTCGCACCGGCTGAAGGAGATCTTCGACCTCTGCGACACCATCACCGTGCTGAAGGACGGCGCCCTCGTCTCCAGCGGCCCCGCCGCCAAGCTGGGCACCGACGAGCTCGTGCGCCGCATGGTGGGCCGCTCCATCTCCACCTACTTCCCGAAGGCGCTGCCGGGCACCGTGGTGGGCGCGCCGGTCGCAGCGGTGCGCGGGGGCGGCAACTCGTACGTCACCGGCATCGACCTCGACCTGCGCTCCGGCGAGGTGGTGGGCATCGCCGGGCTGCAGGGCAGCGGCCGCACCGAGCTGGCCGAGGCCTTCTTCGGCGCGGCGCCCTTCACCCGGGGCACCTACGAGATCGACGGCAAGCGGATGACGCTGCGCTCGCCGCGTGCGGCCGTGCGGGCCGGCATCGCGCTCATCACCGAGGACCGCAAGGCCCAGGGTCTCGCCCTCGGCCAGTCGGTGCGCGACAACGCGCTGCTCGTCATCCGCAGTGTGTTCCCGCGCCGCACCCGCGCGGCGCGGCAGAGCGTTCCCGGCGTGCTCTCCTCGCTCGAGATCAGCTCGCGCGGTCTCGACCAGGAGGTGCAGTACCTCTCCGGGGGAAACCAGCAGAAGGTCGTGCTCGCCAAGTGGCTGGCCACGAGGCCGCGCGTGGTGATCCTCGACGAGCCGACGCGCGGCATCGACGTGGGCGCGAAAGTGGCGGTGTACACGCTGATGCGCGAGCTCGCGCGCGACGGGGTGGCGATCCTGATGATCTCGTCGGAGCTGCCCGAGGTGATCGGCATGTCCGACCGCATTCTGGTGATGCGCGACGGGCGGCTCGAGGCCGAGCTCGAGGCCGGCTCGAGCGAGGAGGCCGTGCTGGCCGCGGCCACCGGCACCCTGACCGACACCCGTGGGGAGGCGGTGCTGTGAGCGCGACGACCACGAGACGGCGGCGGGTGCGGCTGGACAGCACCGCGATCGTCTACCTCGCCCTGCTCGGCGTGATCGTCGTCGGCGCGCTGCTGGTGGGCTCGGTGGGCCGCAACTTCTTCAGCGACGGCAACATTCGCGACATCCTCACCGGCATGAGCGTGCTGGGCTTCGTGGCGGTCGGCCAGACCCTCGTGATCCTCACCGGGTCGCTCGACCTCTCCGTGCCCTACGTGGTCAGCCTCGCGAGCCTGCTCGCCGCGGATACCATGCGCGGCAACCCCGCCAACATCGCGCAGGGCGTGCTGCTCGCGCTCGGCGTCGCGGCGCTGATCGGCCTCGCCAACGGGCTGATCGTCACGAAGCTGCGCGTCAACGGCTTCATCGCCACCCTGGGCGCCGGCCTCATCATCAAGGGCTACCTCGACACCATGTACAAGGGCAGCTCCGGCAGCGTGCCCCGCGAGTTCCAGCTGCTCGGCGCCACCGGGCTCGGGCCGGTGCCTGTCTCAACGATCATCATGCTCGCCGTGGCGACGCTCGCGTACCTCTTCCTGCGCAGGACCCGCACCGGCCACCACATCTACGCCGTCGGGGGCAGCCTCGACGTGGCACGCCTCTCCGGCCTGCGCACCGCCCGCCCGATCATCGTCGCGCACGTGCTCTGCTCGGTGACCGCGGCGCTCGCCGGACTGCTGCTGGCCAGCCGGCTCGGGGTGGGCAGCCCCACCGTCGGCAGCCAGGGCGGCTACGACCTGCTCTCCATCGCCGCCGTCGTGCTGGGCGGCACGCTGCTCGCCGGCGGCCGCGGCACCATCTGGGGAACCATCGGCGGCGTCGCGATCTTCGCGGTGCTCGACAGCGTGATGAGCGTGATGCAGGTGAACCCCTTCCTCAAGGACGTGGTGCGCGGCGTCGTGATCGTGGCGGCCGTCGCCGTCTACACCGGCCGCGCCGTCGAGCGCCGCCGGCCGCGCTTCGGCAGCGCGAGTCCCCGAGCGGATGCGGAAGAGCGGGCGGGCACCCGATGAGCACCCCGGCCGCCACTCGGCAGACCTCCAGGCTGGCATCCGCCGCACTCACCCTCGTGAGCCCCCGCGGGGCGGTGTTCCTGCTGCTCGCGCTGCTGCTCGTCGCGGTGGCGATCCTCAACCCGAACTTCGCAGAGCCTGGACAGTTCATCCGCTTCGTCCAGCGCGTCGCACCCGTGGCGATCGTGGCCACTGGCCAGTACTTCGTGATCGTCTGCGGGGAGTTCGACCTGTCGATGGGCTCGCTGATCACCGCGCAGGTGGTGATCGCCGGCAATCTCATCGGGCAGGACGAGTCGAGGAGCGTGCCGGTGCTGGCCTTCATGGTGCTCTTCGGCGCGGCCGTCGGACTGGTCAACGGACTCATCACGACCCTGCTGCGCGTGCCGTCGTTCATCGTGACCCTCGGCATGATGCTCGCCCTGCTCGGCGGGGTGCTGTTCTGGACCGGCGGCGCGGCCACCGGCAACCCCGCGGACGGCTTCCGGCAGATCGGCCGTGGCGGCATCCGCGACGTGCCGGTCGTCGACATCATCCCGTGGTCGGTGATCATCCTCGCGGTGGTGCTCGCCTTCGCGATCTGGTTCTCCCGCCGCCCGTTCGGGCGCACACTCGTGGCCGTCGGCGACAACGTCACGACCGCGCGCTTCGCCGGCGCCCGCGTCTGGTGGGTGAAGACGGCCGCCTTCCTCATCTCGAGCCTCAGCGCCACCGTGGCCGGTGTGCTCCTGGTCGGCTACGCGGGGGTGCACCCCTCTGTCGGCCGCGGCTACGAGTTCATCGCGATCACCGCGGTGGTGCTCGGGGGAGTGGTGCTCGGCGGCGGGCGCGGCTGGGTCGTCTCCGCGGTCGCGGGCGCCTTCGCGCTCGAGACGCTCTTCACCCTGCTGAACGTGGCCGGGGTGCCCTCCACCCTGCGCGACGCCATCCAGGGCGCGATCATCATCCTCGCCGTCGCCTACTCGGCGGCCGCCTTCCGTTCGCGCCGCCGGGTGCGCACGGCCCACGCGTCCCCGACCGCGGAGGCGACTCCGCCCGGGGAGACTGCGCCCGTCGGGCACGCCGACGGGTGAATTCCTGCAATCGATTCCAATGCACAGAACCAATGGAGGTTAAGTGATGCGACGACGCAACAGCATGGCCGTGGCGGTGATCGGCGCGACAGCGCTCTTCGCCATGACGGGGTGCACCACCGACCCCACGGTCGACGAGCCCGGAGGAGGCGGCGGCGACGCCGACTCGGTGGAGTGGTTCGACCAGGAGGTCTACGACCGGCAGGCCGCCGAGCTCGAGGCGACGCCCGAGGGCCCGGAGGGCCAGCCCTGGCTGCAGTACATCGACCCGGAGATGATCGACACGGCCGCATACGCGAGCCCCGGCCCGAAGAAGGCGTGCTTCTCCAACGCCTCCATCGGCAACCCGTGGCGGCAGACCGGGTGGATCACCATGAACGAGCAGCTCAAGGTGCTGCAGGCCTCCGGCGCCATCTCCGAGATGGAGACCAGGGACGCTCAGGACAGCGACGACACGCAGATCGCCGACATCGACTACTTCATCGAGGAGGGCAACTGCGACGCGTACATCATCTCGCCGAACAGCACGGCGGCCATGACACCGGCCGTCGAGCGGGCCTGCGAGACGGGCAAGCCGGTGATCGTCTTCGACCGCGGTGTGCAGACCGACTGCCAGACCACCTTCATCCACCCGGTGGGCGGCTTCGCCTGGGGCATCGAGTCGGCCAACTTCCTGATCGACAACCTCGAGGAGGGCGACAAGGTCGTGGCGCTCCGCATCCTGCCCGGTGTCGACGTGCTCGAGCAGCGCTGGGCGGCGGCAGAGCGGCTGTTCGACGAGAGCGGCATCGAGGCGGTGGACTACTTCACCGGCGCCGACCCGAGCGAGATCAAGAAGATCATCTCCGACGAGCTGGCCAAGGGCGACGTCGACGGCGTCTGGATGGACGCCGGCGACGGAGCGGTCGCCGCGATCGAGGCCTTCGAGGACGCCGGGGTCGACTACCCGGTGATGACCGGCGAGGACGAGCTGAGCTTCCTGCGCAAGTGGGACGAGACCGGGCTCACCGGCCTCGGCACGGTGTACTCCAACTTCCAGTGGCGCACCCCGCTGCTCGCGATGCAGAAGATCTTCGCGGGCGAGGAGATCCCGAAGGAGTGGGTGCTTCCGCAGCGCTCGATCGAGAAGGAGGAGCTCGCCGCGGCGCTGCTCGCCAACGACGGCATGCCCGACGGCCACTACGCGCGCTTCGGCGGCGAGGACCTGCCCGGCTACCCCACCGTCTGGCAGGAGCGCATCATCCCCTAGCCCGCACGGGTCGGCCGGGTGTCCGCGCGGGCGCCCGGCCGACGTCTGCGGCACGGAACACAACGACGGAGAACAATGCAGCGGATGCTCGGAGTGAACACCTGGGTGTGGACGTCGCCCCTCGACGACACCTCTCTGGCCGTGATCGCCCGCGCGGTGGCGGCCATGGGCTTCGACGGGATCGAGCTGCCGGTGGAGAACCCGGGGGACTGGGACCCGGAGGCCGCCGCCGCGCTCCTCCGCGAGCTCGGCCTCGCACCCCGCGTCGTCGGCGCGATGGCGGAGGGCCGGGAGCTGGTGCGGGCAGCGCCCGAGACCATCGCGGCGACGCAGCGCTACCTGGTGCACTGCATCGGCGTCGCGCAGCAGCTCGGGGCGGGCATCGTCGCCGGCCCCTTCTACGCGCATACCGGGCGCACCTGGCGGGAGGGTGCGGACGAACGCGCGCAGACCGTCGCCGAGCTGCGGCGCTCGCTCGAGCCGGTGGTCGACGCGGCGCTCGCCGCGGGGGTGACCATCGCGATCGAGCCGCTCAACCGCTACGAGACGAGCCTGGTCAACACCGTCGAGCAGGCGCTCGAGGCGCTGGCGCCCCTGCTCGGGCCCGGCCTCGGGCTCGCCCTCGACAGCTACCACCTGAACATCGAGGAGAAGCGCCCCCTCGACGCCATCCGCTCGGCCGCAGGCAGCATCGCCCACGTGCAGGTCTGCGGCACCGACCGCGGCGCGGTGGGCGACGACCACGGTGACTGGCCCGGATTCCTCGACGCCCTCGACGACGCGGGCTACACCGGGCCGCTCAACCTCGAGAGCTTCACCGCCCACAACGACAGCATCGCCACGGCCGCCTCCATCTGGCGCCCGCTCGCCGCCAGCCAGGACGACCTGGCCAGGCGCTCCCTCGACTACCTCACCGCCCTCCAGAAGGAGAGATCGACGCTATGACGCAGACCGCCACCCACCCCGTCACCCTGTTCACCGGCCAGTGGACCGACCTCCCGCTCGAGGAGGTGGCGGCGCTCGCCGCGGGCTGGGGCTACGACGGGCTCGAGATCGCCTGCTCGGGCGAGCACCTCGACGTGGCCCGCGCCCTCGACGACCCCGCCTATCTGCGCGGCCGCACGGAGATCCTGGAGCGGCACGGACTCGAGGTGCACGCGATCTCCAACCACCTCAACGGGCAGGCCGTGTGCGACGACCCGATCGACTTCCGGCACCGGGCGATCGTGCGGCCGCGGGTCTGGGGCGACGGGGAGGCCGAGGGCGTGCGGCGGCGCGCGGCCGAGGAGCTGAAGCAGACCGCGCGGGTGGCGCGCCTGCTCGGCGTCGACACGGTCGTGGGGTTCACGGGGTCGAGCATCTGGCCGTACGTGGCCATGTTCCCTCCGGTGGGGGCGGAAGTCATCGAGGCCGGCTTCGAGGACTTCGCCGACCGCTGGAACCCGATCCTCGACGTGTTCGACGGCGAGGGCGTGCGCTTCGCCCACGAGGTGCACCCGAGCGAGATCGCCTACGACTACTACAGCGCGCTGCGCTCGCTCGAGGCGATCGGGCACCGCGCGGCCTTCGGCTTCAACTGGGACCCGAGCCACATGATGTGGCAGGGCGTCGACCCGGTGGCGTTCATCGTGGACTTCGCCGAGCGGATCTACCACGTGGACTGCAAGGACACCCGGCTGCGCCCGCAGAAGGGGCGCTCCGGGATCCTCGGCTCGCACCTGCCCTGGGGCGATCCCCGGCGAGGCTGGGACTTCGTCTCCACCGGGCACGGCGACGTGCCCTGGGAGGACTCCTTCCGGGCGCTGCGCGCGATCGGCTACGCGGGTCCGATCTCGGTGGAGTGGGAGGACGCCGGCATGGACCGCCTGCACGGCGCCGCCGAGGCCGCCAGCTTCGTGCGCTCGCTGCTCTGGACGCTGCCGGAGCGCAGCTTCGACGCCGCCTTCTCGCAGAACTGATCGCACAGCGGGTTTCGATACGCGATCTCGCTTCGCCCGCCTGCTCCTCGACCAGCGTGCACCTGATTGGCTGCTCACAGGCGAAGCATAGAAAACTCCCAATAATGGGAGGATGAGCACCGAGCATTCGAACAGCGCCGAGACCCGCCGCGCGACCCAGCCTCCCCGCCTCACCCGCGCCGACGGCACCCCGATCCGCGTGGTCGTGGTCGACGATGAGGACTCGCTCACCGACCTGCTCTCCATGGCGCTGCGCTACGAGGGCTGGGATGTGAAGATCGCCTCGAACGGCCAGTCCGCCATGGCGATCACCCGCGAGTTCCGCCCCGACGTGATCGTGCTCGACATCATGCTTCCCGACATCGACGGCCTGCAGGTGCTCACCCGGCTGCGTGCCGACGGCATCACCACCCCCATCCTCTTCCTCACCGCCAAGGACTCGCTCGACGACCGCATCATCGGCCTCACGGTGGGCGGCGACGACTACGTGACCAAGCCGTTCAGCCTCGAGGAGCTGGTGGCCCGCCTGCGCGGGCTCATCCGCCGCTCCTCGCTCGTGGTGAGCGAGAGCGACGACTCCTTCATCGAGGTGGGCGACCTGACCCTCGACGAGGACTCCTACGAGGTGCAGCGCGCCGGGGCCGTCATCGAGCTGACCGCCACCGAGTTCGAACTGCTGCGCTACCTGATGCGCAACCCGCGCCGGGTGCTCAGCAAGAGCCAGATCCTCGACCGGGTGTGGAGCTACGACTTCGGCGGCAAGTCCAGCGTGGTGGAGCTGTACATCTCCTACCTGCGCAAGAAGATCGACTCGCTCGGCGCCCCGATGATCCACACCGTGCGCGGTGTCGGCTACGTGCTGAAGCCGGCCGCCTGATGCCCCGCGAGCGCGCCAGGTGGACCCTGCGCCGCCGCCTCGTGGTGGGCATCGCCGCGCTGCTCGCCGCCGCCAGCCTGGTGATCGGCACCGTGGCCGTGCTCGCCCTGCAGAGCTCGCTGGTCACCCAGCTCGACAGCCAGCTGAGCACCTCGAGCTCGCGGTTCCAGGGCGTGGCCGACGGCTCGAACCGTCCCTCGCAGCCCGACGGCGGGCGTCCCGGCCCGGGGGACGTGCTGCCCGTGGCGGGCCTGCTGCCCGGAACCGTCGCCGCCTTCGTGCGCAGCGGGGGCATCACATCCGCGGTGCTCGACGAGCAGCTCGGCTCCACCCCGCTCACCGCCGCCCAGAACGAGGTGCTGCTCGGCCTCTCCACCGAGCCGGAGCCCACCTCGGTCGACCTCGGCGGCGACCTCGGCGAGTACCGGGTGCTCGTCACCGACGCGGGCAACGGCCAGTACGTGGTGATCGGCATGTCGCTCGCCGCCGTCGACACCACCGTGCGGCAGCTCCTGATCGTGATCGCCGCGGTCACCCTCCTCGCCCTGCTCGCCGCCGTGCTGGCCGGCACCGCGATCGTGCGGGTCGCGCTGCGCCCGCTGCAGCGCGTGGTGGCCACCGCCTCGCACGTCGCCGAGCTGCCGCTCGAGCGCGGCGAGGTCGCGCTCGCCGTGCGCGTTCCCGCCGACGACTCCGACCCGCGCACCGAGGTGGGCCAGGTCGGCTCCGCCATCAACCGGATGCTCGGGCACATCTCCGCCGCCCTCACCGCCCGCGAGGCGAGCGAGCGCAAGGTGCGCACCTTCGTGGCGGATGCGAGCCACGAGCTGCGCACGCCCCTCGCGTCGATCAGGGGGTACGCCGAGCTCACGCGCCGGGGCGGCCACGACCTGCCCGCCGACGTCGTGCACGCCCTCGCCCGGGTGGAGTCGGAGTCGGTGCGGATGACCTCCCTCGTCGAGGACCTGCTGCTGCTCGCCCGCCTCGACGACGGCCGCAGCCTGGAGAGCGCACCCGTCGACCTCGGCCGTCTGCTCAGCGACGCGGTCAGCGACGCCTACGCGGCCGGGCCCGACCACGAGTGGAGCCTGGAGCTGCCGGACGAGCAGGTGCTGGTGCCCGGCGACGCCGCCCGCCTGCACCAGGTCGTCGCCAACCTGCTGGCGAACGCCCGTGTGCACACGCCCGCCGGCAGCGACGTGACGGCATCCGTCGCCCTGTCCGCCGACTCGGCGCAGATCACGGTGCGCGACAACGGCCCGGGAATCGACCCCGCAGTGCTCGCCACGGTGTTCGAGCGATTCGCCCGCGGCGACAGCTCGCGCTCGCGGGTGGCCGGCAGCACCGGACTGGGCCTGGCGATCGTCGCCGCGATCGTCGAGGCGCACGGCGGCACAGTCTCCGTCGAGAGCGTCCCCGGTGCAACCGTGTTCACCGTTTCGCTGCCACTGGCAGACTGAACCCATGCGCATTCTTCTCACCGGTGGTTCAGGAAAGCTCGGCAGCCAGGTCGTCCGCACGCTCGGCGAGGCCGGGCACACGGTTCTCAACCTCGACGCCGTGGGGGAGCGGGGCGACGGCTTCACCCGCGTCGACCTCACCGACTACGGCCAGGTGATCGACTCGTTCTTCTCCGTCGACAGCCGGCACCAGGGGGCGGATGCCGTAGTACACCTGGCGGCGATACCGGCGGGCGGACTACAGGCCGACTCGGCCACCTTCCACAACAACATGAACGCCACGTTCAACGTCTTCCAGGCCGCCCGGCGCGCCGGAATCTCCCGGATCGTCTACGCGTCGAGCGAGACGCTGCTCGGCATCCCCTTCGACATCGACCCGCCCTACCTGCCGATCGACGAGGAGTACGCCTCGCGACCCGAGTCGATGTACGCGGTGGTGAAGCACCTCGAGGAGGAGCTGGCGCAGAAGCTGGTGCGCTGGGACGACACGCTCAGCATCACCGCGCTGCGCTTCTCCAACGTGATGAACGAGGCGGACTACGCCGGCTTCGAGGCCTACCAGGGCGACGCCGCGCTGCGTCGCTGGAACGCCTGGGGCTACATCGACTCCCGCGACGGGGCGCAGGCCGTGCTCAGGGCGCTCGAGAACGCCGCTCCCGGCTTCGACCGTTTCATCATCGCCGCGGCCGACACCACGATGCGCACGCCGAGCGCCGAGCTCGCCGCCGCCGAGTTCCCCGCCGTGCCGTTCACCCGGGAGGTGGAGGGCACCGAGACGCTGCTCTCGATCGAGAAGGCGCGGCGCGTGCTCGGCTACGCGCCGCAGCACAGCTGGCGCGACTCCCCGTCCGCTGGTTGAGTAGCGCGTTCCGCTGGCTGGGTAGCGCGTTCCGCTGGTTGAGTAGCGCCCGACGAAGGAGGCCGCGTATCGAAACCTGTGCTACTGTCTACGAAGCCAAAGACCGCAGGTTGTCTCGTGCCCTCACGGGTGCGATTCCATAAATCCAGCGCAGGTGTTCGAAGTTCTTCTCGAGAGAGACAAGCTCCGCGCAACTGCGTGGGGCTTTTTTAGTTTTAACTGCGCTCCTCGGCTCAACACCATCATCAATTAAGGAGAGCCATGGCGAACAAGGAAGCATCGGTCGCCGAGCTTACGGACAAGTTCCGTAACTCGAACGCCGTTCTGCTCACCGAGTACCGCGGTCTCACTGTTGCTCAGCTCAAGACGCTGCGCAAGTCACTCAGTGCAGATGCAACGTACGCCGTGGTGAAGAACACGCTGACCAAGATTTCGGCCAACGCGGCTGGTATCACTTCGTTTGACGACGAACTGACCGGCCCGTCCGCAATCGCTTTCGTACACGGAGACACCGTCGCCGTTGCGAAGATTCTGCGCGACTTTGCCAAGGCAAACCCGCTGCTCGTTGTGAAGAGCGGTTACCTCGACGGTAACGCCCTCACCGCGGAAGAAGTAGCGAAGCTCGCCGACCTCGAATCCCGTGAAGTGCTGCTTGCCAAGATGGCCGGCGCAATCAAGGCTTCGCTGTTCGGTGCGGCATATCTCTTCAACGCTCCGCTCTCGAAGGCCGTTCGCACGGTCG
>Ga0247732_10000549_pt1 | contig 17402 bp, 17 predicted proteins | sample UWRJL163409C2_FD_180940 | JGI IMG/M metagenome (GOLD analysis project Ga0247732, IMG submission 180940) | Plant litter microbial communities from Arlington Agricultural Research Station in Wisconsin, United States - UWRJ-L163-409C-2 | ecosystem: Environmental > Terrestrial > Plant litter >...
CCAAGCGCAAGGCCGAAGAAATTGCCATGCACTATCTTGAGCGCGTGCGCATTCCGGAGCAGGCCCACAAGTTCCCGGGGCAACTGTCCGGCGGCCAGCAACAGCGTGTGGCGATTGCCCGTGCGCTGTGCATGAAGCCGAAAATCATGCTGTTCGACGAACCGACCTCGGCGCTGGACCCGGAAATGGTCAAGGAAGTACTCGACACCATGATCGGCCTGGCCGAAGACGGCATGACCATGTTGTGCGTGACCCACGAAATGGGCTTCGCGCGCACCGTGGCCAACCGCGTGATCTTCATGGACAAGGGCGAGATCGTTGAGCAAGCGGCGCCGAACGACTTCTTCGACAACCCGCAGAATGATCGGACCAAGTTGTTCTTGAGCCAGATTCTGCATTGATCGATGTTTGAACAAATAAACCCGGCCTGGTGCCGGGTTTATTTTTGCCTGTCTAGGAGGCTTTCAGGGCTTCCTGCGTTTCGTTGTTGGTGGTGTAGCTGAAAGCGTTGCGCAGGTCTGCACCTTCGGCCAGTTCTCTGGCGTCGGTGAGCAAGTGGGGGTAACGATCCAGTAGACGCAGCAATACCATCAGCGGTTTGGGCGGCGTTATTTCGCCGCGTTCGTAGCGTGAGAATGCGTTGTGCCCGCCACCGGAGAGCAATTGCACGGTTTCTTTTTGCGTGAGGTGCAGCTTGCGGCGGATACGCTTCAGTTCGGCACCCATCATCCCTCGGGCGGCGTGGAGCAGATCATCGCTTGCCTTGGCATGGCGGTCGCAGCTGTCGGGGTCATACATGCCGTCCTCGCAGACCTGGCATTCCCACCCCGAAAGATCATCAATGCGCCGCTCCATACCTTTTATACGCAGGGTTTCGCTGCGGCCTTCAAAGCGTGTCATGGCGTCGGGGGCGCCACAGATACAGCACTGCTGCGTTTTCATGGGTTCATCCCTTTGAAGGAGATCACCGGTGGGTTACTACCTGAGCAGTAAGTGACCTTGATGTAAATCTCCAGACCGTGTGAATGGATGTGGTAAACGTCATGCCAGACCCGGTGATCGGCATAAGTGGTTATCGACTTGTACAACATCCTTTTTTGCAGTTCGAAAACGACCGCTTGCATTTCAGCGAGATCAAGGTCGAGAGCCCCTGCGGTTTTCTTTGCCGCACGTGTGAAAGCCTTAGCACCAAGCCGTCGCACATCCGCCTTTATCGTCGCCAGATCGTAATGAGGTGTGTACTTTTCCATAAGACACCTGAGTTCAATAATTACCCTCTGAGGGTAATTTTACCAATCGAAAATACTGCTCCTTTCCCTGCCTCAGAACCCTAGTGCCTTGCCCTTGTAGGCAACTCCGAATAGGCTGTGGGAAAATTCATCCTATGATTGGACGAAAGTGAAAAATCCATGACAGACATCGCCCCTCTGATCAAACGCTCTCTGGTCGATCAGGCCTTGGAGCAACTGCGCTGGCGTATTACCGAGGGTAAATGGGCCGTTGGCGAACGCTTGCCCACCGAGCCCGAGTTGTCCGCCGAGCTGGGCATCAGTCGCAATACCGTGCGCGAGGCCATGCGGGTGCTGGCGTTCTCGGGGTTGATCGAAATCCGCCAGGGCGACGGCAGTTACCTGCGCTCAATGACCGACCCACTGGGCGCGATGCGGGCGCTGTCGCACTGCACGCTCGAGCAGGCGCAAGAGACGCGGCAGATTCTCGAAGTAGAGGCCATCGGCCTCGCAGCGCTGCGCCGTACCGAGGAAGACCTCCAAGGTTTGCACGAAGCCCTCAAGGCCAGCGCCGCGCTTTACCACGGTGACCTGGAGGCCTATATCAGCGCCGACCTGGTGTTCCACACACGCCTGGTGAATGCTGCGCGCAACCCGGCATTGAGCGAGCTGTATCAATACTTCTCCGCCATCGTCGCCGCCCAATTGCGCCAGACCCTGAACATTTCACCGCGTCGACAAGCCGTGTTCGACCTGCATGTCGCGCTGCTCGACGCCGTCGAACACCAGGACCCGGAACGCGCCAAATCCCTCTGCCGGCAGTTGATCAATGAACCATGAAGCCAAGCGCACACCTGAACTCGAACAACTGCTGATCGACGCGGAGGCCGATGACGACGCCGTGCAGCAGGCGCACCCGACGGTGAGCCGCCCGTGGCTGTTGCTGCTGGGCCTGATCCTGGTAGCACTTAACCTGCGCCCGGCGCTGTCGAGCATGTCGCCGTTGCTGGCCGACGTTTCCAGCAGCCTGGGCTTGTCGGCGGCCAAGGCCGGCTTGCTGACCACGTTGCCGGTGTTGTGCCTGGGCCTGTTCGCCCCCACGGCGCCGATCCTGGCCCGACGTTTTGGCGCCGAGCGAGTGGTGCTGGGGATCTTGCTGACGTTGGCCGCCGGCATCATCCTGCGCAGTTCGTTCGGCGAAGTCGGGTTGTTCGCCGGCAGCCTGATCGCCGGCGCGAGTATCGGCATCATCGGCGTATTGCTGCCGGGTATCGTCAAGCGCGACTTCGCCAAGCAGGCGGGCACCATGACCGGTGTCTACACCATGGCCTTGTGTTTGGGCGCCGCGTTGGCGGCAGGGGCCACCGTGCCGCTGAGCCACTACTTTGGCGATAGCTGGCCCGTCGGCCTTGGCTTCTGGATTCTGCCGGCGCTGGTGGCGGCGTTGTTCTGGCTGCCCCAGGTCGGCCAGAAGCACGGTGCCCATCACGTCGCTTACCGGGTCAGGGGCTTGCTGCGTGACCCACTGGCCTGGCAGGTGACGGTGTACATGGGCCTGCAATCGTCCCTGGCCTACATCGTGTTCGGCTGGTTGCCGTCGATCCTGATCGGGCGTGGCCTGACGGCGACCCAAGCCGGGTTGGCGTTGTCCGGCTCGATCATCGTGCAATTGTTCAGTTCCCTGGCCGCGCCCTGGCTGGCCACGCGGGGCAAAGACCAGCGCCTGGCGATTGTGGTGGTGATGCTGCTGACCCTCGGCGGCCTGTTCGGCTGCCTGTATGCGCCGCTCGACGGCTTGTGGGGCTGGGCGATTCTGTTGGGCCTGGGCCAGGGCGGTACGTTCAGCCTGGCGCTGACCTTGATCGTGCTGCGCTCGCGCGATTCCCATGTGGCAGCCAACCTGTCGAGCATGGCCCAGGGCATCGGCTACACCCTTGCGTCCATGGGCCCGTTCGCCGTCGGCCTGGTGCATGACTGGACCGGCGGCTGGAGTGCGATCGGCTGGATCTTCGCGGTGATCGGCATCGGCGCGATCATCGCGGGGTGGGGCGCGGGTCGCGCGCGGTATGTGGCCGTCACCAGCGAGAAGGTCTAGAGGTACAACACTTCCATTGTGCTGGAACCGTCGATATGCACGTCACCGCGCAGGTCCAGGTTCTTGGTGGCCACGATGATCGTGTCGACCCTGATCGTGCTGCTCAGGCTCTGAAACGCCACCGGCCCGCTGGTGCTGCCGGCGGTGTCGGTGAAGCCCAGAAAGCTGCGTGAACCGATGTCGATAGGGTTGCTGTTGGCGGTACGCCAGGCGATGCCGCCGGAGGTCGACTCGGTGCCGTAGACCTGAGGCAGGGCGTCTATCACCGTCTGCTTGGGGTCGAAGCTCAGGGAAAACAGGCCGATCTTGTTGCCGCTCGGGTCGAGCCCCAGCCCGTAGTAGATTTCGCTGTTGACGTTGGCGGTGCCGTCACGGTTGTCGCCCATGCGCAGGGCGTAACGGCTCGGGGCCTCGCAGTTGATGGTCACGGTGAGGTAACGCACGGGCAGCCGTGTGCCGCGATCGGCGTTCAAGTCCTGTTGGGAAATCTTGCCGTAATCGATCAGCCCGCTGCTCGACAGCGCAGGGGTGCAGGCGCTGGGCGTGAGCAGGCCGGTGAGGGTGAGTTCGGTACTGGACGCCGCCATGGCGCTGGCGCTGAGGCCCATCAGGGTCAGCATTGCGAGGGAAAGCTGGCGTAGGTTCATGGCCATACTCCTTGATCAGAGGTAGATGATTTCAATCGTGCCCGAACCATCGAGCACGACGTCTGTGCGCAGGTCCAGGCTGTTCATGGGCGACAGAACCGCGCGTACGCTGATCTGCCCGCTCAAGTTCTGGATTGCCGTGGGGCCGGCATGGCTGCCGGGTGTTGCGGTGAAGCCCAGCAGGCTGTTGCTGCCGATGGGAATGGGGTAGGCGCTGGAGCTGCTCCAGGCCACGCCACCGGTGGTGGAGTCGGTGCGATAGACCTGGGGCAGGGCATCGGCGCGCAAGTCGAAAGGGTCGAAATACAGGAAGTAGCGGCCGATTTTATTGCGACTGTCATCCACCCCCAGGCCGTAGGCGGTTTCGTCGGTGCCGCCGGTGGCCGAACCTTTGCGGTTGTCTTGCATGCGCAACGCAAAGTGGGTCGGGCCGTCGCAGCCGATGTTCAGCATCAAGTTGCGCGAGGCCAGGCCGGTTTCCTTGTCGGCGCTCAGGCTTTTGGCCCACATGCGGCCAAAATCGACAATACCGCCGTTGGACAGGTTGGCTTCGCAGGCCGCGGGGGCGAAGCCTGCCTGCAAGGACAGCTCACGCGCGCGGCCCGTAGCGACGGCGTCGATCAGCCCAGTGGCCTCCCAGGTCACGGCGTCGCGCACTTGCGTGGCGTCGGCCTGGGCCCAGGCGTTCACCTGCAGCTGCGCCGAAAAACTGCTGCCGGTGGTCGGCAGGCCATCGCGCAACGGCACGATGGCGTGATCGGCTCGCCAGTCGAGCGTCTTGCCGCGTGCGGTTGGCGCCTGGCCTGGCCCGGTGATCAGGCCCAGTTCCACGGCCTGGCCGTCGAGTACCGCCTCGCTGACTTGCACGCGGTAGCTGCCGCGCTCGGTAAAGCGATAACGCTCGGCGGTAGCCGCCAACGCCCGATAGAACACCTGCAGGTCGGTGGGTGCCTTGCAGTTCAGGTTCAGGCTCAGGCGGCGCTCACCCAGCTCGATCTCGGCGCGCGGGTTACGCTGGACCGCGCGGTTCATCACGCCGAAATCCAGGCGCGTCTGGCTCAGGTTAAGCTGGCAGTCATCGGCATATGCCTGGCCTTGGGCGGTGGCGGCCAGGGCCAATCCCAACAGTAATAATCGCTTCATCAGAGGGGTCCTCATGGCGTCACACAGCGCGCCGGGGCGGTTTCGAAATACACCTGCGGGTCGGCTTCTTCCGCGAGGTCGACCTGCAGCTCACAACGCTTCATGCCCTCGGCCTTGACCCACAAGCGGCGCGGGTCCATGACGTTCGGCAGGAACACCTGGCTGCCTTCCTGCACCAGGGTCACGAACTCGCCCTCGGCGGTGCTTACGGTGGCGCCACGCGGCAGCGGCGTGCCGTGGTCGGTGGTCACCGTGAGCAAGGCGCGACGGGTCAGCGCCACGCCGAACTCCACGCGGTCCACCGCGCCGCGCCCGGCGGTAATCACCGCAAGCCCATTGCTGATGTCGGCATTGCGCGGCAGCGACTGGGTTTGCACTTCCACCGCACTGCGGCCGTAGGCGGATACCTGCGGCACCACCGCTTGGCCCAGGCCATCGGTCCATACCGGGCCGCTTGGGGTGGTGAGCTTGACCCCGGACATGTCGCCCACGGACACCAGGGCGAAGGTATCGCGCACCGGGTACGGCGAGAACGTCACCCCGCTGCCGTGCGCCACCACTGCCCCGCGCGCACCGCCCTGGTAGCTTGCGCGTTCGGCGTCCGAGCGGCTGTAGTTGAGGTCCAGTTGCGCGTAGCGCGGCAAGTAGGACACGCCCAGGGTGGACTCCACTTGCTGGTCGCGGCTGTCGTGCTCGGCGCTGACCCGGTAACTGAGTTGATCGTTGATTTGCTCGTTCACCCCCAGGCCGATGCGGTGCTCGCCACCGGAGTTACGCACCCAGGCACGGCCGCGACGGTTTTCGCCGAGGGGGACGCTGAGGTTCAGGTACACCGCGTTTTCGTCATTCTGGCGGCCGCTGACCTGCCACTCGGCGCTGGCCGACAGCGATACACCGCGCACGCTGGTGCCCCATGACGCCAGGGCGCGGCTGCTGTTTTCACCATTGAACGTGGTGGTGCGCGACACCCCGGCGTTGAACGCCCCCAGCCACGGGTGGGCCCAGCCCAGCGTTAAACTCTGCTGGTCGCGGTAGCGGGTGCGCCGACCCTCGTCGTCGCGCGCATCGTAGTAGGCGGCGTCTTCCAGTTCCCGGTAGCCCATGGTTCGGTGGGAGGCGCCGGCCGTGATCGACCATTCCTGGCCCAGGCGTTGAGACAACGTCAGGTCGGTTTGCACCCCGCGTTCCCCTTGGCGCTGGGCATCGGCAATCTGGGTCGACAGCTGCAGTTGGCCGTCGGGCCACGGCAGCAGGCCCAGGCTGGCGCCCGTGGCGCGGTAATCCTCAGCGAGCAGCCCACCGGCCCCCACGCTCAGGCGAGGGTTCAACGCACCACTCCAACCGGCGCTGACCACCCACGGGTCGTCACCCCGGGTATCGCCGATATTGCGCACCCGCCCGGCCCCCACCGAGTAACCCGCTGCCGGCAGGCCAATGCCGAGCATGGCGGCCGGCACGGTGAAACGCCGTTCTTCGCCGCTGCTTTCCTTGACGGTGACTTCGACGTCGGCGCGGGTGTTCAGGCGCCGTACGTCAGTCAGCGAGAACGGCCCGGCAGGTACCACGGTGGAGTGAATCAGCGCGCCGTTCTGGCGCACTTCAACCTGGGCCGGGCTGTTGGCGATGCCGTTGATGGTCGAGCCTTGTTCCTGGTCCTGCAGCGCCTGTTCGGTGAACACCTGCATGCCGGTGATCTGCGCCGAAGACAGCACCGGGTTGTAGAGGCTGATCTGCCCGGCCTGCAACACCGCCTGCTGCGCGGCGAACGTGCGCTGGGCGTAGGCTTCCAGGTGCGTGGTGCGCGATCGCGAATCCTGCCAGGTCTGCACCTGGCGGCTGCGCACGATCCAGTCGCCGGCGTTGAAGCCCACCTCGGTATTGGCTGAGCCGAAGCGGCTGGAATCGTCGCCATAACGGTTGTACAAACCGGTGAGGTCGTAGTTGAGCAGACCGGCAAAACCACCGGTTTCATAACCCGACAGCTCGCGTTGCCGGGGGCGCAGGGCATTGGTAGGCACCACCAGGTTGATGCTCAGGCTGGCGGGGTCTTGCTCCACCACGGTTTGCGGGTATTCGCCGAGGAAATCATGGCAGCCGCTGGCGCCCTGCGGTGGCGGTACCACCAGGTCGGCGGCGTCCAGCAGCGGTCGGTCGAAGCACAGCGCACCCTGGCCGTCGACCTGTGCATCAATGCGGCCACGGCGCTGCCCATTGACCGTCAGGCTCACGGCGTGGCGCCCGCTGGCATAGCGTGGCGTGTCGAGCAACAGGTAGGCCAGTTCCGGATCAATGCCGCGCTGGTGCAGGGTTTTCGCATCGAAGGTATCTGCCCCCGCCTCAATCGACAGCAGGGCCAGGGTCAGCGGCAGCGCAGCCTTGAGCAGGACGGGGCGCGTTGGATAATCGGGCACGGCTTCGCCGGCCGGGTCAGTGGTTACTGTGTTCACGTAAGGCACTCAAGTTATGGAGGTCAGCAACGGGTGGCTGGCTTCCCGGTGACAGTCACAGGGCTGTCACTTCGTTATTCAGCGTTAGCTGCGGTTATCGGTGCTTCATAGGCGGCGACGGCAAAGCCGTAGACGGTGGCCGGTTGCAGGCGTACGGCCGTGCCGCTGTGGGGGGTGCTGAGCCGCAAGGTTTCGCCGGGTAACACGTAGGTACGCGGCAGTACCAGGCCGTGTTTGCCTGGCAGCAGTTGCAGCTCTTGCGCCAGGCGCACCACGTAAGGCGTGGGGTTGGCGATGTTCAGGTGACCATCGTTGAGTGACCAGGTGAGCCCGGTCCAGGGCGTGCGGTTGGGCGCCAGGCCCTTGGGGTGAATGATCACGGGCAGGTTCTGTCGCACGGTCACGCCGACCCGTGCGTGTCCGGCCTGCTGGGCATCGCGGTCCTTGGGCATGCCTTCGAAGATCACCCGCTTCAGGCGTTGGGTTTGCAGCGGCGTACGGTTCTGCAGAATGAACCGCACCAGCTGGCTTTTGTCCGCCTCGACCCGGGCCAGGGGCGGGGTGACAAACAGCAAGGACTCGCCGTCCTCCGGGATGTTTTCGAGGGTGACGTGCAGCAGCGCCAGCTTGCCGTCGGTGTTGGTGACCGACACCGAGGCTTCGCCATCGGCCTCGTTGACGATCACCACCGAGGTGTCGGGCACCATGCCGTCGGCGTACACCTGAGCGCTCAGCAGCCAGCCCAGGGCCAGCAAGGTTGGATAGGTCTTCATGACGCAGCTCCTAAAATGATCACAGGGCTTAGAGGTAACGCAGGTCCAGCACCAATGAACCGTCGAGGGGCACGTCCTGCTTGAGGGTCAGGCGGTTCGCCGGGTTGATGATGGTCTGTGCGCGGATTCGGGTGTTCAGGGTGACGATGGGTTCGGGAAACGGTCGTCCGGGGCGGGCAAAGCCCATCAGGGTCCTGGGGTAAATGGCCGGTTGAGGGGACCAGCCGCCGCCTTGGGAGCTGGACGCAAGAGACTGCATGACTTGGCCGTCCCCTTGCGCGGTTTCGAACGCCAGGCCCACGGAGCCCAACTGTTCGGTAGGCACGTTGGGGTTTGTGCCCAGGCCGTAGGTGCTCTCCGGTGCGGTGGACGAATCCTCGCGGCTGTCCAGGCCGATCAGGGCAAACAGCATGGGACCGCTGCAGATAATTTCCACCTCCAGCCATTGGCTGGGCAGGGGAGTGGGCGCTTCCTGGTTTAAGGTATGGGCGGGGATGGTGCCGTGGTCGATCACCCCGCTGCCGGACAGCGCGATAGTGCAGGAGCTGGGGGTGACCAGGCCCGAGACGGTCATGTCAGTCGCGCTGCGGGCAAACACGCTAGAGCCGGTGTTGAGCAATAACAGCGCCGCGCACAGGCGTAGGGTTCTGTTCATCATTCGGTCTTCAATGTGTTTGGTGCGAATAAGGCGCCTCGCCGCGAACGGCGAGGCTACGGTTTTACAGGTACTTCACTTCGAACGTGGCCGAGCCGTCGATGGGGTGTTCGTCGCTCAGGTCCAGGCTGTCGGCGCGGGCGATACGCCCGTAGACCAGCATATCGGTGGTCATTTGCTGAATGGGTACTGGCGACCAGATACCTGCGGTTCGATTGCCGAATGCCCCCAGTGAGCTGGGCGCCAGTGCCGCATCGCCCGAGTCGAACCAGGTCGCGCCGTTATCCATCGACTCCAGCACGGTGACGGCCACGGAGTCGGCAACCGCGTTCATCAGGACTACGTCATAGCTACCGAGTTTTTGTCCGCCATTGATCAGCCCCAGCCCGTAGGTGCCTGAAGCGTTAGACCCCGCGCGGTTATCACTGCCTTTGACCGCGAACAGCGTGCTCCCCTCGCAACTGATGCTCAGTTGCAGCGTCGCGAGCGGTAGAGGTGTGGGGGTGGTGAGGTTCAAATCCTTGGCGGAAATCTTGCCGTAGTCGACCACTCCGGCGCCGGACAGGCTAGGGGTGCAGGCATTCGGGGTGATGAGGCCTTTGACAGTCAGGTCGACGGTTGACGCCGCCAGGGCAGAGGCGCTGCTGCTGAGCAGCAGCGCGGTGGCCAGGGCATTGAGCGTAAGTTTCATGGGGCACACGTTTCCTTTCGAGTGGGGCCAGTTAAAAGAGGGTTACAGGTACTTCATTTGTACGGTGGCGTAGCCGTCCAGCGGCACCTCTTCCAGTACGGTCAGCCGGTCGGAGGCATCGATCATGGTGTAAAGGCGTAGATCGGCAGTGAAGTGCCTTACCGCGATGGGCGAGTTGCCGGTGGTCGCAGGGATAATCGCTGTCAGCACGTTGTGGCCGAGGAACACTGACGGTATCCAGGTGGCCCCGCCATCGCTGGAAGTGGCGGTGCGTACGGCAACGCCGTCGGCCATCTTGTTGTAGAGGCCAAATCCCACGCTGCCGAGTCTCTCGTTGCCGGGGGTCAAGCCCAGGCCGTGCCAGTTCGAGTTGACCGCTGCAGTACCGGCCCGGTTATCAATGGTGCTCAGCGCCAGGAAAGTGGGCGCTTCACACAGGATTTCCAGTTGCAGGGTCTGCGGTGTCAGCGAGGTCGGCCGGTCTGCACTGAGCTCCTTGGCCGTCATCTTTCCGTAATCCACCACACCTCCGCCGGAGATTGAAGGGGCACAGGCATTGGGCGTGATGGTGCCGATAACGGCGAAGTCGGCGCTGCTGTCGGCCAGCACGGAGGGGGCCAGCAGTACAGCGGCGAGAAAAACAGCGGGTGAGGAATTCATGGGTGAACGGCACCTTTGGTTGCAGAGTCGATGGCGTATGCGCGGTTACAGGTAAAGCACTTCGAGCGTGGCGGAACCGTCGATAGTGACTTCGTTGCTCAGGTCCAGGCCGTCGGTGCGGTTGATGAAGCCGTTGTAATTGACCTCGGTGACCAGCTCCCGGGTCGGGCGAGGCGTGCTGACATCTGCCAGGGTGGCTACGGAGAGCATGAGGCCGTGTTCGAAGGAGTCGAACCTCTCCCAGGTAGTGCCATTGTCGAAGGAGGCAATGGCCTGCACGACTTCGCCATCGGCTACCGGAGGGTTGGCGAATGAGCCCAGGTTCAAGTTGTAGAAACCCAATTTCTGCGTGCCATTGATAAACCCCAGGCCGAAGGAGCTGCCTGACCCCGAGCCGAAACGGTTATCCGTTGCCTTGATGGCGAAAAGCACGGGCGCATCGCAGGTCACGGTCATTTGCAGGCTGGCGGCCGGCAACGCCGTGAACCTGTCGGTATTGAGGTCCTTGGCCGACATCTTGCCGTGGTCGATGACCCCGCCGCCGGACAGGCCAGGGGTGCAGGCATTCGGGGTGATGATGCCCTTGACGGTCAGGTCCACGGTGCTGGCGGCGAACGCAGGGGCGGTACCTGTGATCAGCAGGGCGCTGGCAACGGCGATAAGGTGCTTGTTCATGCTGTGTCGTCTCGGTGTTGGGTCAACTGACGGGTGCGCGTCGCCGCAGCGCATTAAAGAGGCGCGGTTGGGCGTTGGGTCAGTTCGGATAGTGGGCCGCCAGGTGAGTTGGCGGGCTGCCCCGTTTGGGGTGGGGCGCAATTTAGCGCCGGTGCAGGGGAGGGGAAATACAACTAATACGACATTCCGTAGGTGTCGGAATTAGGGTTTTCCGGTGTAGGAAAATTTGTGTTTTCGTAGTTGTTGTATCGCTATACAGCCATGCCTATGGATATCTAGTGCCGATAATGTGTTCTTTATTTGAGTGTGCTGAAACTGGCCTCCGAAAGGACCTTCATCGTCTATATCGATATCGAGGTGGCCATGAGGCCAAGGGGTCCTGCTCAAACATCACCCTGGGGCAGCCCTCCTGCGCATTGGTGCAACCTGAGCGTGCTGGTCGCCGAAGACCACGTTACCTACGGCGCGCTGATGGGATGGTTCCTGCAAAAGTTCGGGATCTTCCACGAGGTTGTCAGCGACGGGCAGAAGGCTGTGGCAGCCAGTGCGCGCAGGCATTTTGACCTGGTGATCAGCGACTGCCGGATGCCGGTGATGGATGGCTACGCCATGGCGCGGCAGATTCGCCTGCGCGAGCACGTCGACGGGGGCCCGCGCGTGCCGATCATTGCCCTGACTGCCCACCTCACGCCCGAGGATTTGCAGCGTGGCCTGGCGGCTGGCATGGACGCCTGGCTGCTCAAGCCCTTGTCGGCCCAACGCCTGCGCGAAGTCCTCGAGCACTGGTTGCCTGGGCCTTCAGGCTGCGCCGCGGATACCCGCGTGACGGTGGCGCAGCCCCGCTGGCCAACCCGTATCGAACTGATTGAAACCTTTGGTGATGAACAGGTGGTGAACCGACTGTTGCACAGCCTCGTGCATGAGGCCAACGTGGACTACGCAGGCCTGCTGCTGGCCTGTCGCACGTTGGACCAACAAGCCGCCATCGAGTGTCTGCATCGTTTGCTGGGCAGCCTGGCCTTCCTCGCCGGCACTGAGCCCGACCCACGCTGGGGGCACTTGATCGAAGGTGTGCGTGGGGAGGGCATCGTGGCGTATCAACGGGCGCTGCAACAGTTCGAACAGGAGGTGATTGTCTACCTGCGATATTTGACGGATTTATGACGTGCGGGGTGGTTTTGTAGGTGTTTTTCCATCTGTCTGTAGCTTTGGTATGTAAGTCATTTCTTTTTATTTTGTAGGCTCAAATTCAAGCACTTAAAAACACGGGGCTCAGTGAATATCGGGCGTGTTTGGCTGGTTGTTGGCTGCGAGGGACGGCGCTATTTTTCTTAATCAATTTGCCATCATTCGTGGTTTCTTATGCTTCGCGTAATTATTGCTGACGATCACCCCATTGTGCGTATTGGCCAGCGGGTGGTGATCGAGGCGGGCGGCAAGTGCAAGGTAGTGGGGGAGGCCGATGGGCCTGATGAATTGCTCAACGTGATGGGCCACACGCCCTGCGATATCCTGGTGACCGACTTCACCATGCCGGGTGGGCAGCAGGCCGATGGCTACGTGCTGTTGGGGTTGCTGCGGCGCCAGTATCCCGACCTGCCGGTGATCCTGGTGACGATGTTCGCCAATATCGCCACGTTGCGCGCCTCCTTCGCCTTGGGCGCCCGGGCGATTGTCGCCAAGAGCGCCTCGGCCAAGGAGCTGCCGTTGGCTATCAGGGCAGTCAGCCAGGGCAAGACGTTTGTCAGCGAGGGGTTGCGTGCGCAGATGGTCGAAGCCGGGACCAGCGATCAATCAGCCCAGCCGCAGTTGTCGAGCCGCGAGCGCGAAGTGGTGCGCATGCTCGCCAGCGGCATGACCGTGAGCGAGATTGCGGCCCAGGTCAATCGCAGCATTTCCACCATCAGCAAGCAAAAAAGCACGGCCATGAGCCGGCTCTGTATCTCCACCGATGTGGACCTGTTCGCCTATGCGCGTAGCTGCGGGATGGTGCCTTAGCTATTCCTGTCATTAATGCCGATAGTCTTGCGGCGCGCTGAGGATTATCGTATCCGGTCTCCCAACCCTTTGCGGAAAAAGCCCATGAGCGATGCCCATAACGCCCTGATCACCGAGTTCTACAGCGCCTTCCAGCGCCTGGATGCCGAGGCGATGAGCGCCTGCTACACCGAGGATGTGTTGTTCAGCGACCCGGCGTTCGGTGAGCTGCGCGGGCGCGACGCGGGTGATATGTGGCGCATGCTGACCACTCGCGCCAAGGATTTTTCCCTGACGTTCGACCATGTGCGCAGCGACGGCACTACTGGCAGCGCGCATTGGGTGGCCACCTACCTGTTCAGTGCGACCGGCAACACCGTGGTCAACGATATCGGCGCGCGCTTTGTGTTTCGCGACGGCAAGATCTGCGAGCACCACGACCACTTCGACTTGTGGCGCTGGTCGCGTCAGGCCCTGGGCCTCAAGGGCCTGTTGCTGGGCTGGTCGCCGGCCCTGAAAAACGCCGTACGCGCCCAGGCGCGCAAAGGCTTGAAGGCATTCCAGGCCAGTCGTTGATAAGCTTGGCGTCCCTCTGGTGTATTGAATGTGCCCGTGACTGATCCCGCTGAACCCAAACCCTGGTTCGTCTACCTGGTACGCGCCGCCAATGGCGCGCTGTATTGCGGGATCAGCAATGACCCGGTGCGCCGCTTTGCCTCCCATCAGAGTGGCAAGGGCGCGCGGTTTTTCCTGTCCAGCCCGGCGGTGGCGCTGGTGTACACCGAGCAATGCGCGAGTAAAGGCGAGGCGCTGCGCCAGGAGCGCCTGATCAAAAAACTGAAGAAAAGCGCCAAGGAATGCCTGGCCGCCAGTGGCTCATTGATTTGACTGATGGGTTCCCATCGATCCCAAAGGGCGTGTTGCAGGCTAATCTAGCGGCTTACCTATCGAGCGGAGCCTGGCATGTCTGAGTTGATTCTTCACCACTACCCGCAGTCCCCATTTGCTGAAAAAGCCCGCTTGCTGTTGGGCTTCAAGGGCTTGTCCTGGCGCTCGGTGCATATCCCGCCGGTGATGCCCAAGCCGGACCTGACCGCCCTCACCGGCGGCTATCGCAAGACCCCGGTGCTGCAAGTGGGCGCCGATATCTACTGCGACACGGCCTTGATCGCCCGCCGCCTGGAGCAGGAAAAAGCCGGCCCAGCGCTGTTTCCCCAAGGCCTGGAGCTGGTCATCCAAGGGTTTGCCGCCTGGGCGGATTCGGTGGTGTTTTCCCATGCTGTGGCGCTGGTGTTCCAGCCTGAATCCCTGGCGGTCAAATTCGCCAAGGTGCCGCCGGAAATGCTCCAGGTGCTGGTGGCCGACCGCAGCAAACTGTTCAGCGGTGGCACCGCGGCTCGCGTGCAATTGGACCAGGCCAAGCACCAGTGGCCGGCGATCGTCAGCCGCATCGATCAGCAATTGCAGCACCAGGCGGGCGACTTCCTGTTCGGCGAGCCGTCGATTGCCGACTTTGCGTTGGCGCATCCGCTGTGGTTCCTCAAGGGGTCGTCGGTGACGGCGCCGTGGGTGGACAGCTATCCGGCGGTCGCCGCCTGGCTGGACCGCGTGCTGAGTTTCGGCCATGGCACCGCCACCCAGATGAGCGCGGAGCAAGCCCTGGAGGTGGCGCGCAACTCCGCGCCTGCCGCGTTGCCGGATGAGCTGTTCGAGGACTTGAACGGCTTCAAGCCCGGCCAGCAGGTGAGCATTTCGGCGACGGACTACGGCACCGACCCGGTGGTCGGTGAGTTGCTGTTTGCCGGGCGCGAGGAGCTGATCCTGCGGCATACCGACGAGCGCGCTGGCACCGTGCACGTGCATTTCCCGCGCATGGGTTTTCGCATTCAGGCGCAATAAATAAAAATATTTGCGAACAAAGGTGAGGTAAATCGTCGGCCCATCCGTGTAGTGCTTGAAACTGCGATCTATTCGCATTAACAGCGTTTTCTACACGGGTTCTCACAGCATGAAGTCGACGGCGGGCGGTTTGGTTAAACAGTGGCTGGGAGCCTCGGTACTGGCAGTGTCGGGGCTGGCGTTGCTGCCCCTCTGCGTGGCACAGGCGCAGGAGCAGCAAAGCGCCCAGTTCAACTTTGCCCTGGCAGCCAAACCGCTGCCCCAGGCCTTGAGCGATTTCAGCCGGGTCACTGGCATCAGCGTGATCTACACCGATGAAGCGCCCTACGGCCTCAGTGCCCCGGCGGTCAGCGGCCAGATGAGCGCGACCCAGGCCCTGCAGCGCCTGCTGGGCAGCTCCGGCTTCACCTTCCGCCAGATCGACGCCCGCACCCTGGCCCTGGAACCCGTGCCCACCGAAGGCGCGGTCAACCTGGGTGCAACCACCATCAGCGGCGATGGCCTGTCCCCGTCCCAGGACAGCACCAGTTACCAGCCACCGCCCACCAGTTCGGTCATGCGCTCCCACGGCCTGCTGCTCGAAACTCCGCAAACCGTCAACGTGGTCCCGGCCCAGGTACTGCGCGACCAGACCCCACGCAACCTGGATGACGCCCTGGGTAATATCAGCGGCATCACCCAGGCCAACACCTTGGCCAGCACCCAGGACGCGGTGATGCTGCGTGGTTTTGGCGACAACCGTAACGGCTCGATCATGCGCGACGGCATGCCGGTGGTGCAGGGCCGTGCCCTGAACGCCACGGCTGAACGGGTCGAAGTGCTCAAGGGCCCTTCGTCGCTGTTGTACGGCATCCAGGACCCGGGCGGCGTGGTCAATATCGTCAGCAAGAAGCCACAACTGACCCAGGCCACCTCCCTGACCGTGCGCGGCTCCACCTTTGGCGACGGCAAAAACGGCAGCGGCGGCAACCTCGACACCACCGGCCCTATCGGTGATTCGGGCCTGGCCTATCGCCTGATCGTCGACCACGAAGACGAAGATTACTGGCGCAACTTTGGCACCCACCGCGAGTCGTTGGTGGCGCCGTCCCTGGCCTGGTATGGCGACACCACCAAGCTGCTGTTCGCGTACGAGCACCGCGAGTTTCTTTCGCCGTTCGACCGCGGCACCGCGATCGACAAGACCAACCACCCGCTGGATATCCCCGCCACCCGTCGCCTGGATGAGCCATTCAACAACATGGAAGGGCGCTCGGACCTGTACCGCTTTGAAGCCGACCATGATTTGAACGACGACTGGAAAGCCCATTTCGGCTACAGCTGGAACCGTGAAACCTACGATGCCAGCCAAGTACGCGTCAGCGCGGTGAATGACAACGGCACCCTGACCCGCAAGATGGACGGCACCCAGGGCGCGATCACCACCGACCGCTTCACCACCGCCAGCCTGGAAGGCAAGGTCAACGTGCTGGGCATGCAGCACGACCTGGTGTTTGGCCTGGATGACGAATACCGCAAGATCTACCGCGCCGACCTGATTCGCCAGGCTTCACGCGGCAGCTTCAACTACAACGACCCGGTGTACGGCAACGAAGTCGCGGGCTCCACCGTGAGTGCCACCGACAGCGCCCAGACCGACCTGTTGCGAAGCGACTCGCTGTTCTTCCAGGACGCCATTCACCTGACCGACCAGTGGATCTTCGTGGCTGGCGCGCGCTACCAGATGTATGACCAGTACGCCGGCAAGGGCGTGCCGTTCAAAGCCAACACCGACGGCAATGGCCAAGCCTGGGTACCGCGTGCGGGCCTGGTGTACCGCTACACCGATGAGTTGTCGTTCTACGGCAGCTACACCGAGTCGTTCAAACCCAACTCCACCATCGCGGCCCTGGCCGATAAAAGCACGCTGACTGGCGACCTGACGCCGGAGGAATCGAAGTCCTGGGAGCTGGGCGCCAAGCTGGACATCCCAGGTCGCATCACGGCCAGCGCGGCGCTGTTCAACATCGACAAGCGCAACGTGCTGGTGTCGGTCGGTTCCGGCCTGGAAACGGTCTACAGCATCGCCGGCCAGGTGCGTTCCCGTGGCCTGGAGCTGGACGCCACTGGCCAGTTGACTGACCAATGGAGCCTGATTGGCAGCTACGCCTTCACCGACGCCCAAAACATCAAGGACAACGACCCGACGCTGCAAGGCAACCGCCTGCAGAACGTGGCCAAGCACACCGGCTCGCTGGCGGTGGCCTACGATTTCGGCAGCATTTTCGGCGGCGACCAGTTGCGCGTAGGCACCGGTGCTCGGTACGTCGGTGCACGCGCCGGCGATGCCGCCGATGACTTCACGCTGCCGGGCTACACCGTGGCGGACGCGTTCGCCACCTACAACACCAAGATCGAGGGGCAGAAGGTCAAGTTCCAGGTCAACGTAAAGAACCTGTTCGACCGTACCTACTACACCTCCGCGGCCAGCCGCTTGTTTGTCTCCATCGGCGATGCGCGGCAAGTGTCGGT
>Ga0247732_10000550_pt1 | contig 17393 bp, 15 predicted proteins | sample UWRJL163409C2_FD_180940 | JGI IMG/M metagenome (GOLD analysis project Ga0247732, IMG submission 180940) | Plant litter microbial communities from Arlington Agricultural Research Station in Wisconsin, United States - UWRJ-L163-409C-2 | ecosystem: Environmental > Terrestrial > Plant litter >...
GGGAATCTCTCCGTAGATGAGCAACCAGGCGACCTCGAGAAAGCTGAGTCCCTTCGCCACCTGCTCGATCGGGTACCCGCGGTAACGCAGGATTCCCTGATCGCCGTCGATGTAGGTGATGTTCGACTTGGTCGCGGCCGTGTTGACGAACCCGTAGTCGAGCGTCGTCATGCCCGTCTGCTTGGTGAACGTCGAGAGATCGATGGAGGAGGCTCCGTCGACGCTGTCGAGAATGGGGAAATCGGCGGAGCCTCCGGGAAAGGAGAGCGTCGCCTTGCGGGGTTCTGCTGCTTCGGGGTTTGATGCTGAAGTGTTCTGCCCGACGTCGGTCACGGCGCCTCCTGACGAGTGTTCCTGCCTGATGGTAAGTGGCGGGACGCTAGACGCAGGATGTGTGACCCCGGACCGCGTTGACCCTCCTACAGCCTAGGGCGAAATGGGGGCAACCATGACATCCACACGCAACCGCCGGTTGTGGTTGGAGGATGCCGACAAGGCCGCTGCTCAGGCGAGGCGCGCGGCGGCGGCCGCGATTCTCTCGTCTGTCGCGGTGAGCGAGAGCCTCACATGCTGCGGGAAGTGCTCGCCGTAGAAGGGCCCGGGCCCGGCCAGGATGCCGAGTTCGGCCAGCTCCCCGATGGTCTGCCAGGCGTCGACGCCCTTCGTGCCCCACAGGTACAGGCCGGCCTCACTGCGGTCGATGCGCATGCCGAAGTCGATCAGGGCGGGCCGCAGAATGGCGCGGCGCGCCCGGTAGAGCTCCTTCTGCGCCGAGACATGATCGTCGTCGGACAGGGCAGCGATCATCGCCGCCTGCACGGGAGCGGGAGGCATCATGCCCGCATGCTTGCGCACGGTGAGCAGATGGTCGATCAGGCGCGAGTCCCCGGCCACGAACGCTGCCCGGTATCCGGCAAGGTTCGACTGCTTGCTGAGCGAGTACACCGCGAGCAGCCCGGTGCGATCGCCCGCGGTCACCCGCGGGTCGAGCACGCTCGGAACCGGCTCGTTCCGCCACTGCCCGTCCCAGCCCAGCTCGGCGTAGCACTCGTCGCTCGCGACGACCGCCCCCAGCTCGCGCGCCCGCGCGACCGCCCGTGCCAGGCCGTCGACATCCAGCACGGCGCCGTCTGGATTGCCCGGCGAATTCAGCCACACGAGACGCGTCTCGGCCGGCCAGTCGGCCGGGTCGTCGGATGCGACGGCGCGAGCGCCCGCGATCGTCGCCCCCACCGCATAGGTCGGATAGGCGGCTCGAGGATGCACGACGACATCGCCCTCGCCGAGACCGAGCATCAGAGGGAGCCATGCCACGAGCTCCTTCGATCCGATCGTGGGCAGCACCTCGTCGTCGGAGAGTCCGGGAACACCGCGACGACGGTCGAACCACCGCGACACGACCGCCCGCAGTTCTGGCGTGCCCGCCGTCTGGGGGTAGGAGTGCGCGTCAGTGGCCGATGCCAATGCCTCGCGCACCCTGTCGGGCGTCGGGTCGACGGGCGAGCCGATCGACAGGTCGACGATGCCGTCGGGATGACGCCGGGCCGTCTCGGCGAACGGCCGCATGGCGTCCCAGGGGTAGTCGGGAAGCGCTCCGAGGGCCACTTACTGCTCGCCGTGCGACTGCGCGGGAAGGGCTGAGATCAACGGGTGGTCCTTCGCGATGACGCCGACCTTGGCCGCGCCACCCGGGGAGCCGAGGTCGTCGAAGAACTCGACGTTGGCCTTGTAGTAGTCGGCCCATTCCTCGGGGAGGTCGTCTTCGTAGTATATGGCCTCGACGGGGCAGACGGGCTCGCACGCACCGCAGTCGACGCATTCGTCGGGGTGGATGTAGAGCGAGCGTTCACCCTCGTAGATGCAGTCGACCGGACATTCGTCGATACAGGCCCGGTCTTTGACGTCGACACAGGGCAGGGCGATGACGTAGGTCACAGTGCGTTCGTTCCCTTCATGCCGCACAGGAGGTGGTGCGACTGCATAAGTCTAATTCTTCCCGAACCGCGGCCATGCGAGCACCAGGAGTGCGATGACCGTGGGCGCGAAGGTCCAGACGACGCCGAGCGCGTTGCCCGGCACCAGAATCGATCCGCCTGCGCTGGGCTGCGAGAGGAGGAAGATCGTGACGACGATGCCGAACGCCGCCACGATGGCTGTCGTTCGGGTGCGCAGAACGAGACGGAGGCCCACGAGCAGAAGGAGGACCGCCGGGAGGGCCACGATGAGGCCGACAGGAAGGCTGAACCCCGACACGACGGTCCAGGTGGACTGGCTCACGGCCGTTCCCATCACTCCGAAGAGCACGCCGAGGCCGAGGCCGATCACCCACGACACGATCCGCGACGACAGGGTCTCGGGGGTCGCCACGCGGTGCTGCTCAGGCTGTGCTTCGATCACCCGTCAAGACTATCCGCGCCCACCTGTGAGCTTCACCGCTCCGCCTCCTCGCTATCATGATCGACACGACCGGAAAAGGGTGCTCGATGTCGAACCGATCCAGCCAGGCTGCCGCGAATCCCGAGGGCGAATCCGTCGATGTCGTCGAGCTCGCCGCCCGCAGCAAGCGTGACCTCGTGGTCGACCTCGCCCGGGTCTTCTGCGTGTTCGCGGTCGTCATGATGCACTCCCTGATGGTGGGCCTGCATCGAGACGGAGACACCATCGGGCAGATCAACCCCCTGCAGACGAAGGAGTGGTTCGCCCTCGCCACCTGGATCGGTCAGATCATGCCCCTCTTCTTCGTCGTGGGCGGGTTCGCCGGCGCCGTGTCGTGGAGAAGCGCGATGCGGCGGGGCATGTCACCCGCCGAATTCCTGCGCGCACGACTGGTGCGCCTGCTCAGGCCCGCGCTCCCCCTTCTCGTCTTCCTCACGATCGTGCTCTGGGTGCTCGTCCTCGCCGGCGTCGATCGCGGACTGGTCGACGTCGTGTCGGCCGGTGTGGGGATGCCTCTCTGGTTCCTCGCGGCATACATCTCCTGCCAGGCGTTCCTGCCGATCGTCCATCGCGCCCATGCCTCCCGCCCCGCCCTGACGATCGGAGCGCTCGTCGGCCTGTCCGCGATCGTCGATGCCGCACGCATCCTGAGCGGCGTGCAGGAGATCGGCCTGATCAACCTGGTCTTCGTCTGGCTCGCCGTGCAGCAGCTCGGCTTCTTCTACGCCGACGGCTGGTTCGCGCGTCGCGCTCGATGGCAGCTGGTCGCCGGGGCCGCGGCGAGCTATGGAGTCCTCGCGGCGCTCACCTACGGGCTCGACCTCTACCCCGTCGACATGCTGACCAACCTCAATCCGGCGACCGTGCCCCTGATCCTCCTCGGCGTCGCCCAGGTGTGCATCCTGCACCTCCTCTATCCGGCACTCCGCCTGGCCATGACGCTCAAGCCTGTGCTCATCGCGACGTTCTTCGTCGGTAGCCGCGCGATGACGATCTACCTGTGGCACCTGCCGATCATCGTGGCCCTCAGCGGCGCCCTGTTCCTCAGCGGATGGGTCGACAGCGAGCCCGGCAGCGGCGTCTGGTGGGCGACCCGACCCCTGTTCGTGCTGGCCGTCTGGGCGATCCTCGCCGCGCTCAGCCTGGTCGTCGCGCGCTGGGAGCGCCCGCCGACACCCGCTCTGCCGGGCTCCCGCACCCCCGGGCCCGTGCGCATCCACGTCGCGGCGCTGATCTCGTTCGCCGTTTTCGCGGCGGAGATCCAATGGGGTCTCAGCCTCCTGCTGCTCACCCTCACGACGGCGGCCATCGCGGTCGCCCTGAGGCTCGTCAGCACCGATCGCGCAGTCACTGCCGATCTCCAGCCGAGCTGACTGGACACGGCGACACCGGAAGAGTTACAGTCGGATTCAGTAAGGCAAGCCTTACCGAATCTCCGAGTCGACCAGCGTGGGCCGCCTCCTCCCTCCGGCGCGGATCGCGCCGCCTCATCCTAAGGTCCTGCCTTTGCTCGCGAACTTTCTCATCGGCCTGCGTGAGGGACTCGAAGCGGCGCTGGTCGTCGGCATCCTCATCGCCTACGTCGTGAAGATCCGACGTCGCGATGTGCTGAAGCGCATCTGGCTGGGCGTGGCGCTGGCCGTGCTGGTATCGCTGTCGCTCGGCGCCATCCTGACCTTCGGCACCTACGGCCTCTCGTTCGAGGCCCAGGAGGCGATCGGCGGATCACTGTCGATCATCGCCACGATCTTCGTGACGTGGATGGTCTTCTGGATGCTCCGCACCTCGAAGAACCTGAAGCATCACCTGCAGCACGACGTCGACCAGCACCTCGAGGGCGCCGGATGGGGCCTCGTGCTCGTCGCCTTCCTCGCCGTCGGCCGCGAAGGCATCGAGACGGCCCTGTTCATCTGGGCCGCCGTGCAGGCCACGGGGTCGACCACGCTTCCCCTTGTGGGAGCCGCCCTCGGAATCGTCGTCGCCGTTCTGCTCGGATGGCTCATCAACCGCGGGCTGGTGCGCATCAACCTGTCGAGGTTCTTCGCCTGGTCGGGCGCTGTGCTCATCGTGGTCGCCGGGGGCGTGCTCTCCTACGGCGTGCACGACCTGCAGGAGGCGGGCATCCTGCCCGGCCTGCACAGCCTGGCCTTCGACGTGTCGGCCGCGATTCCGCCAGACAGCTGGTACGGCACCCTGCTCAAGGGCACCGTCAACTTCTCCCCCGCCACGACGTGGTTCGAGGCCGCCGCCTGGGTCCTCTACGTCGTTCCCACGATGATCGTCTTCCTCCGCGCCGTCGGCCGCAAGGCACCCGCGGCACGGGTTCCCGCTTCCGACAGCAGCACCGCCCGACCAACCCCCCAAGGAGCCCGGTGAAAGCCACAGCAGTACTCACGACGATCGGCGCCGCAGCGACCCTGCTGGCACTCACCGGCTGCGTGCCCAACGCCTCGCCATCCGATTCGGACGCCATCGCGGTCGACTCGAGCGCCGACTCCTGCACGGTCAGCACCAACACGGCCTCCAGCGGAACGCTGCGCTTCGAGGTCACGAACTCCGGCGACCAGGTGACCGAGTTCTATCTGCTCGCCGATGACGGCCTGCGCATCGTCGGAGAGGTCGAGAACGTCGGCCCCGGCATCTCGCGCGATCTCGTCGTGCAGGCGCAGCCGGGCGACTACTTCACCGTCTGCAAGCCGGGAATGATCGGAGACGGCATCGGAAACGCCGCCTTCGCGGTGACCGGCGACAAGGTGAAGCTCGCGGGCGACGAGCAGGAGCAGGTCGACGCGGCCGCCACGAACTACGTCGCGTACATCAAGGACCAGGTGGCGCAGCTCGTCACCGGAACCGACACCTTCCTCGCGGCCTACCTGGCCGGCGACGACGAGACCGCCCGCGCCACCTATGCGACCACTCGCGCGAACTATGAGCGCATCGAGCCTGTGGCCGAGTCGTTCGGCGACCTCGACCCCGAGATCGACTTCCGCGAGGCCGACGTGGCGCCCGACGACGAGTGGACCGGCTGGCACCGCATCGAGAAGGACCTGTTCCCGCCGGCGGCGGCCGACAACGGGGGCGTGGAGTATGTCGCGCTCACTCCCGAGGAGCGCGGCTACTACGCGGACAAGCTGAAGGAGAACACCCAGCAGCTCTATGACGCCGTGCACGCGAGCGACTACACGGTCACCATCGACGCCATCTCGAATGGCGCGATCGGACTCCTCGAAGAGGTTGCGAGCGGCAAGATCACCGGCGAAGAGGAGATCTGGTCGCACACCGATCTCTGGGACTTCCAGGCCAACCTCGAGGGCGCACGCGTCGCCTACGAGGGCGTGCGCGACATCGTCGAGACGAAGGACCCGGAGCTCGTGAAGACGCTCGACACGCGCTTCGGCGACCTGGAGCAGCAGCTCGCCGCCTACGGCAGCCTCGACACGGGCTTCGTCTACTACGACGAGCTCACCCCCGCCCAGGTGAAAGAGCTGGCCGACGGCGTCAATTCGCTGAGCGAGCCGCTCAGCGAGCTCACCGCAACCCTCGTCGGCTAGGTCACATGACAGACGACTCCCTCACGCACGACTCGGCGCCGGCCGCCCCGCAGAAGCTCTCCCGACGAGGGCTTCTCGGGCTGGCCGGCGCCGGGGTCGTGGGCCTCGGCGTGGGTGTCGCGGGCGACCGCGGTGTCCTCTCTGCAACGGCGTCGGCCGGCGGATCCACCGCGGGCGGCACGAGCTACCCGTTCTTCGGCGAGCACCAGTCCGGCATCGTCACTCCCGCCCAGGACAGACTGCACTTCGCAGCGTTCGACATGTCGACGACGGCCACGAGGTCCGATCTCATCGAGTTGCTGCAGGACTGGAGTACCGCCGCCGCACTCATGTGCCAGGGCAAGCCCGTGGGCGAGTTCGGCGCGGTCGATGGACCATACGACGCTCCCCCGCAGGACACGGGAGAGGCCCTCGACCTCCCGACGGGCGGCCTCACGATCACCATCGGCTTCGGCCCGACCCTCTTCGTCGACGCGTCGGGGGCCGACCGCTTCGGCATCGCGGCGAAGCAGCCGACCGAGCTGACCGAGCTTCCCCACTTTCCCGCCGACGATCTCGACGCGCAGCGAACGGGCGGAGACCTGTGCATCCAGGCCTGCTCCGACGACCCGCAGATCGCCGTGCACGCCATTCGCAATCTTTCGCGCATCGCGTTCGGACGGGCGAGTCTCCGCTGGTCGCAGCTGGGCTTCGGGCGCACCTCGTCGACCAGCACGTCGCAGGTCACGCCGCGCAACCTGTTCGGGTTCAAGGACGGCACCGCCAACATCAAAGCCGAGGAGCCCGGAAAGGTGTCGAAGTCGGTCTGGGTGAGCTCGGCCGACGCGCCCACCTGGATGGCCGGAGGCTCCTATCTCGTCGCCCGGCGCATCCGCATGACCATCGAGACGTGGGACCGCACGGCCCTCAGCGAGCAGGAGAAGATCATCGGTCGCACCAAGGGCGAGGGGGCTCCCCTCTCCGGAGGAACGGAGTTCACGGCCCCCGACTTCTCGGTGCTCGGCCGCGCAGACAAGCCGCTCATCGACGCGGATTCGCATGTGCGGCTCGCGCATCCCGATTCAAATGCGGGTTCAGAGATCCTGCGCCGCGGCTACAACTTCGTCGATGGCAACGACAACCTCGGGCGACTCGACGCCGGCCTCTTCTTCATCAGCTATCAGCGGTCCCCCGCCCAGTTCATCGACATTCAGATGAACCTGGCGAAGAACGACCTCATGAACGAGTACATCAGGCACGTCGGGTCGGGCCTGTTCGCCGTTCCCCCCGGCGCCAAGAAGGGCTCCTACGTGGGCGCCGGCCTCTTCTCCTGAGGCGTCGATCAGCGCATCGTCTGCGACACGATGTACGTCGCCGCCATCACATCGGTGCCGTTGTCTCCGGTCGAGATGACCACGGAGTGCACTCCGTCATCGAAGGTGCCGTAGCCCTGTCCGTCGGTCATCCCGGTGAAGTCCGAGGTGAACCCCGCCTTCTCGAGGCCGCTCGTGACCTCGTTGTATGCCGCTTCGGCATCGCTGATGGCGATCTGCACGGTCCAGGTCTGCGTCTCTCCGTCGCCCACGGAGACGCCCGAGATCACCTCGCCGTCGATGACGGGAATGTTCTCGGGAAAACCGTCGGGCAGTCCGCCGTCGGTGTTCAGGTCGATCTTCTGACCGTTCTCGCCGGCGACTCCTTCGGCGATTCCTTCCGTCAGTGACTGGGGCGAGCAGCCGGTCAGAACGGGCCCCGCGAGCAGGGCGAGCGCGAGGAAGGGGATGGCGATTCGTGCGCGTGACGTTGTCATTGTTTTCTCCAGAGTGACGTTTCACCAGCAGATCTGCTGGTATCTCCGACAGTAGAGATCGGCGCGGCAGCGCTCGTGAGTGTTCGGTACTCAGCTTCGACATCGTGATTGCCTAGGCGCGTCAGGCGCCACCCACGACATCCATGACACGACGAAGCGGGGCAGCGGATGTGCTCCGCTGCCCCGCTTCGACGACGACAGGCTAGTTCTTGCCCTGGTTTGCGCGCTTCAGGTTCGCCGTGGCGCGAGCGCGGGCATTAGCGTCGAGCTCGACCTTGCGGATGCGCACGAACTCGGGGGTCACCTCGACGCACTCGTCTTCACGGGCGAACTCGAGGCTCTCTTCGAGCGTGAGCTTGCGCGACGGCGTCATGCGCTCGAACGTGTCCGACGTCGACTGGCGCATGTTCGTGAGCTGCTTCTCCTTGGTGATGTTCACGTCCATGTCGTCGGCACGCGAGTTCTCGCCGATGACCATGCCCTCGTAGACCTCCTGCGTGGGCTCCACGAAGAAGCTCATGCGCTCCTGCAGGTTGACGATCGAGAAGGGGGTGACGACACCGGAGCGGTCTGCGACGATCGATCCGTTGTTGCGGGTGACGATCGGTCCGGTCCAGGGACCGTAGCCGTGCGAGATGGCGTTGGCGATGCCGGTTCCGCGGGTGGTCGTCAGGAACTCGGTGCGGAAGCCGATGAGGCCTCGCGACGGAACAATGAATTCCATGCGCACCCAGCCGGTGCCGTGGTTCGACATGCCGTCCATGACACCCTTGCGCGCGGCGAGAAGCTGCGTGATGGCGCCGAGGTACTCCTCGGGAGCGTCGATGGTGAGGTGTTCCATCGGCTCGAAGGTCTTGCCGTCGACCTGCTTCGTGACCACCTGCGGCTTGCCGACGGTGAGCTCGTAGCCCTCGCGACGCATCTGCTCGACCAGGATGGCGAGCGCGAGCTCTCCACGGCCCTGGACCTCCCAGGAGTCGGGTCGTCCGATGTCGACGATCTTCAGCGAGACGTTGCCCACCAGTTCGCGGTCGAGACGGTCCTTCACCATGCGGGCGGTGAGCTTGTGGCCCTTGACCTTGCCGACGAGGGGCGAGGTGTTGGTGCCGATGGTCATCGAGATGGCCGGGTCGTCGACCGTGATGGTCGGCAGGGGGCGCACGTCGTCGGGGTCGGCGAGGGTCTCACCGATGGTGATCTCCTCGATGCCGGCGACCGCGACGATGTCGCCGGGGCCTGCGCTGTCGACGGGGTAGCGCGTGAGCGCCTTCGTCATGAGCAGTTCGGTGAGCTTGACGTTCTGCACGGAGCCGTCGTGTCGAACCCAGGCGACCTGCTGGCCCTTCTTGATGTTGCCGTTGAAGATGCGCAGCAGGGCGAGGCGGCCGAGGAACGGCGACGCGTCGAGGTTGGTGACGTGGGCCTGCAGGGGATGCTCGTCGTCGTACTTCGGAGCGGGCACGTGGGTGAGGATGGCCTCGAACAGCGGCTCGAGGTCGTCGTTGTCGGGCAGCTCGCCGTTGGCGGGCTTGTTGATGCTCGCGGCGCCGTTGCGGCCGGATGCGTAGACCACCGGCACGTCGAGGATGGCGTCGAGGTCGAGGTCGGGAACGTCGTCGGCCATGTCGCTGGCGAGGCCGAGGAGCAGGTCCTGGCTCTCTGCGACGACCTCGTCGATGCGCGCGTCGGGTCGGTCGGTCTTGTTGACCAGCAGGATGACGGGCAGCTTGGCCTCGAGCGCCTTGCGCAGCACGAAGCGGGTCTGCGGAAGCGGGCCCTCACTGGCATCGACGAGCAGAACGACGCCGTCGACCATCGACAGGCCGCGCTCGACCTCGCCGCCGAAGTCGGCGTGGCCCGGGGTGTCGATCACGTTGATGACGATGGGGCCGCCGGCGCCGTGCTCGGGGGCGTGAATACCGTTGTACGTGACAGCGGTGTTCTTCGCGAGGATCGTGATGCCCTTTTCGCGCTCGAGGTCGTTGGAGTCCATCATGCGGTCGTCGCCCTCGAAGTGGGCGTCGAACGAGTTGGTCTGCTTGAGCATGGCGTCGACGAGGGTCGTCTTGCCGTGGTCGACGTGGGCGACGATTGCGACGTTGCGCAGGTCGGCGCGGGTGGCTTCAGCCATGGAAAAAGTCCTTGAGGATCGGGATGAACCCGAAAGTCGACGGGCTCTTATTAGCGTGGGATATCGGGCGACAACGCCCTGAACGGCTAGACGCCCAGGGGTATGTTGGCCCCGGGAATGGCATCAAGCAACTCTTTAGTATATTCCTCACGCGGGTTTCCGAACACCTCATCGGTTGTCGCGGCCTCCACGATGCGCCCTGACTTCATCACGCTGACGTTGTCGGCGATCACTCTGACCACCGCCAGATCGTGTGTGATGAAGAGGTAGGTGAGCCCCAGCTCGGCCTGCAGATCGCTGAGCAGCTGCAGGATCTGTGCCTGCACCAGCACGTCGAGCGCCGAAACCGCCTCGTCGAGGATCACGATCTCGGGCTTCAGCGCCAGGGCACGAGCGATCGCGACGCGCTGACGCTGGCCGCCAGAGAGCTCGTTCGGGTACCGCGTGACCAGAGCCTTGGGAAGAGCCACCTGGTCGAGGAGCTCGTCGACTCGAGCGCGCCTCGACTTCTTGTCGCCCACGTTGAAGACGCCCAGCGGCTCGGCGATCGTGTTGCCGATGTTGCGCAGCGGGTCGAGCGAGCCGTATGGGTCCTGGAAGACCGGCTGCATCTTGCGGCGGAGCGCCAGCAGGCTCTTGCCCTTCAGCGGCGCCGTGTCGGTGCCGTCGATGCGGATCTCGCCGCTGGTGGCGTCTTCGAGACGCAGCAGCAGCTTGGCCACGGTCGACTTGCCCGAGCCGGACTCCCCCACCAGCGCCATCGTCGTGCCCTTGGCGATCTGGAAGTTGACGCCGTCGACGGCCTTGAGCGTCGAGGCCGACCCCTTGCCCCCGCGGATCTTGTAGACCTTGGACAGGTCCCTGACCTCGATCGCGACCGGCGCCGATCCGGTGGCGGCCTGCGCATCGACACGCGCCTCGGCGGCCGCGATCAGGTCGACGCCCTCGGTGACGCGTGTCGCTTCGTAGCCGAGATCCTCCAGCGGCTTCGAGGCCGACTGGATGCGCCGGGACGCGAGGCTGGGAGCGGCGGCGACGAGCCGCTGCGTGTAGGGGTGGATCGGGTTCTGCAGGATCTCCCGCGAGGGACCCGACTCGACGACCTTGCCCTTGTACATGACCACGAGCTGTTCGGCACGCTCGGCTGCGAGGCCGAGGTCGTGCGTGATGAAGAGAAGGGCGGTGCCGCTCTCACGGGTGAGCTTCTCGAGGTGGTCGAGGATGCGTCGCTGCACGGTGACGTCGAGAGCCGAGGTGGGCTCGTCGGCGATCAGGAGCTTCGGATCGGAGCTGAGTCCCATTCCGATGAGCACGCGCTGACGCATGCCGCCCGAGAACTGGTGAGGGAACTGCTTGAGCCGCTTGTCGGCATCCGACAGACCGGCTTCGCTCAGGACCTGGATGGCGCGCTTCTTGACCTCCTGCTTGCCCGTGGCGATGCCGTTCGCGCGAATGGCCTCCTCGACCTGGAAGCCCACGCTCCATACCGGGTTGAGGTTCGACATCGGGTCTTGAGGCACGAATCCGATCATGCGGCCGCGGATGTCCTCCATCTGCTTCTCGTCGAGAGCCGCAATGTTGCGACCCTCGAAGAGCACTTCTCCGCCCGTGATGCGGCCGGAACCGGGGAGGAGGTTGATGATGGCGTGCGCCGTGGTGGACTTGCCGGAGCCGGACTCACCGACGATGGCGAGAGTCTTGCCCGGCATCAACGTGATGTTGACGCCGTCGACGGCGGTGACCTCGCCGCGCTGCGTGCGGAATCCCACCTGCAGGTTCTTGATCTCGAGCAGCGGAGTGGTCGAGGCGTCGCGGTCGATCGGTGAAGTGGATGCGTCGGTGGCGGTCATCGGAGCGCCCTCGCTTTCGGGTCGAGTGCGTCTCTCACGACTTCGCCCATGAGGATGAAGCTGAAGACCGTGATGGACAGGGCAAGTGACGGCCAGATCAGAGTCTGGGGATGCACGCGGATGTCTCGCTGCGCCTGGTTGATGTCATTGCCCCACGACATGATGCTGCCGCCGAGTCCGACTCCGAGGAACGACAGCGTCGCCTCGGCGACGATGGCCGCGGCCAGGGAGATGGTCGTGATCGCGATCACCGGAGCGATCGAGTTGGGCAGCACGTGGCGCAGCAGGATCTTGATCTTGGAGACGCCGAGGGCTTCGGAGGCGGTGATGTAGTCGGACTGCTTCACTCTGAGGATCTCGGCTCGGAGGACGCGCGCCGTGGAGGGCCAGGCGAAGAGGCCGATCGCGAGCGAGATGGTCCAGATGCTGCGGTACTGCGACAGTACCGACATGATGACGACGGCGGCGAGGATGTAGGGGATCGAGAAGAAGATGTCGCCCACACGGGAGAGCGCCGCATCGATCCATCCGCCGTAGAAACCGGCGAATGCGCCGAAGAGCAGGCCGAGCACGGTCGTCAGGACGATGACGATGAATCCGACCGAGACCGACGTCGAGGTTCCGAAGATGATGCGGGAGTAGACGTCGCACCCCTGCTTGGTGAAGCCGAGCGGGTGCCCTGCCGTCGGATCGCCGTTGCTGAGCGAGAGTTGGCACTTCTCGGTGAACGGGTTGACGGTCGCGAACAGCGACGGCACGAGGGCGACGACGATGATCAGCACGATGAGCAGGCCGGAGATCCAGAAGATCGGTCTGCGGCGGGCATCGCGCCACGCGTCGATCCAGAGGTTGGACGGCTTCTCGTCGACCTTGACGGCGTCGATGGCGACGAGGGGGGTGTCCTCCAGCGGCGCGACGAAGTGCCCGGTGCGGGGCGAGGGCGTGTTATTTGACAAGACGAATCCTTGGATCGAGCAGACCGTAGAGCAGGTCGACGACGAGGTTGACGACGAGATAGAGCAGCACCATCACGGTGACGAAGGAGACCACGGTCGGGCCCTCTCCGCGGATGATGGCCTGATACAGCGTGTTGCCGACACCGGGAACGTTGAAGATTCCCTCGGTGACGGTCGCTCCGACCAGGAGCACGCCGAAGTCCGTCGCCAGATAGGTGACCACCGGGATCAGCGAGTTGCGGAGGATGTGCACGGGCACGATCCGCTTTCGACTCAGGCCCTTGCTGTAGGCGGTGCGCACGAAGTCGAGCCCGCTCGTCTCGATCACCGATGACCGAGTGAGGCGCACGATCTGCGCGAAGCTGACGCTGGCGAGCACGATGGCCGGCAATATCAGGTCCTGCAGCGGAGCACCCGAACCGACGGTGGTGCGGGCCCAGCCGAGCTGCACACCGAAGACGTACTGCGCGACGTAGGCGATCACGAAGATCGGCAGCGAGATCAGGATCAGGCTGACGACGAGGGCGCTCGAGTCGAAGAGCTTGCCCTTGCGAAGGCCCGACACGAGGCCGACCGCGATGCCGGCGACCGACTGGAACACGAGGGCGAGGACCGCGAGTCGGATCGTGACGGGGAACGTGCGAGCGAGAATCTGCGTCACCGGCTCCCCCGAGAAGGAGGTGCCGAAGTCGCCCCGGAAGATTCCCCCGATGTACAGGATGTACTGCACGATGAAGGGCTGGTCGAGGTGGTACTGCTGGCGCAGCTGCTCGATCACCGCGGGGTTCGGCGTCTTGTCGCCGAAGAGCGCGACGATCGGATCGCCGGGCATGGCGAAGACCATGAAGTAGATGAGGAAGGTCGTCCCGAAGAAGACGGGAATCGCCTGAAGTACGCGTCTGAAGATATATCCGGCCATGGTCTGGTCACATCACCGGTTCAAGCTGGTTGCACATTCGAGTTGAGACACCTAACTGTTACGTAGCCGCACGCGCTGGTGTACAGATTACGTCAGCGCATGCGTGGGGCGGCAGCGATGTCGCTGCCGCCCCACGGGGAAGGGTTAGAGACTAGCCCTTGGTGATCTCGTAGAACAGCGGAACGGAGTTCCAGCCGAAGGTCACGTTGGAGACATCGGTGCCGTAGCCGCCGGTGACGTTCGAGTACCACAGCGGGATCGCCGGCAGGTCCTTCAGCAGGATCTCCTGAGCGTCCTGGAAGTCCTTGTTCGCCGCGTCGACGTCGGTCTCCGAGGAGCCCTTCGCCAGCAGTGCGTCGAAGTCGGGGTTCGAGTAGTCACCGTCGTTCGATCCGGCGTCGGTCGCGTAGATCGGGCCGAGGAAGTTGAACAGACCGGGGTAGTCGGCCTGCCATCCGGTGCGGAACGCGGTCTGGATCGTGCGGTCGGTGATGGCCGTACGGACCTCGGCGAACGTCGGGGACGGAGCGCCCGAGGCGTCGATTCCCAGCGTGTTCTTGATGCTGTTCGACACGGCGTCGACCCAGCCCTGGTGTCCACCATCGGCGTTGTACGCGATCTGGAACGTTCCCGACCACGGCGAGATGGCGTCGGCCTGGGCCCACAGCTTCACTGCCTCGTCGGGGTTGTAGGCCAGAACGTCTGCGCCCTCGAGCTTGTCGGACCAGCCGTCGATGACGGGCGACGTGAAGTCGCTCGCCGGCGTGCGGGTTCCCTCGAAGATCACCTTGGTGATCTCTTCGCGGTTGATCGACATCGAGATGGCCGCGCGACGGAGCTTGCCTTCCTCACCGTCGAAGTGGGGCAGACGTGCGGGGATCGTGAACGACTGGAACACGGCCGCGGCCTGGTTCACCGCGCGGTCGCCGAGGTCGGACTCGAACGTCTGGTAAGCGCTGTCGGGCACGGCGTCGAGCACGTCGAGGTTGCCGCCCTGGAGGTCGGCGTATGCCGCGTCCTGGGTCGCGTAGAAGACGATGCTCAGGCCGCCGTTCTTGGGAACGCGTCCTCCGTCGTAGTCGGGGTTCACGACGAGGTCGATCTTCTCGTTGTGCTTCCAGGCGCCTTCACCATCGAGCATGTACGGGCCGTTGCCGATCGGGTTCTCACCGAAGGCATCCATGTCTTCGAACGCCGTCTTGGGCAGCGGGAAGAACGCCGAGTAGCCGAGGCGCAGCGGGAAGTCGGACTTCGGGCTGGTCAGGGCGACGGTGAACGTGGTGTCATCGACGACCTTCAGGCCGGTGAGGGGGCTGTCCGCGTCGTAGCTGAAGCCCTCGATGTCCTCGAAGAAGTAGCTGGAGAGCTGGGCGTTCGACAGGAGTGCGCCGTACTGCCATGCGTCGACGAAGGAGTTCGCGTCGACCGGGTCACCGTTGGTGAACTTCAGGCCGGGCTTGATCTTGATCGTGTAGTTCTGCGCGTCATCGGTCTCGATGGATTCGGCGACGTCATTGACCGGCGCACCCTTGGCGTCGTAGTAGACCAGGCCCGCGAAGATCTCGTCGAGGATCTTGCCGCCACCGACCTCATTGGTGTTGGTGGGGATCAGCGGGTTCTGCGGCTCGGAGCCGTTGGCCGTGATGATCGAGGTGTTGCTGCCGCTCGTGCTGGGCGTGTCTCCGCCTGTTGAGCAACCGGTCAGCACAAGAGCGCTGGCCGCGGCAAGGGCAAGAGCCCCGATGCCAATGCGTCTGATTTTCAATTTTCCTCCTGAGGACTTTCCTGGGCTGCCGGAGACCCCGTTGAACTGCTGCACGGGGCACCCGAAAGGTGATCAGTCGCGTGGCTGACTAACCAGTACCCTAAAAGGGGGCCGGATTCTGACCAAATTCACCGGCAAAAAGTTACAGACTAGAAACGTAATATCCGCATTCGTTGTGCGAAACGCACACAATTCCCTATGAATGCGCCTTCCGACGCAAGAAAGTGCAGTCATGGTTCAGGCTCCCCCGACAGACTGGCACGCTCTCCGCCGACGGCGCCTCGCCTGGGAGATCGCGATCGTGCTGGGCCTGTCTCTGGGAGCCTCCGCGGTCTACTCGATCGTGAGTCTTGTGGCCAAGCTCACGGCGGAATCGTCGCTCGCAAGCCAGTCCACCAGCCTGAACGCCTCCCAGAGCACCCGGGAGTGGCTCGACTTCACCTATCAATCGCTGGCGATCGTCTTCGATCTCGTGCCGGTGCTCCTGGTCTTCTATCTTCTGGCGATCTCCGGCGGCAATCCGTTCCGACGACTCGGCTTCGATCTGCACAGCCCCGTGAAGGACGCCGGACGCGGCCTGCTGCTCGTGCTCGTCATCGGTGTGCCGGGGATCGCCCTCTACTTCGCCGGCCGCGCCGCCGGAATCACCGTGAATGTCGTGCCCGCACCCATCGATGCCTATTGGTGGACAGTGCCCATGCTCATCGCCTCCGCCCTCAGAGCGGCACTGACCGAAGAGCTGATCGTCGTGGGCTATCTCTTCACGCGCCTCCGACAGCTCGGATGGCAGACCTGGCAGATCATCCTGTCCGCGGCGGTGCTGCGGGGCAGCTACCACCTGTATCAGGGCATCGGGCCGTTCTTCGGAAACGTCGTGATGGGCGTCGTCTTCGGCTGGTGCTACACACGCTGGGGGCGCACGATGCCCCTTGTGATCGCCCACTGGATCATCGACATCGCATCGTTCGTCGGCTACGCCTGGGCCGTGGCGACGTTCCCCGACCTCTTCCGGCTCCCTTAATCGCCTGACGTCGCGCTGTCGTCGGCGGAGTCGTCACCGGCGGCGACCGCGGGCCGGCGGCGGGAGATGACCATGGCCACGACTCCGAGGGCCAGAACGACGACGGCACCGCCGCCGACGAGTGCGATGAGCCCCCAGTCCGTCGGCTCCCTGGTCGACGCCGACGTTCCACCTGCGGTGGTCGTCGGCTCGTCCGTGAACAGAGGCGCCGGCGCCTCGGTTGCCTCCGGGTGCGGAGTGACCTGGATCTTGACGACGGCGATGGCGGTGCCGTTCGACGACGAGAACTTGCACACCATTCCCGAGTCGCCGACGGGGAAGACCGTGCCCGAGACCACGGGAACGTCGACGATCATGCAGTCGCCCGCGGTGAGACCGAGCGGCACCACGGGCGCGAACTCGATCGGAGCGCCGTTCGCGTCGGGGGCCTCAGCCGTTATCGTGCCCGGCAGGATCCCCGAATCGGTGAAGTCGGCGCCTTCGATCTGCGAGTCTGTGAAGTTCGCGCCCTCGATGTTCGCCCCGGTGAAGTTGGCAGCCTGCAGCTTCGACCCCGACAGGTTCGCGCCCGCGAGATTGGCGCCCATGAAAGCCGCCTGGCCCATGCTCGTGCCACCGAAGTCGACGCCCGCGCATTGGCTGCCGCCCGCAGGCGCACCGTCGGTGACCTGCTGCACGACGCATCCGCCCTCGTCGTAGAAGACCTCGGCGCTTGCGGGCGCGGCGGGCACCGCGACGAGAGCGAAAACGCCCGCCGCCGCAAGAACCAGTGACATTCGGCCGCGCTGTATCGCAATTCGTCTCGCCATGCTGAGAGGGTACCCCACGCGAGGAACCGGTTGCTGTCTGCTACTCGAACGCCTCCGGCGGCGGGCACGAGCAGACGAGATTGCGGTCGCCCCACGCCTGGTCGATGCGCCTGACCGGCGGCCAGTACTTGTGACGGATCAGCGATCGCACCGGATAGACGGCTGT
>Ga0247732_10000552_pt1 | contig 17372 bp, 21 predicted proteins | sample UWRJL163409C2_FD_180940 | JGI IMG/M metagenome (GOLD analysis project Ga0247732, IMG submission 180940) | Plant litter microbial communities from Arlington Agricultural Research Station in Wisconsin, United States - UWRJ-L163-409C-2 | ecosystem: Environmental > Terrestrial > Plant litter >...
GTCGAGTACGGAAGCGCTGCTCGTCGACGCCGGCTTCACTCTCGCCGACGGCCACCGACTCGTCGCCGCCGTACTCGACTCCGGCAAGAAGCTCACGACCGTGTTCGTCAGCCACGCCGACCCCGACTTCTACTTCGGTCTCGAGGTCGTCGCCGATGCATTCCCCGACGCGCAGATTCTCGCGACGCCCATCGTGATCGCCCACATCAGGGCCTCGTTCGAGGGCAAGCTGAAGGCGTGGGCCGCCCTCGGAACCAACCTGCCCACCCGCCTCGTCGACATCCAGCCCCTGACCGCCGACCATCTCGACATCGATGGCCACAAGCTCGAGCTGCGTGGAGCATCCACCCTCTTGCCCGACCGCCACTACCTGTGGGCACCCGAAGAGAAGGCCATCATCGGCGGGGTGCTCGTCTTCCAGCAGGAGCACGTGTGGACCGCTGACACGGCCCGACCCGAGCAGCGCGCGGACTGGATCACTCTCCTCGACCAGATGTCGGCACTCCGCCCCGAGTTGGTGGTCGCGGGGCACCGCCTTCCCGGCACGCCCAACGACGCTTCGGGCATCGACTACACCCGCTCGTACCTCGAAGAGTTCGAGAGGGTGCTCGAGCGCTCCGAAGACGGCGCGGCTGCCACTGCGGCGCTGGTCGAGGCCTACCCGAATTCGGGAATGCTCATCGCGGCCCAGGTCGGACCGAAGGTTGCGAAGGGGGAGATGACATGGGGCTGATACTCGAAGACGTCGCCGTTTCGACATCGCCTAGCGACGTCGTGCGCCGCCAGTACCTAGCGTCCGCGGCCGGCGATCTCGATGCGCTGCGGTCGACCCTAGCGCCCGACGTCGAATGGACCGAGATGGCCGGGTTCCCTCTGGCCGGCACCTACCGAACGCCCGAGGGCGTCACATCCGGTGTTATGGAGATCCTCGGTCGCGACTGGGCCGACTGGACCGCCCACGACGACAGCTACGTGGTCGACGGCGAGAACGTCGTGGTGCTCGCGCGCTACACCGCCACCAACAAGGCGACCGGCAAGGCGATGAACGTGCGGGTGGCCCACCACTTCGTCGTTCGCGGCGGCCTCATCGTGCGGTTCGAGCAGTTCGTCGACACGGCGAAGGTCGCCGAAGCCTCGCGCGCCGACTGAACCCAGCGCGGGTGTTCACGCGTAGCGCGGTGGCCGAACCACAGCGCTCGGCGTGAACACCGAGCGCCGGTGTCGTCACATTTCGCGGTAGCGTCGAGCCTCGGCCAGCTTCGTCGCGAGTTCGTCTCGGGAGACCGGCCGCCCCAGGTCCGGATCCTCTCCGCTGAAGTACGGGCGCGTGTACGCGGGGGTGTCGCGCTGGAAACGCCACCCCTCGGAGAGCGGGCCGGCATCGAGGGTGTCGTAGCCGATGCGGTCGAGGAACTCCGCGACCGTCTGCTTGGCCGCCGGGTCGTCTCCAGCGATCGGGAGCACCGAACGGTCCGCCGACCCACTCGGTCGCGCGAGCGAGGTGAGGTGCGGGAAGTAGATGCTGTTGAACGCCTTCACGACTCGGGAGTCGGGCGCGTGCCTCTGCAGGAGCTCGGTCGTGGTCGTGCTCTCGTCATCGAGTTCTGCGATGTGGCCATCACGCTCGGGGTAGTAGTTGTTCGTGTCGATCACCGTCTTGCCTCGAAGCTCGGCGACCGGCACGTGCGGGTACGCCTTCAAGGGGATCGTGACGATGGCGAGGTCGGAGTCGGCGGCCGCTTCGGCGGATGTGGCCGCGCGAGCACGGGGGCCGAGCTCTGAGATGAGGTCGCCGAGGGTCTCTGGGCCACGGCTGTTGCTCACGATCACGTCGTAGCCCGCCGCGACGGCCAGACGGGCGAGGCCGCTGCCGATGTTTCCGCTTCCGATCAAACCGATGGTCGTCATATGTCTCCCGGTGTTGGTGCTCTTGTACACTTTTACGTGTACATAGACGGTACATCATGTACACGTTCACGCGTACATATGCGATGAGGTCGAGCCAGCGAGAGGAGCAATATGGCCAGCAGATTGGCGACTCCACTCACGATCCCCGACGAGAAGGACATCGACCTGTTCGAGGTCATGTCGGCGCTGACCGATCCGACGCGGCGCGCGATCGTCGCATTCATCGCGGCCGAGCCGGGAACGGGATGCGGCAACAGAGACTTCGGAGTCACCAAGTCGGCGTTGACCCGCCATTGGCGCGTGCTCCGTGAGTCGGGCATCATCAGGCAGGAGGCTCACGGGACCCGGCACAGGAATTGGCTTCGCACAGACGAACTCGACCGCCGGTTCCCCGGCCTGCTCGACCTCGTGCTCGAGGAAAACGCACACTGAACCCGGGCGCCGATGTTTCCCCGTTTGCCGTTCAACAGGATGGATTGGCGACGCGCCGTCGCTCTGTCGACGAAACGCCGTGCGGATTCGAGAATGTCCTGTTGAACGGGGTGGGGTGGTCTCGGTACGGCCGCAGGTGGCCTACTCGACCGGCGCAAGAGTGGCCGACTAGCGCAGAACTGGCTAGTCGTCGGACTTCTGAGCCTTGGCCACGTCGACGATCGCGTCGATCAGCGACACAGCGCTGCGCTCCTTGGCCACGAGGTCGACGCGCACGCCGTAGGCCTCCGCGTCGCGGGCCGTCTGCGGGCCGATCGCGGCCACGATCATGGTCTCGGGCAGAGGACCGAACTGCAGCTGGATCTGCTCTGCCACGCTTCCGGACGTGACGAGAACCGCCTTGAACTCTCCGGCCTGAATGTCGCGCACGATCGCCTCGTCGACGGGAACGCCGATGGTGCGGTAGGCGACGACCGACTCGACGGTGTGGCCGCGGGCGATGAGACCCTCCGTGAGCACGGGCTTGGCGATGTCGCTGCGCAGGGTGAGGATGCGCAGCTCGGCGCCGTACTGCTCGAACTGGGCGAGCTCGCGCAACAGGCCCTTGGCCGAGTTGTCCTCCGGCGGAACGAGGTCGACCTGGTAGCCGGCGGCGGTGAGCGCCGCGGCGGTGGTCTCTCCGACGGCGGCGATGTGCGTCGACGAGGGAACAGTGGCCTGGTGCGCCGAGAGCACGTCGACCGTGGTGGCGCTCGTGACCGTGAGCCAGTCGAACGCGCCCGAGGCGAGCGACGAGAGGGCCACGTTGAGGGCCTCGTCGTCGGCGGCGGGGGCGAAGTTGATCATGGGGGCGACGACGGGCGTCGCTCCGGCGGCGCGAAGATCGGATGCCACGCCGTGGCCCCAGGGGCCGCCTCGCGGAACCAGCACGCGCCAACCGCCGAGCGGTCGATTGCTCCAGGGCGTCATCATGCGGCCCCTCCGAGGGGAGCCAGCTCTGCAGCCCCGTCTTCGAGCAGCTGCGCCGCAACCGCTGCGCCGAGCGCCTCGGCGAGAACGTCGTCGTCGATGCCGGTGAGGCTGGCCTGGCGCGTGCATCCGAGTTCGGCATCGCCCGACGGGTCGTAGACGACGGCGGTGAGAACAAGAAGATCGCCGTCGATCGTGGCGTGCGCGCCGATCGGTGCGGCGCATCCGGCTTCGAGGGTGGCGAGAACGGATCGTTCGGCTCGAACGGCGGTGCGTGTCTGACCGTGTTCGATGCTCAACAGCTCAGTGATGTCGTCTCCTTCTCGCGCCTCGATGGCGAGAGCGCCTTGGCCGGGTGCGGTCGGCCACAGCTCAAGATCAAAGAACTCCGACGCCTCCGCCAGCCGACCCAGTCGTTCAAGCCCTGCCGCGGCCAACACGACGCCGTGAAGGTCTCCCCGTTCAACCGATCGTAGTCGTGTGTCGACATTCCCTCGAATATCCACGACCTCCAGATCAGGACGAAGTGATAACAATTGCGCCCGCCGACGCGGAGAGCCCGTTCCCACGCGCGCTCCCTCGGGCAGATCGGCGAGCGAGACGCCGCCCGCCGTGCACAGCACGTCGCGCGCATCCTCCCTCTCGGGAACCCCGCCGATGACGAGCCCGGGGTAGGCCGCGGTGGGCAGGTCTTTGAGCGAGTGCACGATCAGGTCGACCTCGCCGCGCACCAGAGCCTCGCGCAGCGCACTCGCGAAGACACCCGTTCCGCCCAGCGACGCCAGCGATTCCCGCGAGGTGTCACCCTCGGTCTTGATGATCACGAGCTCGATCGGAACGCCGGTCGCCGCCGTGATCTGCTCGGCCACCATGCCCGTCTGCGCGCGCGCGAGCGCGCTGCCACGAGTGGCGATGCGAAGAGTTCGGGTCACAGCAGAAATGCTTTCAGAATGAAACGGGTGTACTCAATGAAACAGGTGCGCTCAGGGGGCGAGCCCGGAGATCGCGGGCTTGAACCCCAAGCGTACGTTCTCGCAGCATCCCGGTCGGCACACGTCGTACCAGGGGCCGAGTTCGGTCACCGCCGGACGCTCGTCGACGGGGGTCGCCTGCGCGCGTTCGAGGACGAGATCGACGAGACCCGAGACGTAGGCGGGGTGGATGCCGGGGGTCGGCACCCGCACGGCCGCAAGGCCGGCTTCGGCGGCCGAAGCGAGCGCCTCGTTGTCGAGGTCCCACTTCACCTCCATGTGGTCGCTGACGAATCCGAGCGGCACGATGATGACGGCCCGGATGCCGCGGGCCGGCAATTCGGCGATCGCATCGTTGATGTCGGGCTCGAGCCATGGCATCGAGGGCGGCCCGCTGCGCGACTGGAACACGAGCTGCCACGGCGCGCTGGACTCCGCCGCGAGCATCACGGCCTCGGCGACCGCGAGGTGCTGGGCCTTGTAGGCGCCGCCCTCGCCGAAGCCACGGGCCTCGGGGCCCGAGCGGGCGGCATCCGTCGACGGAATCGAGTGCGTCGAGAACAGGACCTCGACCTCGGTCTCGAGGTTGAGGTCGGGCACCTCGGCGGCGAGTTGGGCGAAGCCCTCGCGCACGCCCTCGATGAACGGCTCGACGAAACCGGGGTGGTCGAAGAACTGGCGCACCTTGTCGATCTCGAGCTCGTCGCCGAGGCCCGTCTCTTCGAGCGCGATCGCGAAGTCCTCGCGGTACTGCCGGCAGCTCGAGTACGAGCTGTAGGCGCTGGTCGCGATGGCGATCAGCTTGCGGTGGCCCGCGGCGGATGCCTCGCGCAGCGCGTCCGCGAGGTACGGGTCCCAGTTGCGGTTGCCCCAGATGACCGGAAGGTCGATGCCGCGGCGATCGATCTCGGCCTGCAACGCGATCTGCAGGGCGCGATTCTGCGCGTTGATCGGGCTGATGCCGTCGAAGGCGCGGTAGTGGTGGGCCACCTCTTCGAGGCGCTCCTCGGGGATTCCCCGGCCGCGCGTGACATTGCGCAGGAAGGGGATGACGTCGTCCTGCCCCTCCGGGCCGCCGAACGAGGCGAGCAGGATGGCGTCGTACTGAGTGGGCTGGGTGACGTGCTCGGGGCCGTCGGCAGCCGCCGGCGTCGCGTTGCGAACCAGGGTGCTCACTGAAGAACCTCGACGAGCTCAGCGGTGGTGATGCGGCGACCCGTGAAGAACGGCACCTCTTCGCGCACGTGCCGACGGGCATCCGTCTGGCGCAGGTCGCGCATGAGATCGACCAGGTTCAGCAGGTTGTCGTCTTCGAGGGCGAGGATCCACTCGTAGTCGCCCAGTGCGAACGAGGCGACCGTGTTGGCGAGAACACTGCGGAACTGGCTGCCCTTGCGTCCATGCTCGCCGAGCATCGCGCGGCGCTCCTCCTCGGGCAGCAGGTACCACTCGTAGCTGCGTACGAACGGGTAGACGGTGAGCCAGGCAGCCGGCTCCTTGCCGCGCATGAACGCGGGCAGGTGGTTCGACGAGAACTCGGCGTCGCGGTGCACGCCGAGGGCGTTCCACGTAGGGAGGAGAGGCTCGATGAGTCCGGTGCGTCGCAGCTCGCGGAGCGCCCACTGGAGGGTCTCGGGAACGGCCCCGTGCAGCCAGAACATCAGGTCGGCATCCGCCCGCAGCCCCGACACGTCGTAGATGCCGCGAACGACGACGCCCTCGGCCTCGACGATCGCGATGGCGTCGTCGAGCTGGCCGACGGCGTTGGCCACATCGTGTCCGTCGAGCGCGGTGGGGCGCTCCGGGTTGCGACGAAGGACCGCCCACAACGTGTAGCCGACGACCTCCTCGGCTGGCGTGGCGGTCTGGTCGACTGTCGGGTCAGTCATGATCCTCATTCATCTGGTTCGGGTGGTTCGCACGGGCGCAGAGCACCCGTGATGGGCTCGACGCGTCAGCGCCGGGCGAGGAGCCGCACGGCGAGGAACACGGCCCCGCCCACGGCGACCGCGAGCCCACCGACGCCCGCGGCCAGGGCCACCGGGTTCTCGTCGCGCAGCACGCGGATCTTGTTGGAGATGTCTGCGGCCGCGAGCTTGGCCTGCTTCGGCACGTTGAGCTTGTACTCGATGGCGTCGAGCGTGGCGGCGAGGGTCTCGCGGTTCTTCACGATGTCTGCCGAGAGTTCGGCCGAACTGCGCTTGGGGGGCTCGGGCTTGTCATCGCTCTGGAGCGCGGTCTTCGCGAGCTGGGTGGTCGCGCGAACGGCGGCCCCGTCTACGGGAGCTTCTTTCTTGTCGGTGCTCATCGGCCGAGTCCCTTGATCGCGTTGACGTCTTTCTTGAGAGAGTCGACCGACTCCTCGGGAACGGGCGGGATGCCCTTCTTGATGCTTCTCACTCCGACGAGCACGAGGATCGCAACGATGACGAGAAGTGCACCGGCGACGATCAGGGCTGCGAGCCAGGGCGCGAACACCGTGGCGAGCCCGAGAACGGCCGCCGCGATCAGCACGGCGAGGGCGAAGAAGCCGAGCAGCGCAGCCACGACGAAGAGGGCCGCGCCGACCCCGAGCTTCGCGAGCCTCGACGTGATCTCGCGCTTCAGGCCTTCGATCTCGTCTTTGACGAGCGTCACGAGCTGGCCGGGCAGTTCGCCGAGAAGTTCGCCGAGCGACTTCTTGCGCGCCGGGTTGGGGATGTTCGTCATGGAACCGGCCTACTCGTCGGTGTCGGTCGCCGCGGTGGCGGGCGCCGGGGTCGCCGGAGTCATCTTCGTGCTCGACGACGCGCCGGCCGATGACGTCGCGCCAGAGGTCGACTTCTTCTTCGCCGGGCCCGTCGACCTCGCGGGAGTGTCGTCGAGGTGCAGCAGCGAGCGCACGGCCTTCTTCGTGGCGTTGCCCGCCTTCAGCTGCACCGTGTCGACGCGCTGGCCGGCGAACTCCTTGACGGCTCCGGCCACCTGCTGAACGGGAGCGAGGTTCCAGACCTTGTCTGCACCCGCCTTGATCTGCTCGTACCGCGGCCGTCCGGCACGCGAGCCGAGAACGTAGCCTGTGGCCAGACCGACCACCAAAATCAACTTGCCGCGCATAACGACTCCGATCCATTCAAGAGTTGGCGTGAGCTATAAGCGTAGACCTTGCGGCCTGAACGTCGAGCGGGCTGATTTCGCGGGCTGCAGTGTGTTAGAGGCCTGTCACGCGGGCGCGGCGCCCGTGCGCAGCTCGAAAGCGAAATCGGATGCGGCTGGCCGCGACTGCGCGATCGTGGCGGCCAGCCCGGTGCCCGCCATCCAGGCGCCGACGACCAGCAGGCCGGGAACGGCATCCACCTGCGCGCGCACGGCCTCGACCCGGGCGCGGTGGCCGACGGTGGCGAAGGCCAGGGAGTCGTTCCAGCGCGTGACGTCGAAGCCGCGCACCGAACTCTCCTCGAGCGTGAGGCCGAGCAGTGCACCGGCGTCGGCCAGCGCCTGTGCCTGTGTCGGCGACTGCGCGACGACGTCTCGGTCGTAGGAGAGGCGCAGCACGTGGCGGCCCGGGCCGGCGGCCTCTGCCAGCCAGTTCCACTTGACGGTCGCGTGGGTCAGCGCCTTGGCCTGGATGCCCGGGACGCCGGTCGCGACGAGCACGCCGGTTCCGCGCGGGGCCGCGTCGAGCCGGGAGTCGTCGACGACGAGGGTCGCAAGCTCGACCGACGCGGGCTCGGGCCACGACTCCGGAGCGCCGGTATCGAGGCCGAGGCCACCGAGCAGCGCGAGTCCCGTGCGGAAGGAGGTGGCCACGACGACGGCCCGCGAAGTGATGTGCACGGACTCGTCGGCGACGGTCGCGGTCGCCGTGGTGACCCAGCCCGCTCCGTTCCCTGAGCTCGTCGAAGGGCCGCCGGTGCTCTGCACCGCCGTCGACATACGGAAGTCGACGCCGAACTTCTCGCAGTCGGCGACGAGCGCCTCGACCAGCCGGAACATGCCGCCGTCGATGCCGCCGACGGCCGAGCCAGCGGCCGCCTTCGACCCGCGCTCTTCGAGCAGTGCGAGCACGGCGCCCGACAGCGAGCCCTGATTGGTCATGGCCTTCGTGAGGCCGGGGGCGACGGCGTGCACATCGATGACGGTCGGCGAGGCCGAGTGGACTCCGCCGACGACCGGCGTGACGAGACGATCGAGCACGGCCTGACCCATGCGTCGGCGCACGATTCCGCCGAGGTCGGTCTCGGGGCGCACGCGCAGCAGCGGAATGTAGCGGTCGAGCTGGGCCCGCAGCGAGCCCTTCCACCCGAGAATGCGGCGCACGTCGTCGGCAAGCGGGGCGCCCGGAATTCCGAGCAGGCTGAGCTTCGGCAGCGGCGCGGCTCCGTCGGGCAGCTGCACCCAGGCGCCGCGGGGGTTCGGCGTGACGATTTCGTCGCCCAGGCCGAGGTCGGCGATCAGCGATGCGACGGGGCCCGGCTTGCCCTTCTCGCCGCCGCGGGTGGCGAAGCTCTCAGCCCCGCCGTCGAGCCGGATGCCGTCGACCGTGTGCGTGGCGACGAACCCGCCCGGCGTCTCGGCCGCGTCGAGCACGGTCACGCGGAGACCCTTGCGAGCGCACTCCCGGGCCGCGACGAGTCCCGCGACGCCCGCTCCGATCACGACGACGTCGGTGTCGACCGGATTCTGTGCGGAATCGGGGGTGTGCTCGTCGCTATCGGCCGAGGTGCTCATCGAGAGTGCACGAGTTCGACGATGCGGGTGAGCACGGCGGGGTCGGTCTCGGGCGGAACGCCGTGGCCGAGGTTGAGAACGTGGGCGGGAGCGGCTTTTCCGCTCTCGAGAACGTCGAGCACGTGCTTCTCGAGCACCGGCCACGGCGCCGCCAGCAGAGCGGGGTCGATGTTGCCCTGCAGGGGAACGCCGCCGCCGAGACGACGGCTGGCCTCCGCGAGCGGGATGCGCCAGTCGACGCCCATGACGTCGGCCCCGATGTCGTGCATGGCCGAGAGCACCTCTCCGCTGCCCACGCCGAAGTGCACGGTGGGCACGCCGAGGTCGGCGACCGCCGACAGCGCCTTGGCGGAGTGCCGCTGCACGTGCGCGGTGTAGTCGGCCAGTGACAGCGATCCGACCCATGAGTCGAACAGCTGCGCCGCCGAGGCCCCCGCGAGAACCTGGGCCCGCAGGAACTGGCCCGTGACCGTCGCCGCCCAGTCGAGGAGGCCGGCCCAGGCATCCGGGTCTGAGTGCATGAGGGTGCGCGCCCGCAGGTGGTCTTTCGACGGACCGCCCTCGACGAGGTAGGCGGCGAGCGTGAAGGGGGCTCCGGCGAATCCGATGAGAGGGGTGCCGCCGAGCTGGGCGACCGTGCGGGCGACGCCGGCCGAGATCGGCGCGAGCGCGGCCTGGTCGAGGGCCGGCAGCGCGGCCACGTCGTCGGCGGTGCGAACGGGCTTGCCGAGCACGGGGCCGCGGCCGGGAACGATGTCGACGTCGACGCCGGCCAGCTTGAGCGGAATGACGATGTCGCTGAAGAAGATGCCCGCGTCGACGCCGTGGCGGCGCACCGGCTGCAGCGTGATCTCGCTCGAGAGCTCGGGGTCGAGGCAGGCGTCGAGCATCTGCGTTCCCACGCGCAGCTCGCGGTACTCGGGAAGCGATCGTCCGGCCTGGCGCATGAACCACACGGGGGTGACGTCGCCGCGCCGGCCCCGGTAGGTGGTGACGAGGGCACTGGATGCCGTGCGCCCGTCGACCAGGGGATGCTCGGCGGGCAGGGCGGGTGCGGCGGTTGTCGAAGTCACCGGGCGATTTTACCTGCGCTGCCTGAGCGGTCTTCTACACGACGTAGACTTGCTGGGTGCTGCTCTGCCTGACTGCGAACCATCGCAACGCCAGCTTCGATCTTCTCGAGAAGCTGTCGATCGGCGCACCCTCCCTCGCGACGTCGCTCGTCACCGACAGCGACTTCATTCAGGGAGCCGTGGTTCTCGCCACCTGCAACCGCTTCGAGGCCTACCTCGATGTCGACGAGCCCCTCACCGCCGCGGCAGCCCTCGCGGCCGAGCAGGCCATGGAGGTGCTGGCCGAGGCATCCATCGTCGACGTCGAAGACGTGCGCAGCACCCTCACCGTTCTCTGCGGCGACACCGTGGCCGAGCACCTCTTCTCGGTGTCGAGCGGACTCGAGTCCGTCGCCATCGGCGAAGACGAGATCGCCGGCCAGGTTCGCCGGGCGCTCACCACCGCCCGCGTCGAGCACACCACCTCGAGCGACCTCGAGCGCCTGTTCCAGCGGGCGTCGAAGACCTCGCGTGGCGTCAAGACCAAGACGGGTCTGGGCGGCGCGGGCCGCAGCCTGGTGCGCCTCGCGCTCGATCTGGCCGAGAGCCGCGTCACCGACTGGGCCGGCACCACCGTTCTGCTCGTGGGCACCGGGCGCTACGCTCGCGCCAGCCTCGCCGCCCTCCGCGACCGCGGTGTCACGAACGTGCGGGTGTACTCGCCGTCGGGCCGCGCCGCGAACTTCGCCGCCTCGCACGAGCTGCAGGCCGTTGCGAAGGCCGAGCTGATCGCGGCGATCGCGGCATCCGATGTGATCGTCACTTGCAGCACCGCTCCGACCGTCGTTCTCACCGCCGCCCAGCTCGCCGCGGCCGGCGAGCTGTCCGGGGCCGTCGAGCGTCGCCTGGTCATCGACCTCGGCCTGCCGCGCAACGTCGACCCCGCCGTCTCGACGGTCGCGGGCACCGAGCTGCTCGACCTCGAGACCGTCAGCCTGCACGCGCCGCTCGAAGAGCTGAACGCCGAGTCCGACGCACGTGCGCTCGTGGGAGAGGCCGCGGCCGAGTACCGCGCCTCCCGCGCCGAGGCCGAAGTCACCCCGGCCGTCGTCGCGCTGCGTTCGCACCTCTTCGATCTGCTCGACGCGGAGATCGCGCGGGCGCGGTCGCGCGGCGACTCGTCAGACGAGACCGAACGGGCGCTGCGGCACCTGGTCGGCGTGATCCTCCACACTCCCTCTGTGAGGGCACGCGAGCTGGCTCGCACCGGCGGCACCGAGACCGTGTTCGCGGCCGTCGAGGCGCTCTTCGGTCTGCAGGCCTCCCCCGCCGACGCATCCGGCGTATCCGGCGCTGTCGAGGCCGTCGTCGCCTCCACTCTTCCTCTTACTCACCGCACCCACGGAGGCTGAGTGAGCGACGAGGCCCTGCTGCGTGTGACAGACCCCATCCGCACCGAGCGCCTCGTGCTGCGCACGCTCACCCCCGACGACCTCGACGACGTCTTCGCCTACGCCGGACGCGACGACGTCATCCGCTACCTGCCCTGGCCCAAGCGGAATCGCGACGAGGTCGCCGAGCACTTGGCGAGGCGGCTGAACACCACCCTCGCCTCCGACGGCGACGTGATCGTGCTCGGCATCGAGCTGCCCGCGACCTCGGGCGACCCGGAGTCGCGACCGCGCATCATCGGAGACATGACTCTGGTGCTCTCGAGCGTCGAGCACAGGCAGGCCACGATCGGCTGGGTGCTGAACCCGGAGTACCAGGGCAAGGGCTACGCGGCGGAGGCCTCGTCCCGAGTGCTCACGCTGGCCTTCGACGAGCTCCACTCGCACCGCGTCATCGCCGAGCTCGATCCCCGCAACACGGCGTCGGCCGCGCTCTGCTACCGGCTCGGCATGCGTCTCGAGGGGCATTTCGTGCACAGCGAGATCTTCAAGGGAGAGTGGGGAGACCTCGCCGTCTACGCGATCCTCGACGTGGAGTGGAACGCCCGGAACGCGCTCGATGGCTGAGCTGTCCACGATCCTCGTCGCGGCGGTGGCACTCGTGCGCGATCGCCGGGTTCTCATGGTCACAGCGCGCGGCCGCGATGTCGTCTACATGCCCGGCGGCAAGATCGACGCCGGCGAGACCGCGTTCGATGCGGCCATCCGCGAGGCCCGCGAAGAGATCTCGGTCGACCTCGCGCCCGCCTCCGTGTGCGAGCTGTTCACCGTGACCGTGCAGGCGCACGGCGAACCAGAGGGCCGACTGGTCGAGATGCGCGTGTTCCGAGCGTCCACGCCCGACGAGCCCGTCGCATCCGCCGAGGTCGACGCCGTGCACTGGGTGACGACTGCCGACGCCGACCGCTGCCCACCGGCCGGCCGCGAGACCCTCGCCCGCCTGGCCGCGCTGAACCTGATCGACTGAGGCCGGTTAGGGTGGGCGCATGACACTGGATGCCCCGCTCGCCTCGATCGCCGACGAGCGGTTCGTGTCGCTCACCACTTTTCGCAAGAACGGAGAGGGGGTCTCGACTCCCGTGTGGATCGCCCGTGACGGCGACGCCCTCATCGTGACCACTCCCGACGGCACGGGCAAGGTGAAGCGGCTGCGCAACGACGGTCGCGTCGAGCTGCGCCCCTGCGATCGTATGGGCAAGGTGGCAGACGGCGCCCCGACCGTCGGCGCTCGCGCAGAGATCGTCGACACCGACCAGGCCCGTTCGAGCCAGGAGCGCATCTTCCTTGCCAAGTACCGACTCGAGTACCGCATCTTCATGTTCATCGAACGCCTCGGCAAGAAGGGCCGTAAGAAGCGTGTGAGCCTGCGCATCGCGGCGTGAGCGGTTTCTCCTTCGAACTCGCCTACGCGGCTCTGCTCGCCGTGACCGGAGTCGCGGGCATCGTCCTCGCGGTGCGCGGTGCCCGATCGGGTCGTGGCTCGAGCGACTCCCGCGCGCCTCGCGGCTCCCGCATTCCCCGCGGCGACCGCATCGCGATCGCCGTGTTCCTCGCGGCGTGGCTCGCCGGACTGCTCTTCATGACTCTGCGACCGAGCTCGGGCAGAGGGTCGCTGCTCAACCTCGTTCCCCTGAGCTTCGAGGGCCCGGGCGCCGTGGTCGACGCCGTGCTGAACGTGGGCGTCTTCATGCCGCTCGGACTGCTGCTCGCGGCGGCGGCCATCCGATTTCCGGTCGCGCTGCTCATCGGATTGATGCTCTCGGTCACGATCGAGCTGAGCCAGTTCGTCGTGCAGGTCGGTCGCACATCGGACATCAACGACCTCATCACGAACACGACGGGCACCGTGCTCGGGTGGGCCCTCGGGGCCGCGGTGGTGCACATTCGGCGACGGGTCGACGGGTAGCGCGATCCCCTTCGACAGGCTCAGGGAACGAGGGTGAGCGCGGCGAGCACGTCGGCCACGTCGCGTGAGTCGTTCCACAGGTGGAACGCCACCCGCGCGCATCCGGCCCGGCCCGACGCGACGATGCCGGCGGCGACCAGCGCCTGCAGGTGCCGGCCGTCGGCATCCGGCCATGTGACGATCGCCTGCCCGCGGCGCGGAATTCCGAGCCCGTCGCAGAGCGCGTCGCCCAGGGCGACGTTGTGCGCGTGCACCTCGGCGAGGTCGAGCGAGGCGAAGAGTTCGATCGCCGGCTCGGCGCCCACCCACACGGGCCAGGCCGGAGACACGTCGAAGCTGCGAGCATCCGCGGCGAGCACCATGGAGGGTCCGTAGCACGAGCCCCAGACGTCTTCGCCGGCGTACCAGTTCGCCTGAAGAGGGGCGAGCGTCTGCTGGTAACCCTCGGCCAGGGTCAGAAACGCTGCCCCGCGCGGGGCGCACAGCCACTTGTAGGCGTGGCAGACGGTGGCGTCGAAGAGCGAGGCGTCGACGGGCATCGCGCCCGCCGCCTGCGTGGTGTCGCACAGGGTGAACGCGCCGTTCGCGCGAGCCGCCGCCACGATCGCGTCGACGTCGGCGACCCTGCCCGACGACGACTGCACGAGAGAGAACGCCACGAGGTGCGTGGCCGGGGTGATGGATGCCGCGAGCGCCTCGAGCGCAACATGCCGCACCACGACGCCCCGGCTTTCGGCCACCACGAACGGGAACACCATCGAGCTGAAGTCCCCGTCGACGCACAGCACCTCGCGGCCGGCCGGCACCGCCGCGGCAAGCACGCTGACCATCGCGGAGGTCTGCGATCCGATCGCCACGCGGCCCGAGTCGACGCCCATCAGCCGGGCGAAGGATGCGCGGGTGCGGTCGATCACGGCGTCGTACTTCGCCGGCGAACAGCGTCCGGCAGCCCAGTCCTCCTGGTCTGCGCGCATGGCCTCGAGCGTCGACGATGTCGCCAGGCCCAGCGAGCATGCGCCGAGGTATCGTCGGCCTCCGACGAACTGGGCACGGGCCTCGGCGAGTGTGGTCATGCATCCAGCGTGACCCCTCGCCACCCATTGAACAACGGCAGGTTGAGCATCGCTGACATAAGCCGACGTTATGCTCGTCGCATGACCCTCACTCCTCCCGCCCGAACGAGCCTGGCCGCCGATCTCGACTCGCAGACCCTGCGCGTGATCAGGGCCGTTGCCGACAGGGGCTCGATCACGGCGGCCGCGGCCTCGCTCGGCTACAGCCAGCCCGCGCTCAGCCAGAGCATCCGGCGCCTTGAGGAGAAGCTCGGCATGCCGGTGCTCACCCGGGTCGCGCGCGGCGTCGAGCTCACCGAGGCCGGCGAGGTGCTGGCACGGCACGCGGCCACGGTGCTGCGGGCCATCGACTCGGCGGCCGACGAGCTGTCGGAGCTTTCGGGGCTGCGCTCCGGGCTGGTGCGCATCGCGGCGTTCCCGTCGGCGTCGTCGACCGTGGTGCCGAGGCTGCTCGGCGACATCACGCGCCGGCATCCGGGTGTGCGCTTCAGCTACCTCGAGGCCGAACCGCCCGAGGCCGTGCAGGCCGTTCGCGACCACGCGGCCGACATCGCCCTCACCTTCAGCTACCCAGGCGACCCCGACGATCCGCACCGGGCGAGCGCCACGGGCCTCGCCACGGTGCCGCTCTGGCGCGAGCAGATGCTGCTCGTGGTTCCGGATGCGCCGGGCCTCGGCGACGGCGCGATCGAGCTGGCGGGTCTCGCCGACTCCGGCTGGATCGCCGGCTGCCCGCGGTGCCGCGGGCATCTGATCGAGCTGTGCGAGGCATCCGGATTCACGCCCGCGCTCGGCTACGAGACCGACAACGTGCAGGCCGTGCTGGCCATGGTGGGGGCGGGCCTCGGCGTGGCGCTGCTGCCGTCGCTCGCCCTGTCTGCGACGCCCCTGCCTGCCGGGGTCACGACCAGGCCGCCGGCGGCCGCCGACTACCGCACGGTGCACCTCGTCACGGCGCAGGGCTCGGCCGGGGTGCCCGCGATCGGCGCGACGATCGCGGCGATCCGCTCACTGGATGCCGCCGCCTGGGGCCTCGAGGCCCTGTCGCGGTAACGGCGGGCCTACGAAGGATCGACCTCGTAGCGGCGCTCGATGCCTGCCGTCGCGTGGCCCCAGTCGCTGTCGGCGACGCGGCGCTGGTGCGCCGCGAACGACTCCGCATCCTGAAACAGCTCGTCGACCTGCCACACCAGCTCATCGTGCGTGCGCGTCACCTCGAACGAGACGCAGCCCGGCTCGGCCCGGCTGAGTTCGGCGTGCAGGGGCAGATTCTCTTCGACCACGCGAACCTGCTCGAGGGTGCTGCAGACGAGCTGACCGGTCAGGCGCACAGGACTCATGAATCGAGAGTGGCACACCGCCGACGGTAGGGTCGAACCATGGGATCCCGAGTTCGCGTCGCTCTCTCGGCCTCGCTGCTCGCCGGCGCTCTCGGGCTCGGCCTCGTGGGCTGCATCACGACGACGCCCTCCCACTCGACCTCCTCGATCGAGCGCAGCGCCGACGAAGCCGAGGCGACACTGACGTCGATCCCGGGAGTCTTCGACGCCCGCATCGGCCCCGCCAAAGACGGTTTTCAGACGTATATGAGCATCAACATCGAGCTGTCGGATGACTTCTCAGGCTCGGACACCGAGCTGCTCGACCAGGTGCTCAGGCAGGTCTGGTCGCAGACCGAGGTCGCGCCCGAACGGTATGCGGTCATCCGCGTGACCGGCGCGGGCCGCACGGCATCGGGAGTGGCGGCGGCCCTCACCGAGCTCGATATCCGCTCGATGGAGTATGCCCAGACGGCGCTGTCGATGATTTCGGCCGATCTCGAGGCCCGCTACGGCACCTGGCCCCAACGCCTCGCGCAGACGGACTGACACCCCGCGACACGCGGTCGGGCACGGCCTGTGGGCACTATTCTTGGCTGGCGTGACCGGAGATTCTGCTGTGGCGATGCCCCGCCGGAGGGCCGCCGTCGTCGTCAATCCTGCGAAGGTCTCGGTCGAGACGCTGCGCACCGCCATCGCAGCCGAGGAGGCCCGCTCCGACTGGTCGGCCTCGGAGTGGTTCGAGACGAGCGCCTCCGACGACGGCAGGTCGGCAGCCGAGGATGCAGTCCACTCTGCTCCCGATCTCATCGTCGTCGCCGGAGGCGACGGAACCCTCCGGGCTGCGGCAGAGGCCCTGATCGACAGCGGCATCCCGCTCGGGTTGGTGCCGGCGGGAACCGGCAACCTGTTCGCCCGCGAGCTGAGCCTGCCGCTGAACGACCTGGCCGCATCCGTCGCCACCGCGTTTCGCGGCAGCGACCGCCCGGTCGACGCGGGCCTCGCCGTTCTCGAACGAGCGGATGGGCGCGAGTCCCAGCACGCGTTCCTCGTGATGGCCGGCATCGGCCTCGACGCCCACATGGCCGGCCACACCAACGAGCGTCTGAAGAAGCGCATCGGCTGGCTCGCCTACTCGGACCCGATCGCGCGCAGCATCTTCGGCAACAGGCAGTTCGACCTGAGCTACCGCCTCGACGACCGGCCCGAGGTGGCGACCCGCGCGCACACCGTGATCGTCGGCAACTCGGGCATGCTCACGGGCGGCCTTCTCCTGCTTCCCTCGGCCGTCATCGACGACGGGCGCCTCGACGCCGTCATCTTCCGCCCGGGCCGCGGCTCGGGCTGGACCAACATCGGTTATCGCCTCGCCTTCAACCGGATGCTGCACCGCACGCGGTTCGGCCGCCTGGTCGCCAGTCTCACGCCGACCCCGCGCGCGATCCGCTGGGCCCAGGCCTCGCGCATGCGCGTGCGGTTTCCGGAGGCCCAGGAGATCCAGCTCGACGGCGACACCCAGGGACCGGTCACGGCCGCCTCGCTCTCCGTGCGGCATCACGGGCTCGTGGTCAGGGTGCCCCG
>Ga0247732_10000553_pt1 | contig 17359 bp, 11 predicted proteins | sample UWRJL163409C2_FD_180940 | JGI IMG/M metagenome (GOLD analysis project Ga0247732, IMG submission 180940) | Plant litter microbial communities from Arlington Agricultural Research Station in Wisconsin, United States - UWRJ-L163-409C-2 | ecosystem: Environmental > Terrestrial > Plant litter >...
TGGGGTCAGGAAAAGCAGAAGTGTAATTTTTGATGACAACAGCAGCATTATTCAAGTGACATCTCCCATTGTTCGGTGAACAGCCAAAATCCTACAATAGCCACCACAACAGGGGAAGACCCATATATATACACAGTAATCAGACAATATTCTTCAGATTGAGCGGCATCAAGGCAGACAAAGCGTGCCGTCGCTGGCACAACAGAGGGAGGGAAATCGATCGACAGGGCGGGGTGACTATTGGGTGTAAACCTTAATCCTGTTAAAGCAGAATTGGGCAGTCTACGGGTAAACCCCAATCCGTGAAAAGTGAGCGTACCTGGAAGCGGGAGGGGCGAAATACGCTGCACCCGCCGCGGGGATCGGGTCATGCAGATAAGAGGGGGTCGGAAGCAAAAACTTGAAAATTGCACGTGCTAAGCCGCTATCCGGGATGAGATAATGATGTTCTTGAAGCAAAAGACAATGTGAATAGCCAATATTCCGCCAGACTAATCCGTCGCGGGAATAAGTACCGTATTTGTTTATACCTGAACAAGTATGCGGGGAAGTATTGTCTTGTTAAAAGTTTTGTTGAGAGAAGTACTTTATTAAAGACCACAAGGTAGTTCTAAATATAAATAGAAAAGGAACATCTAATACTTTATAGATACTAAAAATTAATTAGTTTGTTTTTTTAAAAATTCAATAGGATGAGTGTAAAGAACTGTAAAATAATGGCAGCCTAAGATAAATATATGCCATAATAAATTTATTAAGAAAGTGCGTGCAGCCTGCGGGAAAATAGCGCCCACGTGTTGAGTTGATAATGTTTAGGTTGAATAATAAATGTGAAAAATAAATGAAGGATAGCCTGAGCATTATGACTTAGCCCTCCCTGAATCTATACCACTCCATTATTATCAACCTCCTGACCGGGAGGTTTTTTATTTCCAGTCAGCAAGTCATCCTCAACGTCTTATACACAGCCATTAAACCCCGCCTGCGCGATTAACTCTCGCTCAGGAGCCGGGACTCCCCTTGCCAAAATCTGGCAAACGGGAAATGGCGTCAACATTAACGAATATGGAATCAGCGGAGTGAAGTATGAGCGGATAAATAAAAGCGGTACGAAAAACATTACGTCAAAGGACATTCAGTCCTGAGACAAAAACAAACTATTTAAAAGGTATGAGAAATGACTATTTCAAATACAGCAGTAAATAAAATCACACAACTCAAAAAGGCAGGTTCAAATGGATACAAAGTCAGGCTTAGTAAAAAATAGTGTTTTTGGAGTATTTCTTGAAGCATATAAACACGGCAAAGAAATCCGCGAAGCATACAACGAAAAGAAATGGTACAGGTTTACTGCCTTACTCATTTTCACATTGGTAATGGTGTCAGTCATAGTTTTAGCAAAACCATTACTTGCGGCATATTTATTGAAGGGGTTTATCGGTATGGGATGGTTACCGCTTCCCGTTTGCAAAGGGGCGGCGATTTGCGTAACGAATGGCATCATTACGCAAATCAGGAATATCGTAAAGCGCGGGATACGTAAAATCGATAGGTAAGTAAGCAAATGGTTATTAGTGCTTGTTTCTGGTTGCAGCCAAAAACACGTACACATAGTAACCATTCTACTTAAAGATTGCAACTCGGGTATAGTTTTCGCCAATAAGCTTACATAACTTATTGGCTGAAACTTCAGGTTTTTTTGACACTATTCATGTTACATATGAATAGTGTTTCTGCGCGCCTGGGTGTATTATTCATGTGACACATGAATAAGGAAAGAGCTGTGCGTATATCCGAACTCCAGAGAAAGGTGCTCCTGGTCCTCAGTGCGCTTGAAGCGCGCGGCCACGATGGGCCCCTGCCCGTCATGCAGCTGCTGAGCCTGCTCAACGCCGTCGCCAGTAAAGATGTCTATGCCACCAATCTGCGCGCCTCGCTGCACACGCTGCACCGGCACGGGCTGGTCCAAAAATATCGGAATGCGTCCCTGAACCTGGCGTTCGCCCTGACGGACACTGGCCGCCGGAAAGCCGAGGCCATCCGCTATGAGCTGGTCTTGTAATATGACTGTTATCCCATAAAAGGATATTCAAATGAAAATTGATTTTTTTGCCTGTTCATTCTTTCATGTTCTGCACGGTTTTAAACGAGAACTACATAATATAAAAAACTTCCATTCTCACAGTGAGATCTACTGGGAGAATGTTGGAGATGAAATTCAAAATTCAATGAATGGTGAGCTGAATGATGCGGACAAAGAGCATCACGAAAGCATTGTAGATGCTTACGTTGAAGAGTTGATTTACGCACAAAGTGTTTCGCCAAATTTCCATCGGGAAACAATACTGGTATCCCTATACAATCAGGTTGAGTTCACATTGTTACGCTATTGTTCGCTGTTCAATCAGGAGGTCATGCAACAACATGACAACTTCGATAAGTTGTCAAACCGGTCTGTTTTGAAAAATATTGTAGATTATCTTGATTTCACCTGCCATTTTAATTCAGATTCATACCATGAAGAATGGCAGTATCTAAGATGCATAAAGTTTATCAGGAATTGTCTGGTTCACTCAAACGGCATAGTACTTAAGAATTTTGATGAGATTCAGACCTTCTGTAAAGAAAACAATCATTTCAACATAATAAATAAATCCATTCATCTTGAGAATGGTGCCATTAATGACTTAATTAGTGTGCTTCTTAGATTATTTGAAAAGCTGGACGCTGAGAAAGATTTATTTATAGGGCGCTACGTAGCGAAATACGGAGTTCCAGAAATATTGCTCCCCAACAGTACCATTGCGGGAAAAAGTTTCTCAGAGGGAGCACATATTAGCGTAAAGAACCCACCTTCGTTATAAACAGTAGTTCGCAATTGTGAAATCATACGCTGCAGGCCATCAATTGGTATATTGATAGGCTGGTTACATTGGCAAGGCAATGAAAATGAAAAATCGTTGCTTCTGTTCCGTTTCTACACGGCGAGCCGGATTTCGTTAGTTCTGTTGACGGAGCATCTGATAGATATCCAAGCTCCACAACTGTTAATAATGGTTAAGTTGTAAGCAAGCTGAAGATATACTGATGTAAATTATAAAAACTGGTAATAAAAATGATGAAAACTCCACGGCTGTCTGAGTTACTGTCTCTTGCTGCCTGCCGTACTCCTGATGAAACAAACGTAACGTATGCTTATGAAGCCCTGACTCCGTCAGTACTGGATAAGGAAGAGGCGAAGTATTACATAGAGGCACTAAATTTTGCTTTTCATCGTAATGACATCAGAAATATAGCCGTCACGGGACCTTATGGTGCGGGTAAGAGTTCGATTCTCCTTACCTGGTCAAAAAGCCGTAAAGAGGACCTGAAAATAATGACGGTTTCTCTCGCTGATTTTGAAATGGTACGGGCAGTCGATGGAGCTGATGCAATAAAGGATGAGAAAAACATAGCATCAGAGAGAAAAGCCAGGCTGGAAGAAAAATCTATTGAATACAGTATACTTCAGCAGTTGCTGTACAAAGCGAGGAAAAGCGAGCTACCGTACTCGCGGATAGAACGCATTGCGGACGTTACGCCTTCTCAGGTGCGGTACATGGCTCGCGATCTCATGGCGACGCTCGTCAGTAGCGTTGCAGGGCTGGTGTTCCTTTTTCCAAACTACTTCAGAAAAGTATTTTCACTTTCAACGAGGTTCAGTGAATTCCTACTGGCTTTGCCAGCTGTTATAAGGCTAGGTTTAGCCGGCGGCGCTCTGTTGATTTCATTCTGTATGATCCTCAGTAAATTGCACAGGATAGGCATATTCGATCGTCGTGTAAGCATCGATAAAATTGACCTGCTCAAGGGGGCAACCGTCTCCACGCGACCATCCGATCCTTCGTTACTTAACGTTTATATTGACGAAATTGTCTATTTTTTTGAGAAAAAGAAATACAACGCGGTCATTTTTGAAGATTTAGACAGACATAATGACGGCGCAATATTCATCAAGCTTCGAGAAATAAACCAGATCATCAACAACTGCCTCCCTGCGGAAAGCCCCGTGCGTTTCATTTATGCTGTCAGGGACGACCTCTTCCGCACACCGGAGGCTCGTACTAAATTTTTCGACTTTGTCATGCCGGTGATACCGGTGATGGACAGTGAAAATGCCGTTGAACACTTCATGGAAAAATTCAGTAAAGATGAACTGGAAATAAAGGGGTTCAGTGAGTGTATATCACGTCTTTCTCTCTTCATACCCGATATGCGCGTCATGAGAAATATCACTAATGAATTCCAACTTTACAGAAATGTCGTGGGAGACGGTGACAGTCTAATCCGTCTTTTATCACTGATAGCCTATAAAAACATCTGTTCTGAGGACTATCATTTGATCGATAAAAAAGAGGGGGTGTTATATTCTTTTATTACGGCATATACGTCAGGAGAGCTAAGAAACAATGTTGAAGCTGAAAGAACTAACTCTATTAAGCATTTAAAAGATAAACTGAATAAAATAAAAGAAGAAACTGCAAAGGATGAAAACTCTATCCGTGCTGATATTCTTTCGCCTTATGTAACATTCCATCAGAAAGAGAAGTTAGCTTTCAAGTTCAGGAATAATGGTGCAATCATCACCCTGGGTGACGCTATTACTAATGAGAGTGTTTTCACTAACCTTCTTATATCGGGCCCAGTCAGCGTCCAACATAAAAATTATGCTAATGATATCATTATATTGAATGTAAATGATCTCCAGGTAATGCAGGAAAACTACGCTGAAAGAAAAGAATCCCTGCGGTTAAAAGCTGAAGATCATATCCACATTCTTGAGAATGAAATAGATAATTTAAAAAAAGGGCTAAGGCAGGTCCAGGGACAAGGGCTGAAATATTTCGTTGAAAAACTAGGACACAAAGGGTTTTCTGATTGGGTCAAAGAAAAAGGATATCAGGCGGTTCAGTTCAAGGAATCGCACAAGAACGACGCTGAACAGTTAGATTTCATCTATTTCCTTTTGCTTCATGGCTATGTTGCATCAGACTATATGTCTTACCGTTCGGTCTTTAAACCGGGCAGTCTGAGCACTGTAGATAGGGCCTTTGTGCGGGCTGTCAGCACCGGCCGGAGGCCTGAAGAGACACTATGTATGCCTCTGGAAAGGGTCGGAAATGTGATCGACAAACTAGCCAATTTGGGTCTAATGATGGAGAACCGTGCCTGGCATCCTGATATACTACTTTATCTGATGCAACATGAAAAAAGACAACTTAAATCAATCATGCAACTCGAGGCCGATGGCGCTCAGGAGCAGAGTCTAACACTATTAACTGAGCAGATATTTAAAAACTGGGTTGTAGGGGATAGTATCCAGTACGTGCATCTTATGACGTCAGATCCTGAGAAGTGTGACCAATTCTTACGTCGTCTTCGAAATATGAGTGATAAAGTTGCCGCACTTCAGTTATTTATTTTGCTGATGTGCGCTGCTGAACTTCAGTGGAATTCTAACACAACCGAAATGCGGCACCGTGCGGCAGCGATTCTGCGTCAACACGCCGATTTCCCAGAACATGTTCCTGACGGTTTTGCACAGCAGTTTGTTGACAACCTTAAAAAAACCCGCATATCAATCAGTCAACTCAGCAAGTGTACTTCGTCTCAGGGGAGGGAGGTCGTCCGTAAGATCGTTGATTTGAAACTGTGGAATTATTCCGGAGACATTCTCACAAACATTATCCTAACGCTTTCGGACCAGGATTTAAACATAAGGGATAAATTTTATAAAACGCCCTTTGCTTCAGTTGATGCTCTGGGTATCCCGAGTCTTTCTGAGACTATTCAGGAAAATATAAATCAGTTTGTAAATGATTTTTTTATTAAATCACAAGAATATGATCGTGTGATAGATGTATTGAATAATTCTAAAGTTGATATGGAAACAATATTCAGTATTAACTTTAAAATGGAGTTTATTATTGAAAAGTTGCAAAATGTAAAAAATAGGTCAGGAGTTATATCAAACTACGAGAAGAGACCGTTAGAAAGCAGTCTTTACTCGCTGCTACTACAACATAACCATGTAACCCCAAAATGGGCAGAAGTTTATTATTTATTGAATGAAAGCATTGACATTGACCCGTGGTTTGCAATGTGGTTTGAAAATAATCACCATAATTTTGAAGATATACTCATTTCTGCAGATTCAGACGAATTATTCGAACAGATTATGCAGAGGCTGTTTTATTCAGGGGCATTAAGCGAGTGTGCCAGGCACAAGATTCTCATCAGTGCTCAGATTTGCTTCATGGAACTTCCCCTAAATACTCCTTTTGAGTGTGCAGCACTGCTTATCAACCAAAATCGGCTGGCACCATCAGCACATGTTTTCCAACAGCTTTACGAAAAATTTCAGGAGGAAGGCGACGGACTTACTGCGCTACTAGCAAATCTTGTTACGCAACATCCTGCCCTGCTGGAAGCCGAAACTGAATTTGTATTGATAAATGACGATGAATTTGATCGCCCGTTGGCGACACTACTTTTAACGGACGGGAAAATATCGCCCCAGGTTTGCATGCATGCTCTTAACTGGCTATGGAATTACGACAGTGAACTGTTTGCTGGATCGCTATTTTTCGCACCGGCAATGCTTCCGCAACTGGCTCCCGGGCTCGTAGATGACGACATGCGACGCGCGCTGCTTGTACAAAGCCTGAAAGCCGGGGATATTCCGCATACTGCGATTAGTCAGGTCCTCAGCTCACTGACTGATCCCGATTACCACGTATTTCTCAGCAACAAAGAACACCGCTCAGTGGTCTATACAGAGCCATTCAGCCGCATGGCCGATCTGCTTGCGTCGGCCGGCTTCATACAGTCGCTAAAAGTGAATGAAGCCCGAAAGCGCATCCGTTTCGTGCCACACAACAGTCCCGCATTCAGACGGGAATAATAGTTGGTGAAACCCCTGTTTGATATTCAGGTGGAGGTCGAGGGGGAGAAAGGCTTTGTGCTGCCGGATTTTATTATGGGGTCCGCTTGGAAAACGGAAATTATCCTACGTTAAGCGTTTTGAGCTTAACGGGGGATTTCGTCCCATTGAGCGCAAACCCCTGACCGTAAGGGATGTACGGAACGATCTAACTGTCCGTTAATAGTTTTGCTTACTTTCGTACATGTTATTGGCATGGTGTACGCAATCGAACGTTTTCGTACATCATCTAAAAACAGCCATGATAGTCCGCTGTGTGCCATTAGCGGAAGTTGCTATGAGCAGTCGGTGTACATTAACAGCGAAAAAGTCACGAGTAGCAATAACCATATAGGTTTACCGACGGTACCAGCGTACCCTTTTCTGCCTGCTTCGGTGCAAAGACAACGTGCTCTTCGGTAAATCGTGTTTTTTTTCATCGGCACCACCGCAGTTCAGAGGGCGTATGGATCATGTCGCAATTCTGTTTCTAAATGGGACAAAATTTAGGGGCAGGGTCCAAAAATGAGTCCCGGTGGCTTACCCCGGGACGTTTTAAGCTGGGATATTGCTGGCTATCAATCAGTTAGCTCTTTTACCTCGTAGTCCGGCAGAGAATATTGACGAATAAATTCATTAAGCGTTTGGCTATTGGGGAGCGCGGTCAGGGCACCTTTCTGGGTGGTCGCCAGTGCACCACAGGCACTGGCCTGAGTCATGGCCTCTTTGATTTGGTCAAGGTTCTTCGGCATGCCAACTCTTGCGATGTATGCAAGCAAGCCACTCAGGAACGCATCCCCTGCTCCCGTGGTATCGATATTATCGACGATGTAGCCATTAAAATGAATGACCATGTCATCATGGAGAATCATGGCACCTTGCGCACCATAGGTCACAACTTTTAGATATGCTGGCAGCGTCTTAAGAAAATTCAGTGCCAGGCTAAAATCATGCGTATCTGCCAACCAGTACCACTCTTCTTCAGAGAATTTCAGGATGTCAGCCTGTCGCGCGAAATGGTGTACAGCGTCGCGCATATACTGCTTATCACTCCACATTTGCTCACGTAAATTCACATCGAAACTCAGCAAACCGCCACTCTGCTTTATTTTCTTAATCGCCGTAACTAGCGTACTCCGACAGGCTTCAGCGACCAGCGCCAGCGAACAGAAATGCAATATTCCTTCGCTTAGATCTGGAAGATCATCTGGTGTTAAAAACTGATCTGCAGACGGATTCGTCAGAAAGGTAAACCCGCGCTCTCCGCTATTATTTAGAGAAACCAACACCGTACTTGTTCTGTGATGAGGATCCATCTGCAGACTCTGAACGGAAACTCCCGCTGCGGACAACGTGCGCTTTAAAAAATGGCCGAAGTCGTCATCACCTACGCGCCCGATAAACCCACTCTGACAGTCCAGACGTGCCGTTCCCACAGCTACATTGAAGGGTGCACCTCCTGCGCAGGCCTGATATTGCATATCTGAAAGCGGTAAGAGATCGACTACCGCATCGCCAAGAGTCCAAATGTTCATGACATTTCCTCAAAAGTAATTAGTTATACTTACCCTGGAATAACCAGCGATCGGGGACTCGGTTATCCCGGCAAAGTAATAGCCGCGTCTCTTGTTCCGCTGGTCATCAAAAAGATGGTTTTAAAAATTGTAATCTAGCATGAGTTTATAATCGGTGGTGATAGCATCACCGTTAGTTACCCAACTCCCGCCTTGATTAATTAATGAACCTGTTATTTCTCCGGAAACCGTGAAACGGGAAGTCAGAGGGTAATTTGCCGACACTTTAAGGAAGCGATTTCTGGTATTTTGGAAAACTTCGCCATCTTCACGTTGGGCATTGTTTTTCTTAAAATGCCCATACCCACCGCTAACTGTCGTTGATAATTGTCCCCAGTTGTGCCAGATCCCCATTGACGTTGTCCAACTTTTATCATCAATATCACCCCATTGCGCTCTGTCTAATACTGCAGAGGCGAATTGCTGGCGAAACCAGATACCAGTTGTGTTATTTAGAATATATTGAACACCCGGCTCGATTTTAAATGAGCGCACATCACGGTCATTTTGTGAGCCTCCGCTGCGGCGATGATCAACCTGCTGATAGAGGTAATTAAAGAACGAAAAACGGTCTGTTACACGCAGATCGGTAAAGAATTTGACGCGCGCCTGCCAGCGATCCTCAACTGACGCACTTCCTCCCATAACGTCCCATCCATAGCGCAGCCGTTTATAGAAATATTCATGACCGACAATAAGTTGTGTCCACTGATTCTGGTTGAGATAAGTCTGGTTCTCCCATGTACCATTATAATTGGTGGTTCTTCCTTCAGAAAATGCTAAATACCAACCGGGTAAAGCCTCATTGCGCATAACTCCTTGTACAAACGTCAGCGAATCATTGCCATTGTGAAAATGGCTGTTTCGCCAGTTATTATCCTCAATCGCATATTTAATTTTTAGCTGACCATGAATGCGGCCACCTGCAGGATTAGAGGATCGTGTTGAGGTCCACATGACATCTTCATCCAGATATGACCACGGATCAACGGCAATGACCGTTCCCGATAAATCCTTCATGATGCTCATGCTTGCATTGGCCAGCATCGGGAGCATAAGCGCGAAAATAGCAGTCAGGGCATGATGGTTTTTCATAAAAATATCCCTTAGATCATTTTTTTAAATTTTAATATTGGATGGAAACTATCGTGCTGAGGCAAACTAATACTCCAGGATTTTCCCTGCATGGAATACATGCGAGTGCTAAATGCCGCTTTGCCATTAATATAAAAAACGGCTATAGAATTCTGAATAAGAACGCGTAAATCAATTTTATCACCGAGCGAAATATCGACCCAGGATTCAGCATTATTCTGATTAATCGATGCTAACGGAGAGTTAAAGAAATAGACTTTCCCCTTACTCCTGTTGAAAACCACGTTGAGCATTGCGTCACTTACATTGTCATCTGTCAGCCCAAAGCTCATGACCATTCCTGAAGAGGGAATATCCACCGTTGCGGACAACTCTCCACGCTTGGGTAATGGCGGATAAACAGATGACTGTAAGGGGCCAAACTGCGTTGATGTTTTGAGAGTTTTATCAGGTTTTATGGTCTGAATCGGGCCATTGTTATCTTTTATCGCTTGCTGAAGTTCCTGCGGAATGATGCTGTTGAGCTGACCTTTTGCATCTGCGGTCAGTTCATGTACGACGAGGTTTCCTGCCCAGTCAATATTGCCCGTGTCATTGTTTCCTGCTTTCGTTGGGATCCAGCCGAAAACAAATAAACGGCCATCCTTGATAGTCAGTTTACCAGCATAAAAACCTGAACCATCCACAACGTAATTATCCAGCTTATGCCACGGTCCTTCCGGATTGTCTGCAACCCGGTACTGCGTCAGACGCAGTGGCCATTGATCGCTGAAGCTCAGATACCAGCGCCCGTTAAAGAAGACAAGACTAGGGCACTCAAGGTTTGAATTACTGCTAATGGTGTCGTTGTCAAAAAATACACCACGATCTTTCCAGTTCTTTAAATCCGTTGAGCTGTAGCGCGCGATAATGCCTCGACCGTTGCTGCGGGTCGTGATCAGCATCCAGTACTCTTTCTTTTCTTCAACCCAAACAACGTGAGGATCGCGGAAGTCATTGCCGCGATAGTTATCGCCTGGCAGGATAGTGTCCTGCGGATGTTTCACCCAGTGAAGACGATCTTTACTGGTGGCATGCATAACGGACTCGACCGGAAATACGTTTTCATTATGTGCGGTGTACCAGGCGTGCCAGATATCCCCCACTTTGATAATTGAGCCGGTTCCCAAGAGCAGCTCAGGATCATCGACGTTATTAACGTAAGGAATGACCTCAGAATGGTTCTGATAACTATATAAGTTGGTGCTGGAGAGCAGGTGAATCGCATGTACACCTAAATCGCTGCCACCGCGTACGTCATTCAGATAGAAAATATTAAATACACCTTCGTTATACACAGGCATTGGATCGCCAATAAATGTTCCCTCGATACGAGGGAAAAAGTCATTAACCTGGGTGATAATTTTGTTCTGTAATGTTTCTTTAGACATCTGTGAATATGCGGGTGTATTTCCACCAGAAAGCACCAGCAGAGCGACAAGAGTCGCTGAAGTTAATTTTTTCAATCTTATACCCCGATTGTCAGAAGTTATAAGTAACACCAACTACGGTGAACGGATTCCAGGAATGACCTGCGGACGTCCAGAGCCCTGTTTCTTTGGTAAATGATGCTTTGAATTCGCCATAAAGGCGAACTTCACCAAAGACGGGATAGCTAATAGTGCCGCCAATAAATTTGTAGCGGCCGTCGTAAAAGAGTTCGTTTGCGTTACTGGCGTTCTCAATTTTGTCCTGTCCGAAGCCGATATACATTGATGTTAACAATGGATACCAGTTTCGCCATAATCCGGCTGTCACTTTCCATTCCTGCTCAACAATATCGCCCCAGCTTTCACGCACCTGGCGGTTATAGTAATAGTAAGGACGTAAATACAAACCGAGATCTGGATTCACGCGGTATTGGATTGCAGGTTCAGTTTCAAAAATATACTGCTCAAGGTCGCCATTACCCGGTTGGTTACCCTGAGGTTGATATTCACCATACGCATATCCTGCAATGCTCCATTTATTGGACAACCGTAAGTCCTGCCAGATTTTAAAACGATTTTTCCAGCGCTTGGTTGCTGTTTCGGAACCGACCATGACTTCTGTACCAATATTTCCTCGCCAAGTTTCAAAAATATGCCCTACAAAGAGCTCATTAATGGTATTGGTGCTGCTATAATCCTGATTACTGAACTGTCCTTTATAATCATCTTCCCTAGCATTCCAAAAACCGAAATACCAGTTTGGCAATTCTTCATGCCTTAAAAAGGCCTGAATGGTTGCAAGTTTGAATTTCCCGCTATTTTTCTTTGAATTATTCCTGCGGACATCATCAATTTCAATCTGGCTACCGACGTTTCCGTGCAGACCACCAGCCTCCATATTCCGCCCAATACTGTTCCAATGAACGGGGGGGGCTTCCTGCCTTAATCGTAATAGGCTTACATCCTCAGAATCATCCAGCGCATTATTCTGGTTTGGCTCGGATGCCTTGTTTTTGCTCTTTGAAGGAAGCGCCATAGTGGCGGAGAGAGCACTCTGTACGGTTGCTGCGTCTCCAACTACAGGAGGGGAAGGCTCGCGCACCGTTACATCGTTAATACCGCTTTTAGCTGCGGAATTACTATGTTGTTGGTTTTCAGCCTCATCGTGAAAATAGCTTTGATAGTTTCCCGTATAATTATCTGGTATTCCAACACTTTTTTCGGCGATGGCAGGAAAAATGGAAAAAGATAAAATGAGTACCAGTGTTGTTTCTCTTGAAGATAATATTGCCCTGCTTTTGATTATATCTTGAGGTTGTTCTATTCTTTCATCCATTTTTCTATCTCATTAATTCAGACAATATAATACCAGCCAGAGACTGGCAGAAATAAAGACGGACAATATAAAAAGCAAGATAATATCTGGCGGAATTATTTATCCAGAGACCAGTATCCGGCTTCTTTTAACGCAGCGGCTCCACTATTTGCAAACAGCATTATGTCACGTTGTCCTGGTTGCGGATAAATTCGGCTGCTCAAACACGCTTCGCCTTCATTGACAAATACTTCCACGGATGAGCGGTCAATGAAAATTCGCAATGAAAGAATACAGTCCTCTGGCAGGGGAATGCTGCGCGTTCCCACAAGTGAGAAGTCAGGGTAGTTACGCTCTAATACTAAGCGCTGAGCCTGATTATCAACGTAAATACGCAGTCCATCTCCTAGCACCATGCCATATTGTTCCGCCAAAGACGAACAGCGCTCCCATTCCAGTAATAACTCAACAGCTTCGGCATCTGCAGCGACAAATAACTGCTGATTGTTCAGGCCGTGGGCTGGAATAGGAAAATAGTTGCCTCGCAGGGCGGTCACTTCGGCGATGGGTTTCATCATCACCCGATTATTATCACCTAAGCTCAATTCGCGCGGCAGGGAGAGCATACCAGCCCAACCATCCTGTTGCTCCGGCATGGGTGATTCCCACATATCCAGCCATCCAATAATGATTCTGCGTCCATCCGGACTCAGGAAACTTTGCGGTGCGTAAAAATCGTGACCGCTGTCTATCTCGATGAATTGCCCGTCATGGCTAAACGGTTGGCCTGGTTGCCATTCCCCGAGTAAATATCCGCTCTGGAATAGGTTACGGTTTTTATAACCTTCTGCCACCAGTCCTTGTGGAGAGAACATCAGCACACGTTTACCGTTCAGGAGAAAGAAATCAGGGCATTCCCACATATATCCCATACCTTCTTCAGCCTCGGCAAGAATACCTTCGTCATGCCATTTATGAAGGTCGGTGGAACGGTAAAGGCGTACCTGGCCGGTTTCTCCCACGCGTGAACCGACAACCATGTACCAGAATTCATCCTCGCGCCATACTTTTGGATCGCGGAAATGATGCAGCCCTTGAGGGGTATCAATCACCATTCCATGACGCTCGAAATGGATGCCGTCAAGACTGGTTGCCAGACATTGCACCTGATAGAGATTGTCATCAGTGTCAGACGAACCGTGGAATTTATGTCCGGTATAAATCAGTGCCAGTGTATCGCCGTCCGCCACTGCAGAACCGGAAAAACAACCGTCTTTATCTGCCGGACCTTCCGGCGCGAGTGCCACAGGCAGATGCTCCCAGTGAACCAAATCTTTACTGCGGGCATGTCCCCAGTGCATCGGTCCCCATTTCATTGAATAGGGATGATGTTGATAAAATGCATGATACCAACCGTCAAACCAGACCAGTCCGTTAGGGTCATTCATCCAGCCGGCTCGTGCGGCAAGGTGATAGCGTGGATACCAGCGGGGGTTAATCCCGACATGTGATTTTTCAAGCGTCTCTTCAGCCTGTTTTAATAAGGATTTCATTGTGTTTTCTCCCGATAAATTACACAGCACCTTGCTGTAAAAAGGGTTGTTCAGTTGAGGGCTTATTTGGGCGCAAAAGGAAGATGGAAATAAACGTGGTGCAGAACACCATAATGCCCATGATCAGATAGGAGTGGGCAAAGCCAAATTTTTCGTAGCTGAAACCCGCCAGCGGCGATAACACGGTGCCAATAACTGAACTTGTACAGGCAAATCCCACCAGATAAATCGTGGAAGACAAACGCTTGTCAAAATTCAGGCTGTTGTATTTAAAGATGGCAACCAACAATACCGGCAACTCTAGGGCATGCAGCAGTTTTGTAATCGAAATGAGCAGAGGTCCTTCAACCAGGCCTGAGGCGATCATACGCAGCGCCATTACCATCCCAGCGAAAATGAGGCCATTCTTGGCACCCATCTGGTTAACCAGCCACGGTGCACAGAACATCCCTGCCGCTTCTAGAAAAACCTGAAAGGAATTTAAATAACCAAACATGGCATTTCCTTCCCGTAAGGTAGGAAACTGCGAGGAAAAATAGACCGGAAATTGCTGATCGTAAACGCCGTAAATGCAGGTTCCGACCACGAAGAAAATAAGAGCCCAGAAACGCGGTAACATGAGCAGACGCAAGGCATCTTCAAGTGAGACCTTTTTAACCCCAATCTCAAGTTTCTCCATGCTCGCCGGTGCCGCGACTTTTAATCGAGCCAGCAGGCAGAAGAAGACCAAGCCAGAGCATGACGCCACTATAAAGTTAAGGTCAGGATTGATATTAAACAGCAACCCGGCGAAAAACGTGGCGACGGCCCATCCCAGAGAGCCCCACATGCGAGCTCGTCCAAATTCAAAATTACTCTGACGTGCAACGCGCTCGGTATATGACTCCAGCACGCCGATACCGCCGTTAAACGTCATACCAATAAACAGACCACCAAAAATGCTACCCAGCAAGATATTGATCCTGAGTAAATAGCTAAAACAGAGATAGGCAGGGGCGGAGAGGATCAGCAGTGCCGTAATAAACCACAGGAGGTTTTTGCGTAAACCAAGACGATCCTGGATAAAGCCGTAGAAGACCTGTGCGAAAAGGGCCGATACCGATAAAACGGAAAAGATAATGCCTGTTTCCGATGCCTTTAATCCCACTTCCTGATGGAGCCAGATAGAAAGAAGTGAGCTGGACGAAGACCAGGTAACAAAGAAAAAGAACAGCAGAGCACTGAGCAGCAAATAGCTGCGGGAAGGCCTTTTTTTCATCTGAGCAATCTCATATCGGATCATATGCAGTAATGGTAACGTTAACGTATGTTGCTCACATTGAGTTTTGAAACGATATAAGATGTTAATCACAAAAGTTAACGTTAACATTTATCGTTTGAGATCTGTGTCATGTTTCTGTTCCAAATTCCCAAAATAACGGACTTAATGCTTAGAATAATGGGTTCATTTTTATGGATAATCTTTATTGTAAGTGTTCGCTTACGCAACGAGGATTAGCCGTGTATTTGCAAAATGGAAGATTATGGCGTCTTTAAAAGATGTAGCCAAAATGGCCAATGTATCGTTAATGACAGTTTCGCGGGCACTGAATAACCCTGAACTCCTGAAGCCTGAGACGCTTACACGGGTGCAGGAGGCGATTCTGCATCTGAACTACGTACCTGATTTGTCTGCAAAACAGATCCGCAGTGTCGGTACTAAAAATAAAACGATTGGCGTACTGGCACTGGATACGGTAACCACACCTTTTTCGGTCGAAATCACGCTGTCAATTGAGGAGACTGCCCGCGCACACGGCTGGAATAGCTTCGTGGTTAATATGTTCTCTAATGATAACCCTGACGATATTGTCGATCTGCTTCTCGCTCACCGGCCCGGGGGCATTATTTTCACCACTATGGGATTGCGCGAAGTACACGTTCCGCTCAAGTTGCTGACGCATCCCTGTGTTCTGGCAAATTGTGAAAACAAAGGGGAGCCGGTTGCCTGTTACATCCCTGACGATGAACATGGGCAGTACAGTGCAGTTCAGGCATTGCTGGCAGCAGGATATCGTCGGCCCATCTGTCTTCATTTACCGGTCAACCACCTGGCGACATCCCGTCGCCGAAAGGGGCTCGAGCGCGCCTGTCATGAGGCCAGCATCGATCCTGACAAGCTGGATCATTGCTATATGCAATTTGGCGACGAGCACTACCGTGATATTCCCGACATCCTGTTGGCCCATATTCATCAGGGGATACCGCAGTTTGATTCGGTGATTTGTGGGAATGACCGCATTGCATTCATGGTGTATCAAACCCTTTTGGCTAAAGGAATACGTGTCCCTCTGGATATCGGTGTCATTGGGTACGATAACCTTGTGGGAATCGGCAATCTGTTTTTACCCCCTTTATCGACGGTACAATTACCGCATTACGAAATTGGTCGGCTGAGTACGTTGCATATTATTAACGGTGATAGCAGCAAGGGGAGGGTACTGGTAGATAGCCCCTGGCTGTCTCGTGAGTCATTTTGAAAGCGAATTGACCGTTTGTTCAGTTCCTGATGAAGTGTGTGAGGTAAATGGTGCCAGTAAGATTACGGATTATAAGTGAAACTGAGAAAACACCGCTGGGACTTCCTTTCTGATTTATCCTGGCACCAATATTGGGAAGGGATCACGTTAGGATTTGTTGGCGAGGTCCCAGAAACATTTCCGAGCTCTATTGTACCGACGGCTAGTAATCTATCTCAATTGCTCAACAGGGCAGTAAATTCGGAGGCTAAATTTTTGGGCAATATCGCCGCGAATTTCCCGTTTTCCAAGCGGACCCCTTATTGACCCTCAAACTTAACTTTTTTCCTAAGCCAGAGACGGATTATCTCAATATGCTCCATTTTACGCTCCAGAGGTAACCAGTGCCCGGCCGGTAAGTTTACAACTGTCAGGTCACTGCATGCGGACCGCATCGGCTCACCCTGCTGGTTTCCTCTGATCCCAATCGCCGTTGATAAACAGCACAGGCTGAGACAGATGTCCTCCTCCGGGTGCTCTGCGAGCGTACGTTATGTTTGCGCTATCATTGAGATACCATGAACAGGCTGGTCGGAAACCCGTCATCCGGAATGAATTAACCAGTGTGTCAAAATCGGCCTGTGGCCACAGCGCAGGATCTGGTTTTACAGGCGGTGCACAATGTGCGGGACCAAAAGCGGCCGCCATTACGCGTGACGAGTGCATTCGGCGAAACCCTGTTGACTGAGTCAGGGCTTCCGGAACGATATATTGATGCCAGCGAAGCTTCTTTATGGGCATCCAGGTCGGCAACCGCTTGGTCGAAGTGCGTGGTATAGTAGCGGAAGTAGTCCCACTGTCCATCCGGATACTCATTGGCCGGATAAATATGTC
>Ga0247732_10000554_pt1 | contig 17350 bp, 14 predicted proteins | sample UWRJL163409C2_FD_180940 | JGI IMG/M metagenome (GOLD analysis project Ga0247732, IMG submission 180940) | Plant litter microbial communities from Arlington Agricultural Research Station in Wisconsin, United States - UWRJ-L163-409C-2 | ecosystem: Environmental > Terrestrial > Plant litter >...
GCGGCCAGGATGCCGATGGTGGCGGCGATCGAGCACTGCAGCGCGGCCCATCCGCCGACCGCCCACGGGTCCGGACCCACCTCGACGAGGCGTCCCGGCCCGGCGCCGCCCGAGGCGAACCACGCGAGAACGCCCAGAATGAGTCCCGCCGAGACGCCCATCCCGACGGCGGCGACGATCACCCAGCGACCCTCGAGCCTGCGGCGGATGCCAGGGCCGAACCATGCCCCGACCAGGAACGCCGCGATCAGTGGAACAAGGATGCCCACGAACCCCCACGCCGACTCCCCCGACGGCAGGGCACCGAGGATCGGCACCGCCGGGATCGGGCCGAGGTCCGTGCCGAGGGGGCTCACGAGCGATCCGGTGCCGAGGGCGAAGCCCGGCCCGATGAGCCAGCTGGCCGCCCAGATCACCACGGTGGGCACGAGCGCGAGCTGCGCGACGGTCACGAGAATGCCCCCGAGCAGCTCGGTGTGGAGGCTCTCGTAGAGGGTGATGATGCTCGCGTACGAGAACACGATGGCCCCCGCGGTGAGGATCGACGCGAACAGCATCAGCAGGGCGACGATGGCAGCGCCCCCGCGGAGGGACGTTGTGAGGAGGTCCCGCGCGAGCGGTGGGAGGGCATCCAGCCATCCCCTGCTCGGCTTCAGCCCGAGGTCTCGCCGGGTCAGCATGATGCCGATGAGCAGACCTCCCCCGAAGAACAGGAGCGGCAGGATGCCCGCCTGCACGAGCGACGGACGCGCGAGGTCACTCAGCGCCGACGCAGCGACGGCGAGGGATGCCACCGCGAAGGTAGCGGCAGCGACGATGGCCCCGAGCTTCACGAAATGCGTCTCGGCGATACGTCGTCCGGCGCGGACCCCCAGCAGCGCGGTGAGCAACGCGATCCCGAGGGCGGCGATCGACACTGTGAACGGCTGGTCGGCCCCGGCGAGCCCGAGCGACGCGGCCAGCGCGGGATCGAGGGTGAACGTGACATCCACCCCGTGCCCGACGAGCCAGGTGTCGACGGCCGTTCGCCAGAAGGCGCCCCAGTCTGCACCGAATCCGAACTGCACGATCCACAGGATGGTGAGGGGGGTGAGCGGGATGGCGACGCCGATGGCGAGCACGAGGAGGGCCTCGAGGGCGGCAAAGACAGCGGTGAGGGGACGCGAGATCACGGGCGGGGGCCGATCAGTGAACGGCCGCGTTGAGCGCGATGATGAGCGTGCCGAAGAGCGCGGAACCAATGCCGCCGAGGATGCGCACGAGGATGTTCGAGCCGCGAGCCTTGAGCGCGATGTAGCCGAGCACACCGAGAAGAATCGTGACGATGAGCAGAGCGTCGTCGACGGAGTCATCATCGTCGAGAACTCCGAACGCTCCCAGAACGAGCGGAATCGACGGGAGGATGGCCGCCCAGAGCATGCCGCTCGAGTGCTTCATTGCCGTCCAGATGGCCTTGTGCAACGGAGCATTGCCGACGTGGTTGACGATCGTGCCGGCGTACACGTGGGCACCCCAGAAGATCACGAGGGAGAAGAGGGAGAAGACGAGCACTTCGACGGGGTGCGACTCGTCATCGGAGACCGCAGCGATCAGCGCCGCATACAGGATGAGCCCGTAGATGGCGTCGACGGTGACGAGCCTCGAACCGACCCATTCACGAAACCCCATGGGCACTACGGTACCCGGCGACGGCCGCGCGCTAGTCGTACTCGACAGGGATGTTCGGATCCTCGCACTCAGGATCCTTCGGCGGCACAGTTCCGTTCGTGAAGAAGACGTCGACGGCATCATCGATGCACCGCACGCCCTGATTGTAGATCGTGTGGCCCTCGCCCTCGTAGGTCACGAGGAATCCCTTCGACAGCTGCGTCGCGAGCGACTGCGCCCACGCATACGGGGTGGCTGGGTCGTTGGTCGTGCCGATGACGAGAATCGTCGGCGCTCCCTCCGCTGAGTAGCTCGCCGGCTGCTCGACGGGGGCCACCGGCCAGTGCGTGCACAGCACATCGAGTACGGCGTAGTCGTCGTACGTGAAGAAGCGGCCGATCGTGGGGGCGGCAGCATCGATCTCGGCAACCCTGTCGAGGGTGGATGCCGGGTCATCGGCGAAGTCCCCGTCGACACAGGTGACCGCCTGATACACGTCGACCGAGTTGCCGCTGTAGCTGCCGTCGGAACTGCGCGAGTTGTACCGGTCCGCGTGCTGGAACGCCGTGCTCGGGTCGCCCGCCTTGAGATCGACGAACATGCCACTCATGTCCTGCCAATTGCCCTTGGAGTAGAGGTTCGCGGCAATCGCCGTTCCGATCGTGGCCTCGTCGAGTACACGACCGTCGCCGCCGACGAGCCCTGCGGTTCCCGCGGACTCGATGAGCGCCTCAGCCTGCTGCTTGGCCTGGTCGAGCGTGCCCGTGAACGGGCAGTCGTCGCGCTCGAAGCAGAACTCGAGGTAGTTGGAGAACGCGCGCTCGAAGCCGACCATCTGGGCCTTGAGCATCTCGAAGTCGCTCAACACGGGGTCGATGGCGCCGTCGAGCACCATCCGTCCCACCTTCTCGGGGTAGAGCTCCGCATAGGTCGCACCGATGCGCGTTCCGTAGGAGTAGCCGAGGTAGTTGAGCTTCTCGTCGCCGAGCACCGCGCGGAGGAGGTCGAGGTCGCGAGCCGTGCTCGCGGTGTCGATGTGGGAGAGCAGGTCGCCGGTCTCGGCAGCACACGCGGCCGCATACTCCTCGCTGCTGGCCGTCAGGTCGTCGATCCAACCCTGCGTTCCGTAGGCGTCGTCGAAGGTCCCGTAGAGGGACTCATCGCGGTCGGTGGCATTCGTGTAGCACGTGACGGGCGTGGAACGACCGACGCCGCGGGGGTCCCAGCCGACGATGTCGAAGCGATCGGAGAGACCGGGGAAGCTCGCGGCCGCCACGTAGTCCCAACCGGAGCCACCGGGTCCACCCGGGTTGACCATGAGAGACCCGACACGGTCATCCGGCTCGCCCGCGATGCTGCGGATGACGGCCAGATCGATCGATCCGCCCGCGGGGTCCGACCAGTCGAGGGGCGCCGTCACCGTCGTGCACTCGCGGCCTATCGAGCAGTCCTCCCACGTGAGCGACTGGTGGTAGAACTCCGCGAGTTCGGGAGCGACATCCTCGCCCGTGCTCGAGTTGACCGGCTCCGCGGTGGGCTCGGACGAGGGCAGGAGACTGCATCCGGAGAGGACGAGGAGTGCACTGGCAGCGATCGCTGCCACCGCGACATTACGGGTCTGCATAGCACGAGGCTACCGTGCAGAACCTCGGCTCCCGCCGTGAGCGGCAGCCGCCGACTACAGGGCTGCGAAGACCTCGCGCATGAGGGCTGCAGTCTCGCTCGGCGTCTTGCCGACCTTGACCCCAACGGCCTCGAGGGCCTCCTTCTTGCCCTGCGCGGTGCCAGCGCCCGACGACACGATCGCGCCGGCGTGACCCATCGTCTTGCCCTCCGGTGCGGTGAAACCGGCGACGTAGGCGACGACCGGCTTGGTCACGTTCGCCTTGATGAAGTCGGCCGCGCGCTCTTCGGCGTCGCCACCGATCTCACCGATCATGACGATCGCCTTGGTCTCGGGGTCTGCCTCGAACGCGGCGAGCGCATCGATGTGCGTCGTGCCGATGATGGGGTCTCCGCCGATGCCGATGGCTGTCGAGAAACCGAGGTCACGCAGCTCGAACATCATCTGGTAGGTCAGGGTGCCCGACTTCGAGACGAGACCGATCGGTCCCTTGCCCGTGATGTTGGCGGGGGTGATGCCGACGAGTGCCTCACCGGGGGTGATGATGCCGGGGCAGTTCGGGCCGATGATGCGCGTCTTGTTGCCCTTCGACTGCGCGTAGGCCCACGCCTCGGCGGTGTCCTGCACGGGCACGCCCTCGGTGATGACCACGAGCAGCGGGATCTCGGCGTCGATGGCCTCGATCATGGCGTCCTTCGTGAACGCGGGGGGAACGAAGGCGATCGAGACATCCGCGCCGGTCGTCGAGATGGCCTCGGCGACCGTGCCGAACACCGGCAGGCTCACGCCGCCGTCGTGCTCGACGGTCGTGCCGGCCTTGCGGGCGTTGACGCCACCCACGACCTGGGTGCCTGCCTTGAGCATGAGCGCCGTGTGCTTGGTGCCCTCGCCGCCGGTGATGCCCTGGACGATGACCTTGCTGTCCTTGTTGAGGAAGATCGACATTTCTCTGCAGTCCTAATTCGTCTGTGTGATTTCGACGGGCGGGCGCGCGTTATGCGGCGGCCAGCTCAGCAGCCTTGTCGGCGCCGTCGTCCATGGTCGTTGCGAGGGTCACGAGGGGGTTGTTCGCCGCGGCGAGAATCGCGCGGCCCTCCTCCACCTGGTTGCCGTCGAGGCGCACCACGAGGGGCTTGGTCGCGGCATCCCCGAGGATCTCGAGTGCCTTGACGATACCGTCGGCGACGGCGACGCACGACGTGATGCCGCCGAAGACGTTCACGAAGACGCTCTTGACCTGGGGGTCACCGAGGATCACGTCGAGGCCAGCTGCCATGATCTCAGCGGATGCTCCGCCACCGATGTCGAGGAAGTTGGCCGGCTTCACGCCGCCGTGGTTCTCACCGGCGTAGGCGACAACGTCGAGGGTGGACATCACGAGGCCTGCGCCGTTTCCGATGATGCCGACCTCGCCGTCGAGCTTGACGTAGTTGAGGCCGCTCGCCTTGGCCTTCGCCTCGAGGGGGTCCTCGGCGTCGGTGTCTTCGAGGGCCTCGTGGTCGGGGTGGCGGAAGTCGGCGTTCTCGTCGAGCGAGACCTTGCCGTCGAGGGCGACGATGTCGCCACTGCCGGTGAGCACGAGCGGGTTGACCTCGACGAGCGTGGCATCCTCACCCTTGTAGACCTCGTAGAGCTTCACGAAGACGGGAGCGACCTTGTCGACGAGCTCCGTGGGGAACTTGGCGTCGATCGCGATCTGCTTGGCCTTCTCGAGGTCGATGCCCGTGCCGGGGTCGATCTCGATGCGCGCGAGGGCCTCAGGGCGCTCCTCGGCGAGCTGCTCGATCTCCATGCCCCCCTCGAAGCTCGAGAGCGAGAGGTACGAGCGGTTGGCCCGGTCGAGCAGCACGGAGAAGTAGTACTCCTCCTTGATGTCTGCACCTTCGGCGACCATCACGCGCTTGACGACGTGGCCCTTGATGTCGAGACCGAGGATGGCGCGTGCCGCCTCTTCTGCGTCATCCGGGGTCTTGGCGACCTTGACGCCGCCGGCCTTGCCGCGACCGCCGACCTTGACCTGCGCCTTGACGACGGTGACCCCGCCGAGCTGCTCTGCCGCGGCGCGAACGCCCTCTGGCGTGTCGGCGACGATGCCCTTCAGTACGGGAACACCGTACTTTTCGAAGAGGTCCCGAGCCTGGTATTCAAAAAGATCCACGCTGCTTTTGTCCAATCGCGCGTCGGTGTGGGGAAATGACCCGTTCTCTGCCTGGAGATAACTCGACGTCGAGACACTTGGGCCACAGAGAACTCTACCCGCTCCCGCTGTGCCGTTCCTGCGCCCCCGTGACTGCGCATCGGGATGTGACGGAGGATGGTGGTGTGGTGACGATGCGCGAGACCTCGGATGAGAGCATCCTGCTCGCCGGGGGCGCTGCCGCGATCCTCCTGCAGATCGCCGACCCGGCCGTTGCACGGGGTGTCGCCGGGCACAGCAACTTCGCAGAACGCCCGCTCGACCGTCTGCATGGCACACTCACTTACCTCTATGTCACGGTGTACGGCACGCCGGAGGAGGCGCGCGCGGTCGCTCGCCGGGTGGGCGACTCGCACCGCTCGGTGCCCCGAGCCGGGGATGCCGAACTGCAGCTCTGGGTTGCTGCAACCCTCTACGACACGGCGATGCGGGTGCGAGAACTCGTCTGGGGACCGGACTCGCCCGAGACCCAGGAGTCACTCCTCGACGACTACGCGATCGTCGCGACCGCGCTCGGCGTGCCCCGCTCGATGTGGCCGGCGAGCCGCTCGGCGTTCACGCAGTACTGGAACGCGTACCCGGTCACGGTGGGAGACGATGCCCGGGCCGTCGCGCGGGACCTCCTGCATCCGCGTCGTCCGCGGTGGCTGGGATTCGTCATGCCGCCCGTGCGCGTCATGACGGCGGGGCTCCTCTCCCCCGACCTGCGGGAGGCGTACGGGCTCGAGCACGACCCCGCGCGGTTCGAGCGACTCGCGCGCCGCCTGCGCGCGATCTATCCGCGGCTCCCCCACCGGTTGCGAACCTGGCCGGCCCGGCACTACCTGCGGCAGTTCAGGCGAGCGCGAACGTAACCGATCCGCCCGAGATGCTGGCGGCCACCAGTCGCACTCGCACCGTGGCACCGGGGGCTGGGATTGCCTCCACGGACGCGGTGACGATGCCAGCGACATCCAGTGATCCGTCGTCGGGAGGAACGACCTGCACGGTCACGCTCGATTCCTTCGCCGCAATGACGACGGCGTCGAACTCCGCACCGACGTGCGCCTCGAGGAGGGCTGCCTCGATCGCCGCAACCGATTCGCGCTCGAGCCGGGAGGCGACACCGCTCGTCCTGCCCATGATCTTCGGGAGGGTCGGCAGAGCCTCACGAACCCAGTCGGGCACCGGCTCCCCAGCGAGGAGCGCCTCGCACGTCACGAGCACGAAGCGGTCGACGAGTCGACGCAGTGGCGCCGTCGTGTGCGCGTAGGGCGCGGCGACTGCAGCCTGGACCGTGGCCGCGGGACGCTCCCCGTCGAACGCGTCGTAGCCTGCACCGCGAAACAGGGCGGCCGCGGCGTGCACCGCGGCGAGGCCAGCAGGGCTCGCCGTGTCGAGGGCGCGGAGGAACTCGCCGTACGCGAGATCGTCGGGCCACGGGCATCCGAGGGCGGCCACCTGGCGACGGAACCGCTCGATCGTCTCCGGATCGGGCGCGGGCATCGTGCGGAGGATGCCCACCCCACCGTCGAGCATGATGTCGGCCGCGGCCATGCCCGTCATGAGTGAGAGTTGGGCGTTCCATTGCTCAACGGGCAGCGGCGCCCGCTGGGTGAGCACGTAGCGCCCGTCGACGACCTCGATCTCCTCGTCAGGCCGGTTGAGGCTCGCGCCGCCACGAGCGCGCTCGACCTCGAGCCGCAGCATCCCGACGGCGCGAAGCAGGCCCATCGCCTCGTCGCCCGCATCGGCGAGCTGCTGCGCCTCGTCGTACGAGAGCTGCGCGGTACTGCGCACCCGTGCGCGCTGGAGCGTCGTGACGCTCACCTCGCCTCCGTCATCCAGCACGAAAGTCCAGACGTACGCGCCGCGCACGACTCCGGGCAGGAGCGACGCAGCGCCCTCGCTGATCACCGGCGGGTGGAGGGGGATGCGGCCGTCGGGCGCGTAGAGCGTCTGCCCGCGTTCGCGTGCCTCGGTGTCGATCGCCCCACCCGGGGGAACGAAGGCCGGTACATCCGCGATCGCGTACTGCACGAGGTAGCCGTCCTCGGTGCGTTCGATGTGCAGTGCCTGGTCGAGATCGGTCGCGCCGGGCGGGTCGATCGTGACGAAGGCCACGTCAGTGAGATCGACGTCGGGCAGCGGGGCGGATGCCACGACCTCCCGCGCCTCGGACTCCACCGCCGCGGGGAACGACTCGGGCAACTCGAGCTCTGCGCGGATCTCCTGGAGCCGCGCGGCGAGCTCACCGTCACGCTGCCGTGCACGTGGCACGATCACCTTCTCGTCGTCGAGCCTCGTTTCGCGCATGGGCGGGCTAGAGCTTCTCGATCGGAGCTATCTTCACGAGAAGTCGCTTGCGGCCCGCCACCTCGAACTGCACCTCTGCCACGGTCTTCGGGCCGACACCGGTGACCGCGGTGACCCGGCCGTCGCCGAAGTCGGTGTGCCGGATGCGGTCGCCCGGCGCGAGCGTGAGGTCACCGTTGTCGCGCACCTTGCCCGTGATGGGCGTCGCCCACTCGGTCTTCACCTTCGGCGCGGGGGGCAGAGCTCCGTACGACTCGCGCATGGGAGCCGCCCGCACCCCGCGGAATCCCGACCGGAAACCGCCGCCCCCCGAATCGCGCCACTCGATGAGCTCGCCCGGGATCTCGGCAAGGTAGCGGCTCGGCATCGAAACCGAGACATCGCCGAAGGATGCCCGTGAGGTCGCCAGCGACAGGAACAGCTTCTTTCGGGCTCGCGTGATGCCGACGTAGAAGAGACGCCGCTCCTCGGCGAGGCCGCCCGGCTCGTTCGTGGACATGCGGTGCGGAAGCAGGTCCTCCTCGAGCCCCGTGAGGAACACGGAGTCGTACTCGAGCCCCTTCGCCGTGTGCAGCGTCATGATCGACACCGACCCGTCGTGGTCGTCGATCTCGTCGGCCGCGGAGTACAGGGCCACGTTCGTGAGGAAGTCCACGAGCGTGCCCTCAGGATTGCTCACCCGGAACTCCTTGGCCTGCGACACGAGCTCCTCGAGGTTCTCGGCGCGCGCCTCATCCTGCGGGTCGCCCGAGTTCTTGAGCGAGGCGTGCAGGCCGGAGCGCGTGAGGAGCGCGGTCAGAATGTCGTGGGGTGCAGCCGTGTCGATGGTGTTCGCCACGTCGTCGAGGAGCTCCCCCAGCTCGGTGATCGCCGCCGTCACCTTCGGGCCGAGGCCGAGGGTCGGGGCATCCCGCAGCACTTCGCGGAGGGGCACGCCCTGGCGTTCGGCGAGCGCCTGCATGGCCGCCTCCGTGGCAGGACCAATGCCGCGCTTGGGCACGTTCATGATGCGGCGGAGCGCGAGGTCGTCGTCGGGGTTGGCGACCTGGATGAGGTAGCCGAACGCGTCCTTGACCTCGGCGCGCTCGTAGAACTTGGTGCCACCGGGGATCCGGTACGGGATCGCCGAGCGGATGAAGATCTCTTCCAGCGGTCGCGTCTGCGAGTTGGTGCGCACGAACACCGCGACGTCGTTGTAGCTAGCGCCAGCCTCGCGCAGCTTCTCGACCTCGTCCGCGACGAACTGCGCCTCATCGTGCCCGGAGTACCCCGTGTAGCCGGTGATCTTGTCGCCGGAGCCGACGACCGTGAACAGGTTCTTCGCCTTGCGGTCGAAGTTGTTGGAGATGACCGCGTTGGCGGCATCCAGGATGTTCTGGGTCGAACGGTAGTTCTGCTCGAGGAGGATGACCTTCGAGTTGGGGAAGTCCCGCTCGAACTCGACGATGTTGCGGATGTCTGCACCGCGGAACGCGTAGATCGACTGGTCGCTGTCGCCGACGACGGTGAGGGATGCGCCCGGCAGCGCTGGCTGCTCCGGGCTCAGCGCCGGCGCCCGAACGAGCTCCCGCACGAGCGCGTATTGGGCGTGGTTGGTGTCCTGGTACTCGTCGACGAGAACGTGACGGAAACGCTTCTGGTAGAGCGCCGCGACATCCGGGAACGCACGGAACAAGTACACGGTCTCGGCGATGATGTCGTCGAAGTCGAGGGCGTTGGCCCGGCGGAGGGACGCGGTGTAGAGCCGGAAAATCTCCAGCAGCACCGCCTCCTTCGGGTCGGAGAGGTTGGCGTTGCGCGCGAAGCCGTCGACGTCGGTGAGCTCATTCTTGAGCCGGGAAATGCGGCTGAGCGCACCACCGACCGTGAAGCCCATGGTGTCGGCGGCGAGCTCCTTGATGATGCGCTTCATGAGCGCGCGGGAATCGGCGGTGTCATAGATCGTGAAGCTCTGCTTCATACCCATCGACTCGGCCTGGCGACGCAGGATGCGCACACACGCGGAGTGGAAGGTCGAGATCCACATGCCGTCGGCCTCGTCACCGACGAGCGCCTTGACCCGCTCACGCATCTCGGCCGCGGCCTTGTTGGTGAAGGTGATCGCGAGAATCTGGCTCGGCCAGGCCTCACGCCACTTCAGCAGCCCCGCGATGCGGCGGGTGAGCACGCTCGTCTTGCCGGAGCCGGCGCCGGCCACGATGAGCAGCGACTGGCCGCGGTAGAGCACGGCCTCGCGCTGCTGGGGGTTGAGGCCGGAGAGCAGGGGGTCGTCGTCCGGCGGGGGCAGAAGGGGCACGGATGACATGGCCCAACGATTCTACGGGCGAGCGCCGACGCCACAGCCGAGTCAGCCCAGCAGCGCCCGCACCAGATCGGGCTGGTCGGCGAACACGCCATCGAGACCCGTGCCGAGGATCACACCGAATTCGCGCTGCCAGTCACCGAACTCGTGGGATGCCCCTGCTCGCATGCGCTGCGAGAGGAAGCGGTTCTCCGCGCGAAGAGTCCACGTGAAAACCTCCAGGCCTGCGGCATGAGCGCGCGCCACGAGGTCGGTCGTGCCGCCGCTCTTCTCGTCGAGCAGCATCCTCTTGTCCACACTGATGCCGTCGACGGATGTCGCGAGCTCCGCCAATCCGTCATCGGTGAGGTAGGCGGCATAAGGTCTCGCCGCGCGACCGAACTGCGCAACCTGGTCCGCCGGCGCACCAGAGGACTCGAGGAGGAAGACCAGGCGACCCGGGACACCGCGCCCGCGAATCTGCCCGAGCACCGTCTGCTCGAAACACTCGACGATGAGGTTGTCGCTCGTGGCCCAGTCGGCGATCTCGTTCGCGAACAACTCATCGAGTGGCAACCCGATCGACGCGAAATAGCTGGCGTGCTTGATCTCAGCCACCATGATCTTGCCGGCGGGCATCAGATCGATGAGGTCACGCAAGCGCAGGATGCCACTGCTCGACTCCTCGGCGAGCGCAAACTGTGCTGAGTCCCCCCGTATCTCCGGCAGACGCTCCCGCGCGGAGAGGGTGGAGAGTTCTGCCCACGTAAAATCCTCGGTGAACCACCCGGTGTGCTTCGCACCATCGATGACCTTCGTGGTGCGTCTCGACGCGAACTCGGGGTGGTCGGCGACATCCGTCGTTCCCGAGATCTCGTTCTCATGCCTCAACACGAGAACACCGTCGCTACTGGCCACGATGTCGGGCTCCACAGCGTCGGCGCCCAGCTCGAACGCGAGCTCGTAGGCTGCGGCAGTATGCTCCGGTCGGTAACCACTGGCACCCCGGTGACCGATCACGAGGGGCCGTTCTCGGTGCTCCACCCCACTAGCATTCCACTATGTCGACGTGCGCCGTGTGCTCCACCGAACTACAGGGCGACTGGAAGTTCTGCCTCGCCTGCGGCGCCCCCCTCACCGAATCAGTCCCGGCTGCCATTCGCCCGGCCAAGCAAACCGACGAGGGTCGCACGTTCAACCTGCTCGCGGTGATCGCCATCGTGCTCGGCGTCATCGGGGGGCCCGTCGCCGCGGTGTTCGGAATCGTCGCCCTGCGGCAGATCCGCCAGTCGGGCGAGCGCGGCATCGTGCTCGCGCGCGTCGCGACCGTGCTCGGCTTCGTCTGGCTCGCGGTCTGGATCGGCGCCATCGTGTGGATCCTGGTCGCCGGTGCCGTCTGACGCACGGTTCGCCCAGTGGCGCGAGCCCACGCGGTCCCTCCCCCTCGTCTGGGGAACCTACGCCGACCGCTACGTTGCGGGCATCGTGCTCCTCATCGCCGGGGGCATCGGCCTTCAGGCCTCCAACACCTTCACCAACTTCTTCCTGTTGCAGGGGGCACTCGCCTACGCGGTCGGATGGTCCATCCTCCCCTCACGCGGATGGCGGCGCATCCTCGTGGTCGCCCCAGCCACCGGGCAGCTGTGGCTGCTGCTCACCGGTCCGCTCTCCGTCTGGACGCTCACCGTTCCCTACCTCGCGTGGCTCCTCGTGCGGCACCGGCCGCTGCGCAGCTACGTGACCGTCCTGCTGCCGATCGCGAGTTCCCTCGTGCTCCCGAACTTCTTCACCGAATACACGAGCATGCTTCCCGCCCTGGCCATCTCACTGGCCGTGCTCGTGGCATCCGCATGGCTGGCCCGCCTTCTCGCGATGACCAAGCGGCCACGAACCAAGCAATTACCCAGCGAGACCAGCTAAATTAGGAACACTCACCAGAGCGTTCGAAAGAGGAGACATGGCACTCAACAACCCCGCATTCCGTAACGAGGCGTTCAGCTCGCAGGGAGCGGTTGCCGCGGCGCAGGACGTCTCCGCGCAGCAGCTCGATGAGATTTACAACCGCCCGTCCGCGCCCGTCCAGGGTGAGGTCATGACGGTCGAGAACACCATCCAGAAGACCGTGTTCGCGTTCGCCGTACTCCTCGCTGGCGCAGCAGTCGGCTGGCTCACCGCCCCGGCACTCCCCTTCCTCTGGATCGGTGCTGGCCTCGTGGGCTTCGTGCTCGCCCTCGTCAACATCTTCCGGAAGCAGCCCTCCGCGGTGCTCGTCCTCGCGTACTCAGCCGCCCAGGGTGTGTTCGTCGGAGGCATCTCCGCGTTCTACGAGGCCCAGTTCCAGGGCATCGTGCTCCAGGCCGTCATTGCAACGCTCGTCGTTGTGGGCGTGACCCTCGCACTCTTCGCGAGCGGCAAGATCCGGGCATCCAAGCGGGCAACCAAGATCTTCCTGATCGCGATGATCGGCTACGCCGCGTTCTCCGTCGTGAACATCTTCATCATGATCTTCGGTGGGGCCAACGGTAACCCGTGGGGCCTCCGCGGTGACTTCGAGATCTTCGGCATCCCGCTCGGTGTGGTGCTCGGTGTCTTCGTCGTGATCCTTGCCGCGTACTCGCTCGTGCTCGACTTCGACTTCATCCAGAAGGGTGCCAACAACAAGGCCCCAGCCAAGTACGGCTGGACGGGCGCGTTCGGCATCATGGTGACGGTCATCTGGCTCTACCTCGAGCTGCTGCGCATGCTCGCCATCGCGCGAAACTAGCTGCTTCAGCATTGAAGGGCCGTCCCATTCCTTGGGGCGGCCCTTTTGCGTGGTCCGGGATTGCTGGGGCCGACCGGCCAGGCTCCGCCCATAGATGCCCGACCCACCCGAGCCTGGCCGGTCGGCCCCAGCCCTCCCTCAGTCTCGGCAGCGTGCATCCCGCGCCCCGGTGACCACGTACCCCGAGTGTTCCGATATGGCTGCTATTTACCTCGAGATGGCAGCCACATCGGAACACTCGCAGCGCCAAGGGGGGATGGGATGGCGCACACCACCGCCCCACGATGTGGGCTATTGACCCCCACCTTTCGCGAGACCAGGGTCATGGATGGCCTGTTCGCTGAGGCTCGGGTGGGCCGGGCATCCATGGGCGGAGCCTCAGCGAACAGGCCAGCCAGGACCCCCACGCGCCAGAAGAGAACAGGTCAGTAGAACCAGAGAGTTTTCACTCCCACTCGATCGTCCCCGGCGGCTTCGACGTGACGTCGAGCACGACGCGGTTCACGCCAGCCACCTCGTTGGTGATGCGGTTGGAGATGCGCGCGAGCACGTCGTACGGCAGGCGCGTCCAGTCGGCGGTCATCGCATCCTCGGATGACACGGGCCGGAGCACGATCGGGTGACCGTAGGTTCGGCCATCCCCCTGCACTCCCACCGAGCGAACGTCGGCGAGGAGGACGACGGGGCACTGCCAGATGTCGCCGTCGAGGCCCGCGGCGGTCAGCTCGGCGCGGGCGATCGCGTCCGCGGAACGGAGCAGCTCCAGACGATCACGGGTGACCTCACCCACGATGCGGATGCCAAGGCCAGGCCCCGGAAAGGGCTGGCGCGAGACGATCACCTCGGGCAGACCCAGCTCACGGCCGATGGCGCGCACCTCGTCCTTGAAGAGGGTGCGCAGCGGTTCGACGAGTTCGAACTGCAGGTCTTCGGGGAGCCCGCCCACGTTGTGGTGGCTCTTGATGTTGGCGGTGCCGGTTCCGCCGCCTGATTCGACGACGTCGGGGTAGAGCGTTCCCTGCACGAGGTACTTGATCTGCTCGCCCTCACCCTGCGCCTCCAGCACGAGCGCCTCTGCGGCGTTCTCGAAGCTGCGGATGAACTCGCGGCCGATGATCTTGCGCTTCTGCTCTGGGTCGGTGACACCAGCGAGTGCGTCGAGGAACTGGTCGACAGCATCCACCGTCACCAACCGCACACCCGTGGATGCCACGTAGTCCTCTTCGACCTGGCGGCGCTCATCCTGGCGCAGCAGACCGTGGTCAACGAAGATGCACACGAGCTGGTCACCGACGGCTTTGTGCACGATCGCGGCGGCGACGGCGGAGTCGACGCCACCGGAGAGCCCGCAGATGACACGGCCGGTTCCGACCTGCTCGCGGATGCGCGCGACCTGCTCGTCGATGACGTTGGAGCTGTTCCAGTCGGCCGGGATGCCCGCAGCGGTGTGGAGGAAGTTCTCGATGACCCGCTGGCCGTATTCGCTGTGCTTGACCTCGGGATGCCACTGCACCCCGTACATCCGACGCTCGTCTGATGCGAACGCTGCAACCGGGGTGGACGCCGACGACGCGAGCACCGTGAAGCCCTCTGGAGCCTTCGCGACCGAGTCGCCGTGGCTCATCCACGTCGTCTGCTCGCCGGGCTGGCCACCGAGGAGGCTGCTGTCACCGGGGGTGAGAGTCACCTCGGTCGCGCCGTACTCGCGCAGGCCCGTGTTGGCGACCTCGCCACCGAGCTGCTGCGCCATGACCTGGAAGCCGTAGCAGATGCCGAGCACGGGCACGCCGAGTTCGAGGATGCCCGGATCGAGCGTCGGCGAACCGGGCTCGTACACGCTCGACGGCCCGCCGCTCAGCACGATGCCGGCGGGGTTCCTCTCGGCGACCTCCGCCGCGGTGATGGTGTGCGGCACGATCTCGCTGTACACGCTCGCCTCACGCACGCGACGCGCGATGAGCTGGGCGTACTGTGCGCCGAAATCGACGACGAGAACTGGGCGGGCGTCGGTATCGGTCACGCAGTGGCCTCCGTGTGTGTGGCCTCGGTGCCTGCGGCTCCGGGGCTGATCGATGAGGTGACGGCCTCGACGTCACGGGGGACCTGACGCTCGAGGAAGAACGAGAGCAGCGGGATGACCCCGCCGAGGGCGATGAACAGGAACTTGGCGAACGACCAGCGGATGTAACGCCACAGCAGGAAGTCGCACGCGAGGTACAGCACGTAGAGCCAGCCATGCACGATGAGGATGACCGTGGAGAGGTTGATGCCCGCGATCTGCTCCTTGGGGGTCAGCGCGAGGATGCCGTAGGGGCCCGCGAATTCGATGTCGACACCGAAGCCGTACCGCAGGACCATCATGAGACACAGCAGGAGCAGGAAGCTGCCAGTGATGATGGAGGACACCTTGTACACGGCGACCGTGCGTCGGATGCGAATGACGTCGGCAGGCCGTGGACCTAAGGGCATGCCCCTATTCTACGGGCGGCTCGCCTGAGGCATCCGCCTCGGCCGCCAGCTGGTCCTCCACATCATCGCGAACGAGCCGGTACCAGAGGAACACCGCGAACCCCGCGAAGATCACCCACTCCACCGCGTAGAAGATGTTGAGGAGGTTGAGGGAGACCTCCGTCACGGGCGGCGGGGAGTCGATCGTGTCGAGGCCGGCCGGGGCATCCGCGAGCACGAGGTAGCCCGAGTACACGCCGTCCGGCGGCGTCGACCACAGGTTGATCAGTTCGGCGATGGCGAGTGCGCTGCGGCTTCCCGCTTCGAAGTCGGACTGCTGGGGCGATTCGCTCGCGAGGTACCGTCCCTCGAGCTGGGCCTCGGTGGGGGAATCGTCGAGCTCCTCGATGACGGATGCTGCAGCATCCGCGCTCTCGGACCACCCGAGTGCCACGGCCAGGCTCGCTCCACCGGGCGTCACCGCGTGGCCCACCACCCAGTAGCCGGGTTGCGCAAGGTTCGATCGGCCGGAGAGCACGAGGAAGTCCCCCGGAACGAGGCTTCCCTCCACGACCACCCGCTGGCCGACGGACGCCGAGGTCATGGGTTGTTGGGGCACGGCGACGGTCTCGAGCGGCACGACGGTCTCGGTCTCCTCCTCGGTGACCTCCCCTCCCTCGAAGCTGCGCTCGAGCTGCCACTGCCCGAGCAGCGCGAAGGCGGCAGCAATCGCGAGGGCGAGCACGAGTGCGCCGATCCATTTGGGGCGTCGTGCCGTCGACCAGAATCGGGAGGCCAAACTCAATATTCCGGGTCCTTCTTGCGTTCGATGATGTCGGACTGCTCGGCAGCCTGCGTGGCTATCGACCCGGTCACGCTACCCGGCTGGTCTATGAGCTCGTCGAGATCGATGTCGGTGAGGTCGACGTCAGGCGCATCGGGGGCCGGGTCGGTGCCTGCCTCGGCCGGTTCCTGGCCGGCGCTCACCGCCTCGAGGAGGGCGATCGACTCCTCGCGGCTGCGTTCGCGTCCTGCCGTCGCGGCCGTCTTGCGGCGCTGCGGGCGCAGGATGAGCCGCCCGATGCGCTCGGAGTTGACGGCGAGCACGGGCCCGATGATCGACATGGAGAGCACGTAGAGGCCCGCGAAGGGCACCAGCCGGGCATCCAGTCCTGCCGACAGTGAGAGCGTCGCGAGGATGAGCGCGAACTCGCCCCTGTTCTGCAGGATCACGGTGGTGTTGATGCCGGCCTGTGGCCCGAGCTTGTTGAGCCAGGCGACGAACTGGCCACCGATGATGTTGAGCAGGATGGTGAGGCCCACTGCCGCGGCGACCGGCGCAATGACCTGCCCGAAGTCCGCGATGTTGAGTGCGAGGCCGAAGTTGAGGAAGAAGAAGGCGCCGAAGACGTCTCTGAGGGGCAGTGCTATCTGCTCGATGCGCGCGCGGTAGCGGGTGGCGCCGAGCACGAGCCCGATCAGGAATGCACCGATCGCGTCGGTCACGCCGAGCAGCTCCCCGATGCCGCCGAACGCCACGGCGAGGCCGAAGAAGAGGATCGTGAAGAGCTCGTCGTCCTTGGTCTTGAAGATCTTCGAGACGAACCGACCGCCCCACCTCGCAAGGCTGAACATCACCACAAGGAAGAGGAAGGCGACCCCGAGCTTGAGCACGACGGGCCAGACCTCGCTCTCGCCGCTCAGGACGACACCCACGATCGCGAGGTAGATCGCGATGAAGATGTCCTCCACGACGGTCACGCCGAGGATCGTCGGCGTCTCGCGGTTGGCAAGCCTTCCGAGCTCGATGAGGAGCTTGGTGACGATGGCGCTCGAGGATGTCGCGGTCATTCCCGCGATGATGAGCGCCTCCCGCGTGCCCCAGCCGACCATGAACCCGAAGGCGAAACCGACGCCGATGTTCAGGAGGATGTACGAGCCACCCGAGACGATGAGCTTGCCAGCATTGCCGAAGAACTCGTCCTGGTCGAACTCGAGGCCGAGGTTGAACAACAGCAGGATGAGCCCGAACACCGCAATGAGTTCGACGTTCTCCGAGTCGAAGTTGAGCGGGAACCAGTCGGTGTGCGGGCT
>Ga0247732_10000555_pt1 | contig 17347 bp, 15 predicted proteins | sample UWRJL163409C2_FD_180940 | JGI IMG/M metagenome (GOLD analysis project Ga0247732, IMG submission 180940) | Plant litter microbial communities from Arlington Agricultural Research Station in Wisconsin, United States - UWRJ-L163-409C-2 | ecosystem: Environmental > Terrestrial > Plant litter >...
GCCGATCATCCTGGCGGTGTTCCCGCTAATGGCGAACCTGCCCAACGCGCAGCTTTATTTCAACCTGGCGTTCTTTATCGTATTGGTTTCGCTGCTGGTCCAGGGCACAAGCCTGCCGTGGGTAGCCAAGCTGCTCAAGGTCACGGTCCCGCCTGAGCCTGCACCCATTTCCCGCGCACCGCTGGAAGTGCATGTCACCAGTGAATGGGAGCTTTTTGTCTATCGCCTCGGCGCTGAAAAATGGTGTATCGGCGCCGCATTGCGCGAACTGAAAATGCCCGCAGGCACGCGTATCGCAGCCTTGTTCCGTGGTCAGCAACTGCTCCACCCGTCGGGTAGTACCACGCTGGAAGTCGACGACCTGTTGTGCGTCATCGGCCATGAACATGATCTTCCAGCGCTGGGCAAACTGTTCAGCCAGGCGCCGCAACGGGGTCTGGATCTGCGCTTCTTCGGTGATTTCGTGCTGGAAGGCGATGCCCAGCTGGGCGCCGTGGCGGCGCTGTATGGCCTCAAGCTGGATGGTCAGAACGGCAACATCCCTCTGAGCCAGTTCATCGTGCAGAAGAATCGCGGCGCACCGGTTGTCGGTGACCAGATTGAATGGAATGGAACTATCTGGACAGTTGCGGTGATGGAGGGGAACAAGATCCTCAAAGTCGGCGTCAGATTCCCCGAAGGAAGTAGCCCAGGCCCTGGGTTGTTCCTCTAAACTGCCCTTCTATTCGATCAGCTCGACCGGTGTCTATGTTGCCCCTGCGTACTTTGTTAGCTGCCCTTCTGATCGGCCTGTGCCTGTCTTCCTTTCCTGCTGTAGCTGCCGACCCGCCCAGCAGCGAAGCCGTCCAGCAGAGTCTGGACAAAATCGCCGACCGCAAACTGCCGGATGCCGACCAGAAAGCCTTGCAGCAGGTCCTCGAACAGACCCTGACCTTTCTGACCAGCAAAGCGGAAAACGAGCAAAAGCTGGCCGCCCTCAAGCATCAGCTGGCTGAAGCATCCAAGCAGATCAACGAAAACCAGCGCGAACTGACACGCCTCAAAGGCACCCGGATCATCCCCGTCGCCCAACGCTACGGCAGCCTCGACGTGCCGCAGCTGGAGCAAATGCTCAGCCAGCGCAGCACTCAGCAAAGTGATCTGCAGAAAGCGCTTAGCGATGCCAGCAGCATGGTCATCACCGCCCAGACACGTCCGGAACGGGCTCAAGCCGAGATCAGCGCCAACCAGACCCGCGTCCAGCAGATCAACGCCATCCTCAAGCTGGGCAAGGACAATGGGAAGACCGTCAGCGCCGACCAGCGCAACCTGCTCAATGCGGAGCTGGCGTCGATCAACGCCCTGACCGTTCTGCGCCGCCAGGAACTGGCCGGCAATAGCCAGTTGCAGGACTTGGGCAACAGCCAGCACGACTTGCTGGTCGAAAAAGTCAGCCGTCAGGAGCAGGAAATCCAGGAGCTGCAAACCCTGATCAATGACAAGCGTCGCGCCCAGTCGCAACAGACCGTGACGCAGCTGTCGCTTGAAGCACAGAAAGCAGGCAGCAGCAGTCTGCTGGCTACCGAAAGCGCCGCCAATCTCAAACTCTCCGACTACCTGTTGCGCGGCACTGACCGCCTCAACGAACTGACGCAACAGAACCTCAAGACCAAACAGCAGCTCGATAACCTGACTCAGAGCGATCAGGCTCTGGACGAACAGATCAACGTACTGCGCGGCAGCCTGTTGCTGTCGAAGATTCTCTACAAACAGAAGCAGTCGCTGCCCCACCTGCAACTGGACAAAGGTCTGGCTGACGAAATTGCCGACATTCGTCTCTATCAGTTCGAGGTCAATCAGCAGCGCGAGCAGATGAGCAGCCCGGTTGCCTACGTAGAGAAACTGCTGGCGACTCAACCGCCAGAAGACATCACCCCGCAGTTGCGCAAAACCCTGCTGGACCTGGCCGTCACCCGCAGCGACTTGCTGGAGCGCCTGAATCGCGAACTCAGCTCCCTGCTCAATGAATCCATCACCCTGCAGCTCAACCAGAAGCAGTTGGTCAGCACCGCCAGCAGCCTGCGTTCGACCCTTGATGAGCAGATGTTCTGGATCCCCAGCAACAAGCCGCTGGATGTCGAATGGTTCCAAGGCATCTGGCCGCGTCTGGAAAAACAGGTCGCCACCCTGCCGCTGGTCTCGAGCGCCAGCGAGCTGAGTGACGGCCTCACCCAGCGGCCGCTGTTGTTTCTGCCCTTGCTGTTGTTGATCGGTGTGCTGACCTGGAAACGCAATGCGCTCTATAGCAAGCTCAACCGGCTGCACGCCGACATCGGCCATTTCAAACGTGACAGCCAGTGGCAAACCCCGCTGGCGATTCTGATCAACGTGCTGCTGGCAGTGCCGGTGGCGCTGGGACTGGCTTTATGTGGCTACGCGCTGCAGATTGATGCTCGCGGGCAAAACGCCAATCTGGGCGAGGCCTTGCTGCAGATCGGTCTCGCCTGGCTGGTGTTCTATACCGCGTACCGGATATTGGCACCGGGCGGCGTCGCCCAGCTGCATTTCCGTTGGGAAAAGGCCCAGGTCGAATTCCTTCAAGGCTGGATCCGCCGTCTGGGACTGGTGGTATTGGCGTTGGTTGCCGTCGTTGCGGTCGCCGAGCATCAGCCGGCAGCACTGGCTGACGACGTGCTGGGCATTGGCGTCGTTCTGACCTGCTATGCGCTGATGACCTGGCTGCTCGCCCGCCTGTTGCTCACCAGCCCGACCCACCACAACGCCTCGCTGTTCCGCAGGGCGTTAGGTCTGGCCTTTACCGCGCTGCCCGTGGCCCTGTTCCTGGGCGTCTGTTTTGGCTACTACTACACCGCGCTGAAACTCAGTGATCGGCTCATCGACACACTGTATCTGGTGATGTTCTGGCTGGTGGTCGAAGCCGCCTTCGTGCGTGGCCTGGGCGTCGCCGCACGGCGTCTGGCTTACCAACGTGCGCTGGCCAAGCGCCAGGCGGCCAAGGAAGCTGGTGACGGCGAGATCGCCATCGAAGAACCGACTCTGGACATCGAACAGGTCAACCAGCAGTCCCTGCGCCTGATTCGTCTGGCGCTGCTGGCCGGTTTCGTCGGCGCGCTGTATTGGGTCTGGTCGGACCTGATCACTGTGTTCTCGTATCTGGACAACATCACCCTGTACGAATACACCAGCGGCACCGGGGCGACCATGAGCATGGTGCCCATCAGCCTCGGCGACATGATCGGCGCACTGCTGATCATCGGCATCACGTTCGTGCTCGCGGGCAACTTGCCTGGCTTGCTGGAAGTGCTGGTGTTGTCACGGTTGAGCCTGGCTCAGGGCAGTGCGTACGCGACCACTACCCTGCTTTCATATGCCATTGCCGGTATAGGCTTCGTTTCGACCTTGTCGGCCCTGGGTGTGAGCTGGGACAAACTGCAGTGGCTGGTGGCGGCGCTGTCGGTCGGGCTGGGTTTCGGCATGCAGGAAATCTTCGCCAACTTCATCTCCGGCATCATGATCCTGTTCGAACGCCCGGTGCGGATCGGCGACACCATCACCATCGGCAACCTGTCAGGCACGGTCAGCAAGATCCGGATCCGCGCCACGACCATCACCGATTTTGATCGCAAAGACATCATTGTCCCGAACAAGACGTTCATCACCGGGCAACTGATCAACTGGTCCCTGACCGACACCATTACCCGGGTGACGCTCAAACTGGGGGTGGATTACGGCTCGGATCTTGATCTGGTGCGCAGTCTCCTGCTCAAGGCCGCCCGGGATAACCCGCGAGTGCTCAAGGACCCGGAGCCGATCGTCTACTTCCTCAACTTCGGTGAAAGCACCCTGGACCACGAGTTGCGCATGCACGTGCGCGACCTGGGCGACCGCAACCCGGTGCTCGACGAGATCAACCGCTTCATCAACAAAGAATTCAAGAAGCAGCACATCAACATCTCGTTCCGGCAGATGGAGGTTTACCTCAAGAACCTGCACGGTCAGGAATACAAGCTGGTGCCTACGGACGAAGAGCCCAAGGCAAGCGGCCCGCTGAAACTCGAACCCGACCAGCCGATCAAGCCAGCACCGAAAGATGCGCCCGAGCCGCCTGAGTTGCGGTTGGACTAACACAGTGGACCTGGGGATGCTGGACCTGTGGGAGCGAGCTTGCCCGCGATAAGGCTAGACGCGGTTCGCCTTAGAATTGCGGTGCTCTTATCGCGGGCAAGCACCGCTCCCACAGGAACTGTGTACCTCCCGCCATCGAGCTTTTTTGACCTACCACAGGTAACCCAGCAGAATGCTCGGACATTCTGCTGGAGATGGCCCTTGAAAGCCCTCGACGAACTGACCTTCGATAACCGCTTCGCCCGCCTTGGCGATGTGTTCTCTACTTCGGTCTTGCCCGAGCCCATCGCCGAGCCGCGCCTGGTGGTGTCCAGCGATGCCGCCCTGGCGCTGCTCGACCTTGACCCTGCTCAGGCCGAACTCCCCCTGTTTGCTGAAATCTTCAGCGGCCATAAACTCTGGGCAGACGCCGATCCCCGGGCGATGGTCTATTCCGGTCACCAATTCGGGTCCTACAACCCGCGCCTGGGCGATGGCCGAGGCCTGTTACTCGGTGAGGTGTACAACGGCGCCGGGGAACATTGGGACCTGCATCTGAAAGGCGCCGGACAAACCCCGTACTCGCGGATGGGCGATGGTCGCGCCGTACTGCGTTCGTCGATCCGCGAGTTTCTCGCGTCCGAAGCTTTGTTCGCCCTGGGTATCCCCAGCAGCCGCGCCGCCTGCGTCATTGGCTCCAGCACACCGGTCTGGCGGGAAAAGCAGGAGCGCGCCGCGATGGTCCTGCGCCTGGCGCAAAGCCATGTGCGCTTTGGCAGCTTCGAATATTTCTACTACACCAAGCAGCCTGAACAGTTGAAGGCACTGGGCGAGCACGTGCTGGCCATGCACTTCCCTGAGTGTCTTGAGCAGGACGAACCCTATCTGGCGATGTTCCGGGAAATCGTCGAGCGCAACGCCGAGCTGATCGCCAAATGGCAGGCATATGGTTTTTGCCATGGCGTCATGAACACCGACAACATGTCAATTCTGGGTATCACCTTTGACTTCGGGCCGTTCGCGTTCCTTGACGATTTCGACCAGAACTTTATCTGCAACCACTCCGACCACGAAGGCCGTTATTCCTTCAGCAATCAGGTGCCGATTGCGCAGTGGAACCTCAGCGCGCTGGCTCAGGCATTGACGCCGTTCATCAGCGTCGAGGCGCTACGGGAAACCATCGGCCTGTTCCTGCCGCTCTATCAAGCCCATTACCTGGACTTGATGCGCAGGCGTCTGGGCCTGATCAGCGCCGAAGAGGACGACGAACAACTGCTCGGCAGGCTGCTGAAACTGATGCAGAACAGCGGCGTGGATTACACCCTGTTCTTCCGCCGCCTCGGCGACGCCCCGGCGGCAGATGCACTAAACGGGCTGCGCGATGACTTCGTCGACATCAAAGGCTTTGATGCCTGGGGCGAAGTTTATCTACAGCGCATCGCCAGGGAAGACAACGGCAGCCAAGCGCAACGCCAGACCCGCATGCATGCAGTCAATCCGCTGTACATCCTGCGCAACTACCTGGCACAAAAAGCCATCGACGCCGCGGAAGACGGCAACTACGAAGAAGTCCGCCGCCTGCATAAAGTGCTCTGCAATCCATTCACCGAACAACCGGGCATGGCTAGCTACGCCGAGCGTCCGCCGGAGTGGGGGAAACATCTGGAGATAAGCTGTTCGTCGTAGGTGGAGGTTTGGGTGCGCTGGAAGTTTTCTCAGCAGACTCCACGACTTCCCCGCTCTGCTTTTTGGCTGCTTTGGAGTCTGGGTAGCGGTGTCCGGCGAGGATTTCGAATAGGCTTAGAACACGAAACTCCTGATCCCTGCTACTGACCGGAGCGGGAGCCGCAGCGGAAGGCGTCTCGTCGTGGAGGGCTTTAATTGTGCTCGGAGGCGGCAGTTTTCCAATGGCTGTTTTATGTTCTTTTTTCCTCTCAGGATTCTGTACCTCGGCCAGAATTTCATACAGATTAAGTTTCCGTTCGTTTGGCTTAGCAGGACCGCCTTGATCTTTGATTCTCGCGAGCAGGCGACCTTCATAGCCTTCGTCATATCGAGCTTGCTCAATCGCAGGTAAAGCTCGGTAATGGTCAAGGCATTCAGTAGTGAATTTGACTGTCCGGCCGCTACTGTTGTATTCCTGCGTGCCACGCGCTATTGAGCTCGCTCGCCATTGCTCTTCCAGATTATTGCCATGCCGCAAGGCCGCGAACCTTTCGTTAGCGGTGTAAGGCCCCTTGTCGTCATAAGCAATAAGTACGGCCTGTTCGCGGGTAAGCGCTGAAAATGGGTTTTTAGCAGTGGGATCTTGGGCAGCGGCTTTATTGACGTAAATCGTCGCTTGCCGGGCTCGCTCAAGCAGCTCGGGGTCATCGGTTTTCGGGATTTCAGCGTCGTGAAGAGTTTTTTTTGCGCTGGTGGATTCAGGCGAGATATGGGCAATCGTTTTTTTTGCAAACTCTCCCAGCTGTTCGCGAGTCATGCTCTTGTCGCGAGCCTCAGCGCGTACAGCACTTTCGCCCAGTTGACGAGAGAGTGTCGAGACCGTGGCGGTATCGGTTTTACCCGATCCGACTTGTGCTGATTCCTTTAACTTAGCCGCCTCAGAGTACCGCTCTTCGATACGCGCGTTAATAGTACTAATAGCAACAGCAGTGCAACCAGAAAAACTGACATCACGCATTGTTACAACCTCCTGGAATAATCACTTAATAACAGTGCAGCACACCCGAACACTCAGCACCGCACTATTATCTGAATAATCAAATATCCATTACCTCAGTAAGCTCAACCACCCAAGCACGAGTGGCGTAGCTCAGCTCCATTCGATACATCTATATAAATTTGCTTTGTCTTTTATTGAAACCTGAAAAAAATATAGCCAACCACAAAATCACTTACAACTACCCGAAAGGATAGAATGCAGGCCTCACCCAGGATTTACGGGCAAATCACAACTTCAAATAAATTCATTTTCAGAAACATCGTTTTCAACTGTAAGAAGCGCCCTACAAGAACGTTAACTCCTACAGAACTAAATATATATCTATCTAACACCACGACTTCTGTAGGAGCGCGCTTGCCCGCGATGGCGTTGGATCAGGCACTGATTTTTCAACTGAACCACCGCTATCGCGGGCAAGCGCGCTCCTACAGGGTCTATATTCGCTGCAAGACAGCGCTGCGCCAGGTTTACTAAGGGATGTATTACAAAACGCCGTTCAATTAGGGTTATGAAAGTGGTGAACAGCCAACATCCGTTGCGCAGTACAATCCCCCCAACTCACTTCACTGGAGGCCTCATGAGCGAAGCCATGCTGATTCCCTGCCCGCACTGCAACGGGCTTAACCGTATCCCGGCCGAGCGGCTGGGTGATCAGCCCAAATGTGGGCGCTGCAAGCAGCCGGTCTTGCTGAGCAAGCCGTTCAACCTGACACAAGGCGATTACGCCAGCCAGATCAAGGGCGATTTGCCGTTGTTGGTAGATGTCTGGGCTGAATGGTGCGGGCCGTGCAAATCATTTGCGCCGATTTTCGAACAGGCCGCCGCACAGTTGGCCGGGCGCTGTCGGCTCGCCAAACTGGACAGCGAAGCCAATCAGCAGCTGTCGGGTCAATTGGGTATTCGCTCAATCCCGAGCCTGATCCTGTTCCGTGATGGTAAGGAAGTCGCCCGCCAGAGTGGCGCGTTCCCGCTGCAACAGCTGCTGGCGTGGCTGAAAAGCCAAGGGATATAGCTCTTTAGACTTTTACTGTAGGACATGTCCTATTCAGCAATTGGAGCGTCACCCTTGGGCCTTATGCTCCTACGCTGTGCTTTCCGATGAGCATCAAGGGAAGTACAAGTCATGGCATACGCAGTCAGGGAAGGCGATCCGACCAGCACCGGCGGTTTTGTGATATCCGCTTCGGCAACTCAGCTGTGTGAAGAGCGCAGGCTGGCGCGGATGGGCGACCCCGTGTGGTGCCCCGCTTGTGAAAAGGTCGGCTATATCGCCCAGGGCAACCCGACCTTCATTGACGAATTCGTTGCCGTTGCGACCCATGGCCATGAAGTGCAATGCGACTGCGACCGCGGGACTCATACCCTGTTCGCGAGCCAGCAAGGCCTTGCGGCTGATATGGATGCGGCTATCCAGATACCGCTGGACATGGCGGCTGAGGCAAAGTTGAGAGCCGAGAAGATACCCCGGCAGGGCAGGTGAGACGCCTTGAGACGTTTATTCAGCGAATACGAGCCAGCGCAGTTTTGTAGGAGCGCACGAGCAACGCGAGGCCGCGATGGCGGCGCATCAGGCCGAACGCTATCGCTGCCTCGCGTTGCTCGTGAGCTCCTACCGAAGCAACATTTGTTCGAAGCAGGGGATGTCTCTCACATCTCAAACCTGCGCATGGGTTTCCAGCATGTGGTGCAGTTCAACAAACTGTTGAGTCAGCTTGTGTCGCGGCTCCAGGTAGATCAGCGGCATGCAGGCCTGGTGGGACTCGCGCATTTTTACCGAGGCATTCAGGTATACCGGCAGTACCGGCAAACCCTCGGCGATCAGCTCGTCGAGGATCTGCTGAGGCAGGCTCGCCCGCGGCTGAAACTGATTGACGATGATGCCTTCGACTTCCAGCTTCTCGTTGTGATCTTCTTTCAGTTCCTCGATTTCCTTGATCAGGCCATACAGCGCCTGCCGGGAAAAACTGTCGCAGTCAAAAGGGATAAGCACACGATCTGCCGCGATCAACGCCGAAACCGCATAGAAATTCAGGGCCGGCGGCGTATCCAGATAAATTCGCTCGTAGTCGCCATCCAGTTCATCCAGCAATTTCCTGAGCTTGTTGATCTTGTGCTTGGCTTCAAGCTTGGGCTGCAGATCGGCCAACTCGGCAGTGGCGGTCACCACATGAAGGTTGTCGAACGGGGTCTCATAAATGTCGACCTGGTTCTTCTTCGAAAACGGACCGGACGAAAGGGTCTGCTTGAAAAAGTCAGCGATCCCCATGGGGATGTCATCGCCGGTCAGGCCCGTGAGGTATTGGGTCGAATTCGCCTGAGCATCGAGGTCGACCAACAGCGTCCGATACCCTTCATGGGCACTGACCGCCGCCAGATTGCAGGCAATGCTGGATTTCCCCACACCGCCCTTCTGATTGAAAACCACCCGACGCATGTAATGACCTCCTTGGTGCCTGGAAACAGTTGGTTAAAAAACATAGAGGCTCTGGAGTCTATGCAAAGCACATGACAAGGGCGAGTGCTTACCTGGCCAGGTGGGGCATTCCGAGCGCAATAGGTAACAATTCCGACCAAATAAGCAGTATCCACGGACATTTTTCTTTTTTACAAATTGCTACTATTCACCCTCACCGGGATAATGCCCGGCACTTTATGAAAGACGGATGATGGCTCGCAATATCAGAGCGATATCGTAGTAGCAGTAGCCCGCAGGGGCGGGAAGTTAACTCTTGATCACGTTCAACATCGCACAATGGCGCGCCTGGGCTCCCGGCCTGACGAACGTCGAAGATTGGCAGCAGTGGAGCCAGCATCCGACGCCTTTGCAGAGCAGCGATGAGGCACCGGACGTGTCGTTCCTGCCGGCCATGCAGCGCCGGCGTCTCGGACGCCTGGCACGCATGGCTTTTGCAGTGGGCTGGCCACTGGCTGAAGGCCATGCACGGCTGCCACTGGTCTTCGTCTCGCGCCACGGCGAAACGCCGCGCACCTTTGAAATCCTCTGTGACGTGGCCGCCGACGAGCCTCTTTCACCGACCCAGTTCAGCCTCTCGGTGCATAACGCCGTCATCGGTCTGTGGTCGATCCTGCGTGGTGAAACCAGCGAAATGACTGCACTGGCAGCCGCCGGTGACGGCCTGGAGCATGGCGTGTTCGAAGCCGCCGCGCTGCTCGCCGAGGGCGCGCCTGCGGTGCTGGTGATCGTTACCGAAGAGCAACCGCCGCAAGCCTACTGCGACTGGATTGACGACGTTCCGTTTCCGTACGCCGTCGGCCTGCTGCTGACACCCGGCACGGATTGGCAATTGTCATTGAAGCCGGGCAGCGAAACCTCACCCCGAGCCCAATGGCCACATGCACTGAACCTGCTGCGAATTTTGAACACCGCCCAGCGCGCCTGCGAACACCCTTGGAAAAACCGGTTATGGAACTGGCAACGCAGCCCCTGAACAAAAAGCGGGACGCCTACTACTGGCGCCTACTGGCCACCGCGCTGTGCTTTGCCCTGTTTGGGTTGGGTGGGTTGTGCCTGCGTTTGTTCTACTTTCCGTTGCTGCGCTGCCTGCCTGGAAATGCGACTCACAAACGCGATCAGGCCCGACGCACCATCAGCCGTCTGTTCTGGTTTTTCATCCAGTGCATGGCGCGCAGCGGGGTCCTGACTTACAAGATCGAGGGTGCCGAGCGGCTGGGACGGCCTGGACAGATGATCATCGCCAACCACCCATCGCTGATCGACGTGGTGTTTCTGATCGGGCTGGTGCGCGACGCCAATTGCGTGGTCAAGCACAGCCTCTGGCAGAACCCGTTCACCTGCGGCCCGGTGCGCTCCACCGCCTACATCAGCAACGACGGCAGCGCCGAGATGCTCGACATGGCCGCCGACGCCCTGCGTGAAGGCCAGACCCTGATCGTCTTCCCCGAAGGCACCCGCACCCAACCCGGTTGCGCCCCGCAACTGCATCGTGGTGCGGCAGCGATTGCATTACGTGGTGCCTCGGTGATCACGCCGGTCGTCATCCAAGTCAGCCCGACAACACTGACCAAGGCCGAGCCCTGGTATCGCATCCCGTTCAAGCGCGTGCACTTCAGTTTGCGTGTCGGTGCCGATATAGATCCATACACCTTTGCTGAGCTTGGGCCGGCGCCCATTGCGTCGCGCAAGCTCAACGATCACCTGCACCACTATTTCATCAGGGAGCTCGCCTTAGATGAGCGATCTACACAGTGACATCAAACAGCTGATCATCGACGCCCTGGGCCTCGAAGACATCAGCACCCATGACATCGGCAACGATCAGATCCTGTTCGGCGAAGGCCTTGGCCTGGATTCGGTCGACGCCCTGGAACTGGGTCTGGCCATCCAGAAACGTTATGGCATCAAGATCGACGCCGACGCCAAGGACACCCGCAATCATTTCACCAGCGTAGACAGCCTCGCGGCCTTCGTCAGCGCTCGGCAAGCGGCCTGAGGACTGGACATGCAAACCCGTGAAGACATCTTCGACACCCTGCGCCTGGCGCTGGTTGAGTTGTTCGAACTTGAACCTGAGCGTGTCACTCTGCAGGCCAACCTTTATCAGGACCTGGAAATTGACAGCATCGATGCGGTGGACCTGATCGACCACATCAAACGCAAAACCGGCAAGAAGATCGCCGCTGAAGAGTTCAAATCGGTACGCACCGTCAATGACGTCGTCGAGGCGGTATACCGTCTGGTCAACACCGCCGCATGAAGCGGCTGATTGGCCTGAGTCTGTTGCTGGCCGGCGTGCTGTACCCATTCGCGGTGTATTACGGCAGCGGTCACTTTGCACCCTGGCAGTTTGCATTTCTCTTGGGCGCTTTATGGCTGGGACGTGCGGTAACGGCCGCGAAGCGCCCCGGCACATTGATCACCGCGTTGGTTGCTTTGGGCTTTTGCGTGGTTTTGGGGCTGTTCGACAGTCCAGCGCTACTGCGCTGGTACCCGGTACTGATCAGTGCCTCGATGCTCAGCCTGTTCGGCTTGAGCCTGATCCATGGGCCGCCCATCGTCGAACGCCTGGCCCGCATCCGCGAGCCGGTTCTGCCTGAGGTCGCGATTCGCTATACCCGGCAGGTCACCAAGGTCTGGTGCTGCTTCTTCCTCGCCAACGGATTCATGGCCGCAGCCCTGACACTCTGGGCTCCGCTGACCTGGTGGGCGTTGTATACCGGGCTGATTTCTTACGGATTGATGGGCCTGCTGTTTGCAGGCGAATGGCTGGTCCGCCGCCGAGTCAGAGGCGCGGCATGAAATGGAATGCATGAACCAGATGGTTGTTGACTGGATTAACCCTGAGCGCCTTTTGCTCAACCCGCAGCCACGCCGCGCGCTGACCCAGGCACCCGAGCTGAATCACGCGCAATTCTGCACCCAGGCCCTGAGCATCGCGGCCGGACTGCAGGCGCGCGGGATCAAGCGCCTGGCGTTGCATCTCGAAGATGCGGGCGAGCTGGCGATTGCCCTGTTTGCTGCATGGCGGGCGGGCGTCAGCGTTCTGCTGCCCGCCGATCTGCAAGCCCAGACCCGCGAGCGCTGGTCTGGCCATGTGGATTGGTGGCTGACCGATCAGCCGGACGACGGCACGCTGCACGAACTGCTCGCTGATCCACTGCCGCCAGCCCTGCTGGACCTGGATGCATGCAGCCTGAGCCTGTGTACCTCCGGCTCCAGCGGCGAGCCCAAGTTGATCGAAAAAAGCCTGCGTCAGCTGGCGAACGAAGTTCAGGCACTCGAACAGCTGTGGGGCCAGGAACTGGGGGCCGCCTGCATTATTGGCAGTGTCGCGACCCAGCATATCTATGGCCTGTTGTTCCGGGTCTTGTGGCCCCTGAGTGCCGGACGCAGCTTCGTGCGTAAACAACTGCCTTTCCCGGAAGACCTGCAACGTGCCAGCCGCGAACATCCGGCCTTCGCCTGGGTTGCCAGCCCGGCGCTACTCAAGCGCGTGGGCGACAACCTCGACTGGCCCTATTTGAGCCAGGTTCGGCGGGTGTTCTCATCCGGCGGCGCATTGCCGACCGAGGCAGCCAGCACTCTCCAGCAAAGACTGGGGCAATGGCCCACCGAAATTCTCGGCAGCTCCGAGACCGGCGGGATCGCCTGGCGCCAGGGTGAGAACCTCTGGCAGGCCTTCGCAGGTGTTGAACTGGGGCAGGACGCGGACGGAGCGCTGCGGATCAGTTCGCCTTACATGCCAGCCGGCCACATCGAACAGACTGCCGACGCCGTCCGTATGAGTGCTGACGGCCGCTTCGAGCTGCTCGGCAGGCTGGACCGGGTGGTGAAACTGGAAGAAAAACGCATCTCCCTGCCGCTGCTGGAGCAAGCACTGGCGGCGCATGAATGGGTCAGCGAAGCGCGCCTCGGAGTGGTGCAGGAAAATCGCGCCTCACTGGGGGCGCTGCTGGTGCTCAGCGACAGCGGCCTGCATGCCTTGCGCAATCAGGGCCGACGCACGCTGACCGAGACCTTGCGCAAACACCTGAGCGGCCACTGTGAAGCCATCGCCCTGCCACGTCGCTGGCGCATGGTGCGGCAATTACCCCTGAATGCTCAGGGCAAGCTGCCACAAGCCGATGTGCAAGCACTGCTGCTTGCCCCGCGCGTGCAGGAGCCTGAGGTGCTTGGGCAACAACACATTGACGGGGAGTGGCATCTGGAGTTGAGCGTGCCACCCGATCTGGCGTACTTCAGCGGCCATTTTCCGAAAGTCCCGGTATTGCCCGGCGTGGTTCAGGTCGACTGGGCATTGGCAATCGGCAAGCGTCTGTTGGCGCTACCGGTCAAATTTGCCGGCATGGAAGTCATCAAGTTCCAGCAACTGATACGCCCCGGTGACCGGATCAGCCTGACCCTGCGTTTCGACGCCGAACGCGGCAAGCTGTACTTCGCCTTCCGCAACAGCGGCGCGCCTTGCTCCAGTGGCCGGATATTGCTGGAGGTGGGTGGTGATTGATCTCAAGCACAGCGCAGTACCTGTAGGAGTGTGCCCGTCGTTCAGACGCCGCGCTGTCGCGCAGCAAACGTTGAGCCTTGTAGGAGTGAGCTTGCTCGCGATCGGCTGCGAAGCAGTCGTGAAAAAAGCTGGACCCACCATCGCAGGAAAGTCGTTCCGACTTTATCGCGAGCAAGCTCGCTCCTACAGAGGTCAGGTGAGCCACTCGGCCATCTATCAGACACGCAAACCTGTGGGAGCGAATTCAATGATCTGCAGCCAGGGCGATCTTTATGCATAACCCCTGCGCAATCATCCCGGTCTTCGACCACGAACTGGCGGTACCTGCGGTCGTCCAAGCGGTGCGGGCGGCGGGATTGCCTTGTGTACTGGTGGACGACGCCAGCAGCCCGGCGTGCGCGGCGGTGCTGCGGCAACTGGCCGAGGCGGACGAAATCTACCTGGTGACCTTGCCGGTCAATCAAGGCAAAGGCGGCGCGGTGATGGCGGGGTTCAGAGAGGCTCACCGGCTGGGCTTCAGCCATGCCCTGCAAGTGGATGCCGATGGCCAGCATGATCTGGCAGATCTCGAACTGTTTCTCGACGCGTCGCGCCAGCAGCCCAACGCCCTGATCTGCGGTTATCCGCAATACGATGCCAGCGTGCCCAAAGGCCGTTTGTATGCGCGCTATCTCACGCATTTCTGGGTCTGGGTCAACAGCCTGTCGTTACAGATCAAGGATTCCATGTGCGGCTTTCGGGTCTACCCGCTGGCCCCGGTCCTGCGCTTGATCGACAGCGTGCACATCGGCAAACGCATGGACTTCGACTCGGAAATCCTCGTGCGCCTCTCATGGCGCAACCAACCCATGCACTGGCTGCCGACCAAGGTGCATTACCCGCAGGATGGTCTGTCGCATTTCAGAATGTTCCACGACAACGCGCTGATCTCGAAAATGCACACCAAGCTGTTTTTCGGCATGCTGGCGCGCTGGCCGCTGATCCTCTGGCGGCGGTGGTTGCCATGATCGGTTTTTCTGTAGGAGGTCCCGCCCCGTCTTTGACGCCGCGCTGTCGCGCAGCAAACACTGGACCTGTGGGAGCGAGCTTGCTCGCGAAGGCAATCTGTCAGGTTGTGAGTATGTGGCGGCTGTACCGGCCCCTTCGCGAGCAAGCTCGCTCCCACGGAAGTAGCGCCTCATGAGTGACAAACACTGGGCCAAACACGAGGAGCGCGGCAGTTTCCTGCTGATGAAACTCACCGCCTGGGGCGTGCGCCATCTGGGGCGGCGGGTGCTGAGCCCGGTGCTGCATGGCATCGTGCTGTATTTCTTTCTCTTTGGTCGCAGCGCGCGCAAGAGTGCCTGGGAATATCAACGGCGTTTGTCCGAGACGAATGCCCGGCCAGAGCTGATGCCCACCCATAAAAGCGTGTTCGGCCAGTTCATGGCGTTCGCCGATTCGCTGCTGGACAAGCTCGATGTGTGGAACGGCAAGCTGCGCCTGGAGCAGATCGAGATCGTCGACCCTGCCCTGCTGCGCAAACAGCTTCGTGGCGGACGCGGGCAGATGTTGGTCGGCGCGCACCTGGGCAATCTGGAGGTCTGTCGCGCCTTGGCCGAACTCGGTGAAAAAGTCACCATGAACGTGCTGGTCCACACCAAACACGCCGAGCGCTTCAACCGTCTGCTGGGCGAAGCGGGCGCAACCAACCTGCGGTTGATTCAGGTCAGCGAGCTGGACCCGGCGGTGATGCTGCAACTGAGCCAGCGTCTGGATGACGGCGAATGGCTGGCCATCGCCGGTGATCGGGTGGCGCTGCACGGCGGGCGCAACGCGCGGGTCGATTTTCTCGGCGCCCAAGCCGCTTTCCCCCAAGGTCCGTGGCTGCTGGCCGGGCTATTGAAGTGCCCGATCAATCTGATTTTCTGCCTCAAACGGCCAAGCGGCTATCAAGTGACCCTGGAACCCTTCGCCGAGGCCATCGAATGGCGGCGCAGCGATCGACAGCAAGTCATTGCCCAGTGCGCCCAGCGCTATGCCGACCGCCTAGGCCACTACTGTCTGCAAGCTCCGCAGCAGTGGTTCAATTTCTACCCATTCTGGAAGTCCGATGACGAATCAAGTTCCTGAGCCGGTTACTTTCGGCGAGCGCGCGTTGCAGATCGAAGACGTACTGGCCTTGGCCAATCGCCAGGTCGCTACTGTTCTGCAAAGCGATAGCGCCTACCGCCAGCGCATTGCCAAGGGCGCGCAGTTTCTCGATTCGCTGCTGGACAAGGAAGGCGTGATCTACGGCGTCACCACCGGTTACGGCGACTCCTGCGTGGTGGCCGTCCCGCTGCAACACGTCGAAGCCCTGCCTCGTCATCTGTACACCTTCCATGGCTGCGGTCTGGGCAAATTGCTGGATGCCCAGGCAACCCGGGCCGTGCTTGCCGCTCGTTTGCAGTCGTTGTGCCACGGTGTTTCCGGGGTCCGCATCGAACTGCTGGAACGTCTGCAAGCGTTCATTGATCAGGACGTATTGCCGCTGATCCCGGAAGAAGGCTCGGTAGGTGCCAGTGGTGATCTGACGCCGCTGTCTTATGTCGCCGCCACCTTGTCCGGCGAGCGCGAAGTGATGTTCCGTGGCGAACGCCGTCAGGCCAGCGACGTGCATCGCGAACTGGGTTGGGCGCCGCTGGTTTTGCGTCCCAAGGAGGCCCTGGCGCTGATGAACGGCACAGCGGTGATGACCGGTCTGGCCTGCCTGGCCTTCGCTCGCGCCGATTACCTTCTGCAACTGGCGACGCGCATCACCGCGATGAATGTGGTTGCGTTGCAGGGGAACCCTGAGCATTTCGACGAGCGTCTGTTTGCGGCAAAACCGCATCCTGGGCAGATGCAGGTCGCGGCCTGGCTGCGCAAGGATCTGGCCATTGATGCGCCGACCGCGCCGCTGCATCGCTTGCAGGATCGCTACTCCCTGCGCTGCGCGCCTCACGTACTCGGCGTGCTGGCAGACAGCCTGAACTGGCTGCGTTCGTTCATCGAAATCGAACTGAACAGCGCCAACGATAACCCGATCATCGACGCCGAAGCAGAGCGCGTACTGCACGGCGGGCACTTCTACGGCGGGCATATCGCCTTTGCCATGGACAGCCTGAAAACCCTGGTGGCCAACGTCGCCGACCTGCTGGACCGGCAACTCGCCCTGTTGGTAGACGAGCGCTACAACCATGGCCTGCCAAGCAACCTGTCGGGTGCGCCCGCTGATCGGGCGATGATCAATCACGGCTTCAAGGCGGTGCAGATCGGCACCAGCGCCTGGACTGCCGAAGCCTTGAAAAACACCATGCCGGCCAGCGTTTTTTCACGTTCTACCGAGTGCCACAACCAGGACAAGGTCAGCATGGGCACCATCGCGGCCCGGGATGCGATTCGTGTACTGGAGCTGACCGAGCAGGTTGCCGCTGCCACGTTGATTGCCGCCAATCAGGGTGTCTGGCTGCGCAGCAAGGCTGCAGATGCTCGTCCGTTGCCTCCAGCACTGGCCGCGATGCACGAGCAATTG
>Ga0247732_10000556_pt1 | contig 17342 bp, 14 predicted proteins | sample UWRJL163409C2_FD_180940 | JGI IMG/M metagenome (GOLD analysis project Ga0247732, IMG submission 180940) | Plant litter microbial communities from Arlington Agricultural Research Station in Wisconsin, United States - UWRJ-L163-409C-2 | ecosystem: Environmental > Terrestrial > Plant litter >...
ATTTCGAGACGGCCGACGAGGGGCAGATCGCCCTCGTTCACCGAGCGATCCGCAGGGGAACCCCGCTGCTCGGCGTGTGTCGTGGGCTGCAGATCATCACCGTGGCCCTCGGAGGCGACATCGTTCAGGATCTCGGATCCGACACGATCCACAAGAACCTCGGCGCCCCGATCCGCCACATCATGGCAGCGCACCCGGTGGCCCTCGAGCGCTCGAGCCGGCTCGCCGCAGACCTCGGCACACGTGACCTCGTCGTGCAGAGCGCGCATCACCAGGCCGTCGGTCGGCTCGGCGACGGACTCGTGGCTGTGGGCACGGCGCCGGACGGCGTCGTGGAGGCCGTCGAGCATGTCGATGCTCCGATCACCGGCGTGCAGTTCCACCCCGAGGACCCGGGTGCGCCCGCCGGCCAGCTGGCCTCCCTTGTCGCCAGGCTGGGCGCGCGCGAGGCCGCGTTCGCCTGAGGCCGACGCCCTCGCGTCGGTCGATCAGTCTGTCGAGCGGGTCGCCGCCGCGATGATCGCGGTAAGCGACGACTGCATGGCCTGGAGTTCGGAGACGGGCATGCCCAGCTGCTCGATCATGGTCTGCGGAATGGACTCCGCCCGTGAGCGCAGCTGTCGTCCCTCGGCAGTCAGCGTGACGTCGAGCCGCCTCTCATCCGTCGAGCTGCGTCGACGATCGATCAGACCGGATGCCTCGAGCCGCTTGAGCAGGGGAGACAGGGTCGCGGGTTCGAGCTGCAGGGCGGCGCCGAGGTCCTTCACCGATCTCGGATCCTGCTGCCACAGTGCGAGCATCACCAGGTACTGGGGATGGGTCAGTCCGAGCGGCTCGAGAACGGGCCTGTAGAGAGCGATGACGCTGCGAGAGGCGACCGCGAGGGCGAAGCACACCTGATTCTCGAGTGCGAGCACATCGACGTCATCCGTCACGCCGGCCCCTTCCACCGTGCGGTTCGCACGAATCAATAGGGCACTAAGTATATGGCGCCTACAGGCCGGGAACGTGTCGGATGTTCGATCGCGCGAGCTTGACGGCCTCTCCGACACCGCCGTTCAACACGAGCTTCGACATCGCGAGACCGAAACCGCTGACCTGCTTCGCCGTGATCGTGGGCGGCAGCGACAAGGCCAACGGATCGGTGCTGATGTCGACCAGAGCCGGGCCGTCATGGGCGAACGCCTCGCTGAGCGCGTCCTTCAGCTGCCCCGGGTCGTCCACCCGGCGGGCGAAGAAGCCGAGCGCCGTCGCCACGGCGGCGTAGTCCACGCCGGGCACATCCACGCCGAAGTCGGGATAGCCGTCGACGAACATCTCGAGCTTCACGAGACCGAGGGTGGAGTTGTTGAACACCACGACCTTGATCGGCAGCCTGTACGCCGCGATGGTCACGAGTTCGCCGAGCAGCATCGACAGGCCGCCGTCGCCCGAGATCGTGACGACCTGCCTGCCGGGATACGCCGACTGGGCTCCGATCGCCTGCGGAACCGCATTCGCCATCGATCCGTGCAGGTACGAGCCGATCAGCCGCCGCCGGCCGTTGGGTGTGATGTACCGGGCCTGCCAGACATTTCCCATGCCGGTGTCGGCCGTCACGATCGCGTCGTCGGAGATGAGCTCGTCGAGCACGGTCGCGGCGAACTCCGGGTGGATCGGCACCGTGGTGTCGACGTCGGTGTACTTTCCGACCACGGAGTCGAGGAGCTTGTGGTGCCGCTTGAGCGTCTTGTCGAGGAACGACCGGCTCCGCTCGCCGCGGATCAGGGGCGTGAGGGCGGCGAGGGTGGATGCGACGTCGCCGTGGATCGCGTGCGTCACGCTCGCCCTCCTGCCGAGGTGCGAGGCGTCGGCGTCGATCTGCGCGATGATCACCTTCCTGCCGTCGGGCAGGAACTGCTCGTAGGGGAAGTCGGTGCCGAGGAGGATGAGCAGCTCTGCGTCGTGGATTCCCGCGTGCGCGGCACCGTAGCCGAGCAGGCCCGTCATGCCCACATCGAAGGGGTTGTCGTACTGGATCCACTGCTTGCCGCGAACGGTGTGGCCCACGGGGGCGGCGAGCAGGTCCGCGAACGCCACCACCTCGTCGTGCGATCCCTCGACGCCGGCTCCGGCGAAGATCGCCACCGTCTTCGCCTCGTTGATCGCGGCGGCGAGGGCCTCGACGTCGGCTGCGTCGGGCACGATCGCGGGGGTCCGAGGCAGCACGAATGCGGGGGCCGAGCCCTCGGCATCCAGTTCGGCGACGTCGCCGGGCAGCGACACGACGGCCACGCCGCCCAGGCCCGTGGCGTGGCGGATGGCCGAGTTCACGACGCGGGGCGCCTGCGCGGCCGTCGAGACGAGCTCGCAGTAGTTCGAGCATTCGACGAAGAGCCGGTCGGGGTGCGTCTCCTGAAAGTAGGAGCTGCCGATCTCGATGCTCGGGATGTGGCTCGCGATGGCGAGCACGGGAGCGCCGGATCGGTGGGCGTCGAACAGGCCGTTGATCAGGTGCAGGTTGCCGGGTCCGCAGCTGCCGGCGCAGACGGCGAGGCGGCCGGTGAGCTGGGCCTCGGCCCCGGCGGCGAAGGCCGCCGCCTCCTCGTTGCGAACATGGATCCAGTCGATGCCGCCGCGGGCCGAGCCGCCGGTGCGGCGGACCGCGTCGACCACGGGGTTGAGGCTGTCTCCCACGATTCCGTAGATGCGGTGCACGCCCGCGTCGATGAGCTGGGCGATGAGCTGGTCTGCAACGGTTGTGGCCATAGCCCAAGTAAACCGTGCGCGGCTGGACGGGGCCTAGGACGCCTGTCGAGTCTCGGCGGCTGTGCGGGGCCACCGCCGGGAGATCCAGAGCACCCCGGCCGCGGTCAGGCCGATCACAGCGGCGATCAGCACCACGTAGAACGCGACCGACACGTAGCCCTGGGGCGAGGTGTTGGGATTGAGGAACGGGTAGGGGTACCAGTAGTCGGTCGAGGCGACCTGATCGACGACGAACGGCGCACGCACCAGCGTGTAGACCACCCACGCGATCGGGTAGATCAGGACGACGCCGATGCGGCGCGCCCCGAGCGGTCGACGACCGGGCGCGAGGATCCAGTCGATCAGGAGATAGGCGGGAGCGACGGCGTGCAGGATCTCGTTGGACCACCCGAGGGTCGCGCCCTGGGGAAGCTCGATGCCGCGCAGCAGCAGGTTGTACACGATGCCGGTCACGACCATGTAGGTCACCACTGCGGCACGCGTGACCTGGAACCATTCGGGATCGGAATCGCGTCGAACGACGAGAAGATACGCGCCGATGGCGAGAACCACGATCGCGGCGATGTTCGACTCGACGGTGAAGAAGCTGAAGAAGTTCACGATGTTGCTGCCGACGTTGGTGACGCCCCTCGACGACCAGAACGCGAGGCTCGTGATGAGCTGGCCGACGATGGCGGCGACGATCGCGACGGCGACGGCCGCGCGGAGGGCCGCGAAGAGGAGTCTCATGCCGGTGTCATCCCCTTCGACGCGACCGCTGTGTTGACGAGAACCGTGTTCGCTCCGGGGGAGCCGTGTGCCCTCGACTGGATTTGAACCAGCGACCTATTCCTTCGGAGGGAAGCGCTCTTCCGCTGAGCTACGAGGGCGTACTCCAGAAAACCTATCAGAAGCGGCGCACAGTAGCGCGCTTCGTCGGGTGTACGCAACGGCCGCACGGGCAACATCATCCGGAAACATTCGGATGACATGATGCTGCTCATGAAGCGCTCCGTCTCCGCCCACATCGCCGTTCGAATCGACAGCCCGGTGACCATGGTCTTCGCCGCATCCGTGGCCGAGGGCATCACCCGGGAGGTCGAGACCCTCGACTTCCGCTACGGGGGGAGCAGCATCACGCCCGTGGAGATCAGCGACCTGCACGGCACCCGACTCCATCAGTTCACCGTGGGCGCCGGCACCCTCACCATGGACTACTGGGCCACGGTGAGGGGGGAGGCCGTGCCCGCCGAGATCACGGCCATCGACCGCATCACCTACCTCAAGCCGAGCCGGTACTGCGAGTCCGACATCCTGCTGCCGACCGCCGTATCGGAGTTCGCCGGCCTGAAGGGCCGGGCACTGCTCGACGGGGTCAGCTCCTGGGTCGGCGACAAGCTCAGTTACGTACCGGGCTCGAGCCTGCCCACCGACGGAGCAGTGCGCACGCTGCTCGCCCGGCAGGGCGTGTGCCGCGACTACGCCCATCTCGTGGTCGCGCTGCTCCGTGCCCTCGACGTTCCGGCGCGATTGGTCGCGGTCTACGCGCCCGGACTCGATCCCATGGACTTCCACGCCGTGGCCGAGGCGTTCATCGACGGCGCCTGGCACATCGTGGATGCGACGGCCCTGGCGCCCAGACAGAGTCTCGTTCGCATCTCCACGGGTCGCGACGCCGCCGACACCGCCTTCCTCACCAACCACGACGGACTCCTCACCCTGACGGAGCTCGAGGTGACCGCGACGGTCGACGAGCTGCCCACGGACGACGTCACCCAGCTGGTGCAACTGCGCTGAGCCCGGCGCCTCGCGCAGACGGGCGGGCACGGCCCGAACGGTAAGATCGACGCTCGTGACTCCCGAACAGCTCTCCCTCGCCCTCTTCGACATCGTGACCGCCCGCATCGAGCGGCGCCGTGCCGCCGGCGAGGCCGTTCCCGACGGCGCCGTCACCATCGCCGACCTCGCGCTCGAGCGGCCGCGCAACCGCGACCACGGAGACTGGGCGTCGAACGTGGCCATGAAGTTCGCGGGCCGCCTCGGCACCAATCCCCGCGCGTTCGCCGCCGAGATCACCCCCGAGATCGAGGCGATCCCCGGCGTGGCGTCTGTGGATGTCGCGGGCCCGGGATTCATCAACATCACGCTCGACGTCGCGGCCGCAGCCGAGATCGCCCGGCAGATCGTCGATGCCGGAGACGGGTACGGCCGCAACGACTCCCTGGCCGGCCTCTCGGTGAACATGGAGTTCGTCTCGGCGAACCCGACCGGGCCCCTGCACCTCGGTCACACCCGGTGGGCCGCACTCGGCGACGCGATCGCCCGCGTGCTGCGCGCATCCGGTGCCGTGGTGGCCACCGAGTACTACATCAACGACGCCGGCAACCAGATGGACAACTTCGGCCTGTCGATCCTGGCGGCCGCAAAGGGCGATCCGACACCCGAGAAGGGATACCCCGGCGCCTACATCGGCGAGCTCGCGAAGCACGTGCTCGAGAGCGTGCCGAACCTGCTCGAGCTTCCGCTCGACGAGGCCGTGCCGCTCGCCCGAGACCTCGGTTACCTCAAGCAGCTCGAGGAGATCAAGGACTCCCTCGAACGCTTCCACGTGCACTTCGACGTGTTCTTCTCGGAGCGCACGCTGCACGCGGTCGACCCCGCCACCGGTCGCAGCCTCATCGACGATGCGGCCGACCGGCTGCGCGCCCAGGGCCACGTGTTCGAGGCCGACGACGCGGTGTGGGTGCGCACCACCGACTTCGGCGACGACAAGGACCGTGTTCTCACCCGCGGCAACGGCGTCGTCACCTACTTCGCCGCAGACGCCGCGTACTACCTCAGCAAGAAGGACCGCGGCTTCACCGAGAAGATCTACCTCCTGGGCGCAGACCACCATGGCTACGTCGGCCGGCTCAAGGCTCTGGCCGCCGCGGCGGGCGACGACCCGAACGTGAACATCTCGGTGCTGATCGGCCAGCTGGTGAACCTCAACGGCGCCAAGCTCTCGAAGCGCGCGGGAAACATCATTGAGCTCGACGACCTGCTCGAGTGGGTCGGCGCCGACGCCCTGCGGTACTCGCTCGCCCGGTATCCCGCTGATTCGCCGCTGTCGCTCGACGGCGACGTGCTGCGGTCGAAGACCAACGACAACCCGGTCTTCTACGTTCAGTACGCCCATTCGCGCACCCGTTCGGTTGCACGGAACGCCGCGGCGGCCGGGGTCGAGCGCTCTGCCTTCGACCCGTCGCTTCTGTCGCACGAGTCGGAGACCGAACTGCTCGGATCGCTGCAGGAGTTTCCGCGCATCGTGCAGAAGTCGGCCGAGCTGCGCGAGCCGCATCGCATCGCCCGCTACCTCGAAGAGGTCGCCGGCCACTACCACCGCTGGTACTCGCAGGCCCGCGTGCTGCCGCTCGGCGACGAACCGATCAGCGACCTGCACCGCACCCGCCTGTGGCTCAACGATGCTGCAGGCCAGGTGATCCGCAACGGACTCGACCTCCTCGGCGTGTCGGCCCCGGAACGGATGTAGCGGAGCATCGTGGGGGAGTCGACGTACACGGCCGAGCCGGTTCCGCGGCGCCGCCGGCGTGGCCTCGGTGTGGTGATCGCCCTGGTCGTCGTGGTCGTGCTCGCCGTCGGCGTGGTGGTGGCCGACGTGTCGCTGAGGGCCTACGCCGAGGATCGCGCGGCCTCCGAGATCGCTGCGAGCCTGCCCGACACGGTCGAGGGCGACATCGACGTGTCGATCGGCGGATTCTCGTTTCTGCAGCAGTACCTCTCGGGCACATTCGATCGAGTGGAACTCGATGCTCCCGCTCTCACGGTCTCGGGGGTGCCGGTCGACGCTCAGGTCGTCGCCACGGGTGTTCCCACCGATCTGTCGAAACCCGTCGGCACGGCGTCGGCCACCCTCGCTCTCAGCCAGGATGCGGTGAACAGCGTCGTCGAGGTTCCGGGAGCAGCGACCCTGACGCTCGACGACCAGGCGGTCGGCTACGACGGTTCGATCTCGTTCCTCGGACTGAGCATCGACTACCTGGTCACCGCCTCCGTCTCGGTGACGCCCGACTCGGTCGTGCTGACGCCGCAGAAGGCGACCCTGACCGCCGGCTCGGCCGTGGTCGACGCCTCCGACGCGCTCGACGCGGTGCTCGACGAAAAGATTCCCCTCTGTGTCGCGAGCTACCTGCCGCAGGGCGTCGAACTCGCCGACCTCACGATCACGCCCGGCCGGGCGACCGCCGTGCTCCGGGCATCCGATCTCTCGGTCGACGAGACGAGCCTGAGCACCCTGGGCGTCTGCCCGTGACCGACGCCCGGTTCTCGTTCCACGACGTGGGCGCGTCGCCCGGCGGGGTGCGCGCCCTCGCGATCACGGCCGATTCCGCGGTGTGGTGCGTCGACGGGTCCGCCTCCGTCATGCTGAGACGGTCGGTCGACGGCGAGCTGAGTCGGTTCGATCTCGGGGAGGCGACCGCAGAACCGCGCTCGGTGGCCGCAGCGACCCGAGACTCTGTCTGGGTCACCGATCGCGGCACCGATCGCATCCTCCGACTCGACCCCTCCGGCGTCGTCTGGTCGACGCGGGCTCCGACACCGGACGCCGGGCTCGCCGGCATCGTCGGCCTCGACGACGGCAGCGCCTGGTTCGTCGAAGAGCGTGCGGATGCGATCGGTCGCATCGACATCCTGGGCCGCGTCACCGAGTTCGCCCCGGGAGCGGTCGGGGGAGAACCGTCCTCCATCGCGTCCGACGGCACCTCGGTGTGGTTCGGTCTTCCCGGCGCACGCGCCATCGCCTATGCCCGGGGCGGCGACTCGCAGCCCGGCCTCGTGCGTTTCGACGATCCGCTCGCCGCTCCGACCGACGTCAGCGTCGGGGACGACGGATGCCTGTGGTTCGCCGATCCCGGACGTGGCGTCATCGGTCGCCTGGCCCGCGGCGGCGCGGTAACAGAGTTCGCTCCCGCCGAAGGCGTTCGCCCGATCCGCGTCAGCGCCGACCCTCGGGGCGGCTGCTGGTTCACGATGCAGCACCGGGCTTCGATCGGTCGTGTCGACGACGACGGGCGCATCGCCACGATCGACATCCCGGGTGATCGAGGCGTTCCTGGTGCGATCGCTTCTGCTCCGTCGGGAGACGTATGGCTCGCCCTCGACGGCGGCGAGCTCGTGCGCCTCGCCGACCCCGGGGACCCGGCCGACGGCATCCAGTAGTATTTCTGCTGTCGCCCTTCTGCGGGCGTGCACAGGCTTCAGGAACCAATCCGGGTTCGCTCGCCCCCACCCGACCACTGGTCCCGTGCCGGGACGATCGATCTCATCCGAGGATCCTCAATGACCTCCGTCGCAAGCCCCCTCGCGCCCGACTGGTTGGCTGTGCCCGCCGACGCGAACGATCTCCCCGCATCGGTGTGGCCCTCGAGCGCCCTCCGCGATGGGCGCGGCGTGCTCTCGATCGGCGGCGTTCCCGCCACCGATCTCGTGGAGCAGTTCGGCACTCCGCTCTACGTGGTCGACGAGGAGCATGTGCGTGCGCGTGCCCGCGAGACCCTCGCGGCGTTCACCGCGCAGTTCGAGCGCATCGGAACGCGGGCGAAGGTCTACTACGCGGGCAAGGCGTTCCTCAGCACCGCCGTCGCGCGCTGGGTCAGCGACGAGGGGCTCGGCGTCGATGTCTGCACGGGCGGAGAGCTCGCCGTCGCTCTGGCGGCGGGGGTCGATCCGGGCCGCATCGGCATGCACGGCAACAACAAGTCGGTCGACGAGATCGAGCGGGCCGTCTCCGCCGGCGTCGGAACGATCGTGATCGACAGTGAGATCGAGATCGATCGCGTGGCCGCGGCCGCTGTCCGGCTGGGGCGCGTCCAGGGCGTGAGACTGCGCGTCAACAGCGGGGTGCACGCGCATACGCACGACTTTCTCGCCACCGCCCACGAAGACCAGAAGTTCGGCTTCCCTCTCGACCGCGCCGAGGCCGCCGTCACGGCGATCCGTTCGCACGCCGGCCTCGATTTCCGGGGCCTGCACTGCCACATCGGCTCGCAGATCTTCGGCGCCGACGGCTTCGCGGAGTCCGCGGCACGCCTGCTCTCCCTGCACGCGAGACTGCTCGAGACCGGGCCTGTGCCCGAGCTCAACCTGGGAGGCGGATTCGGCATCGCGTACACGACCGCCGACGACCCCACGCCCATCGAGGAGCTCGCCGCCCGCATCGCCGGCATCGTCGAGGCGGAATGCGCGGCTCTCGGCATCGCCCTTCCGGTCGTGGCCTTCGAGCCGGGACGCTCGATCATCGGCGGCGCGGGAGTCACCCTCTACAGCGTCGGCACCATCAAAGACGTCGATGTCACGCTGCCCGGCGGATCGGCCGACGCCACCGCACCGCGACGCTATGTGAGCGTCGACGGCGGCATGAGCGACAACGCACGCACCGCCCTCTACGGTGCCGATTATTCCGTGCGCATCGCGAGCCGCGCATCCGATGCCGATGCGGCCCTCGTGCGCATCGCGGGCAAGCACTGCGAGTCGGGCGACATCGTCGTGAACGCCGACTATCTGCCCGCCGACGTGACACCCGGCGACCTGCTCGCCGTACCCGCGACCGGCGCGTACTGCTGGGCCCTGGCAAGCAACTACAACATCGTCGGTCGACCGCCGGTCGTCGCCGTCGCCAACGGCGAGGCTCGTCTGCTCATCCGCGGCGAGACCGAGAACGACCTTCTGGCGCGCGACACGGGTTTCGCGCCGACCGCACCGGGAGCATCATGATCGCCTATCGCAACCTCCGAGTCGCCCTCCTGGGAGCCGGTTCCGTCGGTGCCCAGGTGGCGACGCTGCTCACCGAACACCACGACGAGCTCGCCTCCCGGGTCGGAGCCGGTCTCGACCTGGTCGGCATCGCGGTGCGCGATGTCGACGCACCGCGATCTGCGCCGCTCGATCCGGCACTGCTCACGACCGATGCGATGAGCCTCATCGAGTCGGCCGACATCGTGATCGAGCTGATGGGCGGCATCGAGCCGGCCCGCAGCTACATCCTGCACGCGCTCAATTCAGGTGCCGACGTCGTCACAGGCAACAAGGCGCTCCTCGCCGCCCACGGGCCCGAGCTGCAGGCCGCCGCCGAGCAGGTCGGTGCACAGGTCTACTACGAGGCCGCCGTCGCGGGGGCGATTCCGATCATCCGCCCGCTGCGGGAGAGCCTGGCCGGTGACCGCGTCAAGCGAATCCTCGGCATCGTCAACGGCACCACGAACTTCATCCTCGACAAGATGGACGTGGAGGGCGACACCTTCAAGAACGCCCTGGCCGTGGCCACGGAACTGGGCTACGCGGAGGCCGACCCCACCGCCGACATCGAGGGCTACGACGCCGCGCAGAAGGCGGCCATCCTCGCCCGGCTGGCCTTTCACACCGACGTGCCCGTCGAGGCCGTGCACCGCGAGGGCATCACGACGATCACCGCGGCGCAGGTGAGCCAGGCCCAGAAGGCCGGTTACGTGGTGAAGCTGCTGGCCATCTGCGAGCGGCTCACCGACCCGGAGACCGGTGTCGAGGGTGTCTCGGCTCGCGTGTATCCGGCCCTGATCTCCCGCCAGCATCCGCTCGCGGCCGTCCATGGCGGCAAGAACGCGGTGTTCGTCGAGGCGGAGGCCGCCGGCGATCTCATGTTCTACGGCGCGGGAGCGGGCGGCATCGAGACGGCGTCGGCCGTTCTGGGCGATGTCGTCTCCGCGGCACGACGCCACGTCGCCGGCGGTCCGGGCGTCGCGGAGACGACCCACGCGAACCTCACCATCCTGCCGATCGACAGCGTGAGCACCCGCTACCAGATCACCCTCGAGGTCTCGGATGCCCCGGGCGTGCTCGCGCGCATCGCCTCGCTGTTCAGCGAGCACGGCGTCTCGGTCGAGGCGGTGCAGCAGTCGGTCGCGTCGGTAGGGCCGGATGCCGTGGCCGCGGGAACGACGGACGGCTCCGGCACCGCTACCCTTGTCATTGTCACCCATGAGGCCAGCGAGCGCGCACTGTCGCGCACGGTGGCCGCCATCGCCGACCAGAAGGTCGTCGTGCGGGTCGAATCCGTTCTGAGAGTTGAAGGAGCATGAATCCCGTGAGCACCACACGAGCATCCCGCCAGTGGCGCGGAGTGCTGCACGAGTACGCGGACCGCCTTGACATCTCGGAGGCGACCCCCATCGTGACGCTCGGCGAGGGTGGAACGCCCCTCATCCCCGCGCCCGCGCTGTCTGCTCGCACCGGAGCCCAGGTCTACGTGAAGTTCGAGGGCATGAACCCCACGGGCTCGTTCAAGGACCGCGGCATGACCATGGCCATCTCGAAGGCGGTCGAGCATGGCGCCAAGGCCGTCATCTGCGCGTCCACCGGCAACACGTCTGCGTCCGCCGCGGCCTACGCCACCCACGCGGGCATCACGGCCGCCGTGCTCGTGCCCGAGGGCAAGATCGCTCTCGGCAAGCTCAGTCAGGCCATCGCGCACAACGCCGAGCTGCTGCAGGTTCGCGGAAACTTCGACGACTGCCTCGACATCGCCCGCGACCTCGCAGAGAACTACCCGGTGCACCTGGTCAACTCGGTGAACCCCGACCGTATCGAAGGTCAGAAGACCGCGGCGTTCGAGGTCGTCGAGGTCCTCGGCGACGCTCCCGATTTCCACATCGTTCCCGTCGGCAACGCGGGCAACTACACGGCCTACTCGCGCGGGTACTCCGAAGAGCTCGTGCGCGGCGAGACCACCAAGCTTCCCCGCATGTTCGGGTTCCAGGCATCGGGCAGCGCACCCATCGTTCGCGGCGAGATCGTGCGCAACCCCGAGACGATCGCCTCGGCCATCCGCATCGGAAACCCCGCGTCGTGGGAGCTCGCACTCGCCGCACGCGAGGCGAACGACGGGTACTTCGGTGCCATCGACGACGGCAAGATCCTCGAGGCCTACCGCATCCTCTCGGCGGAGGTCGGCATCTTCGTCGAGCCTGCGTCGGCCATCAGCGTCGCCGGCCTGCTCGAGCGTGCCGACGCCGGCGTGATCGGAAAGGGCGCCGTCGTCGTGCTCACCGTCACGGGCCACGGACTGAAAGACCCGCAGTGGGCTCTGAAGACGGCCGACGGATCCGACGTGACGCCCACCTCGGTCGCCGTCGACACCGACGAGATCGCCGGCGTGCTCGGACTGTCGAAAGCCGACTCGTGAGCCTTGCCGGCCGTTCGGTCACGGTCAAGGTTCCGGCCACGACCGCCAACCTGGGCCCGGGCTTCGACACCCTGGGCCTCGCGCTCGCGCTCTACGACGAGCTGACCGTCACGGTTCGGGACGAGCCCGGAGCGACGGTTCAGGTCACCGGTGTGGGGGAGGGCGAGGTTCCCACCGACGAGTCCAACCTCGTCGTGCGGGCCATCGCGCACGCCTTCGCCGCCTACGACCAGCCCCTGCCGGGGCTCGACCTCGTCGCCCGCAACGTCATTCCCCACGGGCGCGGCCTCGGATCGTCGGGAGCTGCGATCGTCTCGGGGATCATGGCCGCCAAGGGCCTGCTCGAGGGCATCGTTGAGATCGACGCGCTGGGCCTGCTCGCCCTGGCCACCGAGATGGAGGGTCACCCCGACAACGTGGCGCCCTGCCTCTTCGGCGGGCTCACGATCGCCTGGGTCACCGCCGAGGGGCCCCAGTTCAAGAAGCTCATCGTGCACAGGGGAGTCTCACCTCTCGTGCTCGTGCCTCAGGCCACGATGTCGACCGCCCTCGCCCGCAGCCTCCAGCCGGAGTCCGTTCCGCACGCCGACGCCATCTTCAACGTGTCACGGTCGACGCTTCTGATCGCGGCGCTCATCCAGAGCCCCGAGCTGCTGCTCGCGGCCACCGAGGATCGTCTGCATCAGAACTATCGCGCCGAGGCGATGCCCGACACGTCCCGCCTGATCGGGCTCCTGCGGGAGCAGGGATTCCCGGCCGTCGTGTCCGGTGCGGGGCCGAGCATCCTGGTGCTGTGCAGCGATCCCGCCCAGCGTCTCGCGGCTGTCGAACTGGTCGAGTCGCAATCCGCAACGCCGTGGACATCGCTCGTTCTGGCTGTCGACTTCAAAGGTGCTACAGTTGTCACGCATCCGGTTGAAGCGGCTTGATCCAAGCTCGTACCCGGTAGCAATCTCACACTCATCGCTGCCCCGCGACTTACGCGTACTGGCTCAGCACCTCTCGCCCATACGCCTCGTACACGGACAGCTCTCTGTATAGAACCGCCTGCGTAGTACCGACCCGGCCTCAGGCCCGGAGCGGGCAGCAGTGGAAGGAACCCCACACACGTGACTGACGTCAACCTCCGCGCCCCGGGCGCGGAAACCCGCTCAGACCTCGCCGGCCTCAAGGTCGCCGAGCTCCAGGCTCTCGCCAATGCCCTGGGCATCACCGGCGCCGCTCGCCTCCGCAAGGGCGAGCTCGTCCAGGCGATCACCGATCACCAGGCCGGCGATTCCGCATCGCCCGCATTCTCCGCCGACGAGATCATCGTCGCCTCCTCAGAAGAGGAGCCGACCGCGCAGCCCGCCTTGGTCGACCTCCCCTCGAACGAAGCCGCGGAATCGGCGTCCGACACCGAGGCCGTCGCCGATGACGCCCCCGCTGCCGCGCCGCGCGATGACGCCGCACAGGTCGAGCTCCCGCAGATCGACCTCCCCTCCGTTGAACTCCCCGCTGTCGACACGTCGGCGCCGCGCAAGCGCGCCCCGCGTCGCGCGAAGTCGGTCGACGGCGCAGGAGCCGTCGAGTCCGAGACGAGACTGCCCGCCGTCTCGCACGTCAACGCCAAGAGCGACGAGCTCTCTGCTCTGCTGCCGCCCGTCACCCGCGGTCGAGCCGCCGATAAAGACGCACGTTCGTCCGATGCGCGCTCGACCGACTCCCGCTCATCGGAGAACGGCCCGTCCGACGAGAACGAGGAGCAGCGCTCCGAGCAGCCCCGCGAACAGGGCGGCCGACAGGGTCGCAACCGCAATCGCAACCGCGACCGCGGCGGCAACCAGCAGGAGCGTCAGAACGCACCCGAGCAGGCCGTCGACGCGCCGCAGCAGAACGAGCGCACGTCGGATCGCTCCGGCGGGGCACGCGCCCAGAACGAGCGCGGCCAGAACGACCGTGCGCAGAACGAGCGCGGCCAGAACGAGAACGGCCAGAACGGTCGCGCTCAGAACGGTCGCAACCAGGGCGATCGCGTTCAGAACGAGCGCCTGCAGGGCGACCGGCCGCAGAACGACCGCTCCGACTCCAACGGACCCGCGCTCGACGACGACGGTCGCAACGACCGCAGCGCCCGCAACCGCTACCGCGACCGCAAGCGTCGTGGACAGACCGGCAACGACGAGCTCGAGCCCGAGATCAGCGAAGACGACGTCCTGATCCCGGTCGCCGGAATTCTCGACATCCTCGACAACTACGCGTTCGTGCGCACGAGCGGCTACCTGCCCGGCAACAACGACGTCTACGTCTCGCTCGGCCAGGTCAAGAAGTACAACCTGCGCAAGGGCGACGCCGTCGTCGGCTCGATCCGCCAGCCTCGCGAGGGCGACGGCAACGGACGCCAGAAGTACAACGCGATCGTCAAGATCGAGTCCATCAACGGACTCCCGATCGACGAAGCAGCGAACCGTGTCGAGTTCAACAAGCTGACTCCGCTCTACCCCCAGGAGCGTCTGCGCCTCGAGACCGAGCCCGGCAAGCTGACGCAGCGCATCATCGACCTGGTCGCGCCGATCGGCAAGGGCCAGCGCGGCCTCATCGTCGCACCGCCGAAGGCCGGCAAGACGATCGTCCTGCAGCAGATCGCGAACGCCATCTCGACGAACAACCCCGAGGTGCACCTCATGGTCGTTCTCGTCGATGAGCGTCCCGAAGAGGTCACCGACATGCAGCGCACGGTCAAGGGCGAGGTCATCGCCTCGACCTTCGATCGTCCCGCAGAAGACCACACCACGGTCGCCGAGCTCGCCATCGAGCGTGCCAAGCGCCTGGTCGAACTGGGACACGACGTCGTCGTGCTGCTCGACTCGATCACCCGCCTCGGACGTGCGTACAACCTGGCCTCGCCGGCATCCGGCCGCATCCTCTCGGGCGGTGTCGACGCGTCGGCGCTCTACCCGCCGAAGCGCTTCTTCGGTGCCGCGCGCAACATCGAGAACGGCGGCTCGCTGACCATTCTCGCGACCGCGCTCGTCGAGACCGGATCGAAGATGGACGAGGTGATCTTCGAGGAGTTCAAGGGCACCGGCAACAGCGAGTTGCGCCTGTCGCGCCAGCTCGCCGACAAGCGCATCTTCCCGGCCGTCGATGTCAACGCATCGTCCACCCGCCGCGAAGAGCTGCTGATGGGCGTCGACGAGACCAAGATCACCTGGAAGCTGCGTCGCGCCCTCGCCGGCGTCGACCAGCAGCAGGCGCTCGAGATTGTTCTCGGCCGCCTCAAGGAGACCACCTCGAACGTCGAGTTCCTCATGCAGGTGCAGAAGACGATGCCGGCTCCCGCAGGTCACAACGGACGCGACCTGGAGAAGTAGGCCATGTTCGAGTCAGTTGAAACACTGCTGACCGAGCATGACGAGTTGCAGGAGCAGCTCGCCGATCCGGCGTTGCACTCGGATCCCGCCCGGTCGAAGAAGGTCAATCGTCGCTACGCGGAGCTGAGCCGCATCATCGCGGCCTATCGGCAGTGGCAGCAGCTCGAGAGCGACCTCGCGGCCGCCCAGGAGATGGCCGCCGAGGACGCGTCGTTCGCTGAAGAGGTTCCGGGAATCACCGACGACCTCGCGGTCGCCGAGGAGCGGCTCCGCCGTCTTCTGATTCCTCGCGACCCGAACGACGGTCGCGACGTGATCATGGAGATCAAGATGGGCGAGGGCGGTGCCGAGTCGGCGCTCTTCGCGGCCGATCTCCTGCGCATGTACCTGCACTACGCCGAGAGCAAGAAGTGGAAGACCGAGATCATCGAGCAGACCTCGAGCGACCTCGGCGGGATCAAGGACGTTCAGCTCGCCATCAAGGGCTCCTCCTCCGACCCGGCGCAGGGCGTCTGGGCCCACCTGAAGTACGAAGGCGGAGTCCACCGCGTGCAGCGCGTTCCCGCGACCGAATCGCAGGGACGCATTCACACGTCGGCCGCCGGAGTGCTCGTCTTCCCCGAGGTCGACGAGCCCGAAGAGGTGGAGATCAGCCCCAACGATCTCAAGATCGACGTCTATCGCTCCTCCGGGCCGGGCGGGCAGTCGGTCAACACGACCGACTCGGCCGTGCGCATCACCCACCTTCCCACCGGCATCGTCGTGGCCATGCAGAACGAGAAGAGCCAGCTGCAGAACCGTGAGGCCGGCATGCGCGTTCTGCGCGCGCGCGTTCTCGCGCGCCAGCAGGAGGAGATCGACGCGGCGGCATCCGTGGTGCGCAAGAGCCAGATCCGTACGATGGACCGCTCCGAACGCATCCGCACCTACAACTTCCCGGAGAACCGCATCGCGGACCACCGCACGGGATACAAGGCCTACAACCTCGACGGCGTCATGAACGGCGCCCTCGAGCCCGTGATCGAGTCGTGCATCGCCGCCGACGAGGAGGCCCGCCTCCTGGAGCTCGGGGGAGCGGCGGAGTAATGAGCACCACGCTCCTCGAACCCACCGGAACTCTGCGGCCTCCCACGGTCAGGAGCCTCCTCGAGCACGGTGTCTCCGTGCTCGCGCGCAGCGGCATCGCCGACCCCCAGGTCGACGCCGAGCTGCTCGTGGGCTTCGTGCTGGGTGCGAGTCGCGGTCAGGTGCAGGCCATGACGGTCACCGACAAGGCGCTCGGCGTCGAGGATGCCGTCGCGATCAGCGAGGCGATCGAACGCCGTGCTGCGAGGGAGCCGCTCCAGCACATCACCGGCGTCGCCTGGTTCCGCAATCTCGAACTCGAGGTCGGGCCCGGCGTGTTCGTGCCGAGGCCGGAGACGGAGTTCGTGGCCGGGCTCGCCATCGACTCGCTGAGATCCATCGTCATCGACCCGCGTCGCGAAGACGGTCCCATCGCCGTCGACCTCGGAACGGGCAGCGGCGCCATCGCCCTCTCGCTCGCCACGGAGGTGCCGCACGCCCAGGTGGTCGCCGTCGAGAACAGTTCGGCGGCCTTCGTCTGGACCAAGCAGAACTTCCGCCGGATCGGCGCAGAGAACGCACGGCTCGTGTTCATCGACCTGCTCGACGCGGTTCCGGAGCTCGACGGCACCGTCTCCGTCGTCGTGTCGAACCCGCCGTACATTCCTGCGCGCGCCATCCCGCGCGACCCCGAGGTTCGACTCTTCGACCCGGAGCACGCGCTCTACGGCGGCGAAGACGGTCTCGATGTCGTCAGGAACGTGTCTCGCACCGGTCTTCGCCTGCTGCATCAGGGCGGGGTTCTGGTCATCGAGCATGGTGAGCTGCAGGGCGGCGAGATCAGACGGCTGCTGGATGCCGACGGCTGGCACGCCACCGCGACGCACCGCGACCTCACGGGTCGCGACCGCGCGACGACCGCGCTGCGCTGACGCCGCCGCTAAGCTGAGGCGGCGGAGAACCGACCGCGCCCTGCCCCC
>Ga0247732_10000557_pt1 | contig 17338 bp, 16 predicted proteins | sample UWRJL163409C2_FD_180940 | JGI IMG/M metagenome (GOLD analysis project Ga0247732, IMG submission 180940) | Plant litter microbial communities from Arlington Agricultural Research Station in Wisconsin, United States - UWRJ-L163-409C-2 | ecosystem: Environmental > Terrestrial > Plant litter >...
GGCGTTCGGCACCAATGTCGTGGCCTACGACCCCTACGTCACCTCGGCCCGCGCCCAGCAGCTGGGCGTGACCCTGCTCAGCCTCGACGAGCTGCTCGCGCAGAGCGACTTCATCACGATCCACATGCCCAAGACGCCCGAGACCACCGGCATGATCAGCGACGAGCAGCTGGCGCTGATGAAGCCCACCTCGTTCATCGTCAACGTGGCCCGCGGCGGCCTCATCGACGAAGACGCCCTCCACCGGGCGCTCACAGCGGGCACCATCGCGGGCGCCGGACTCGACGTGTTCGTCAGCGAGCCGCCCACCGACTCGCCGCTGCTCGCCCTGCCCAACGTCGTGGTCACGCCCCACTTGGGCGCATCCACCGACGAGGCGCAGGAGAAGGCGGGCGTCTCGGTCGCGAAGTCGGTTCGCCTCGCCCTGTCGGGCGAGCTGGTTCCGGATGCCGTCAACGTCGCCGGCGGAGTCATCGACCCGACGGTGCGCCCCGGCATCCCCCTGGTCGAGAAGCTCGGCCAGGTGTTCTCGGGCCTCGCGCACAGCCCGCTCACCAGCGTCGACGTGATCGTACGCGGCGAGATCGTCGACTTCGACGTGAGCGTTCTCAAACTGGCCGCGCTCAAGGGCATCTTCACGAACGTCGTCAGCGAGACGGTGTCGTACGTCAACGCTCCCTTGCTCGCCGAGCAGCGCGGCGTGACCGCACGCCTGATCACCGAGTCGGTGTCGGAGGAGTACCGCAACCTCATCACGCTCGAGGGCGCGCTGAGCGACGGATCGCAGATCTCGGTGTCGGGAACGCTGACCGGCACGAAGCAGATCGAGAAGATCGTCGAGATCAACGGCTACGACGTCGAGGTTCCGTTCGCCGAGCACCTCATCGTGATGACCTACGACGACCGCCCCGGCATCGTCGCGATCTACGGCAAGGAGTTCGGCGACGCCGACATCAACATCGCCGGTATGCAGATCGCTCGCCACGTGGCCGGCGGCAAGGCGCTCAGCGTGCTGACCGTCGACTCGCCCGCGCCTGAGGAGCTGCTCGAGAAGCTGCGCACGGCCATCGACGCCGACTCGCTGCAGGAGATCGACCTCACGGAGTAGCACTGCGCTGAACTTGTCGAAGCGGAGCCCCGTTCGCTGAGCTTGTCGAAGCGCGCCCGCCGGCCCTTCGACAGGCTCAGGGAACGACAGGCTCAGGGAACGACACGGTCAGTGCCCGGCGCGCTGGGCCGTGACCTCGGTGATCAGGTCGACGAGGTCGTCGATGTCCGATGCTGATAGCTCGGCCGTCTCCGGAGTCGACGACCCGGGCAGAAACGCCGAGCCGTAGGCGAGCCCGTCGCTGATGAGCATGATCGCCCGCGAGAGCACCGGGTCTCCCGTGCTCTCGAGAACGATGCCGTACCAGGCGTCGTTTGCGGCGCGCAGGGCGTCGCGGGCCGTCGAGTTCGACGCCTGAGCCAGGCGCGACGTGGCGACGAGAGCCTTGTCGAGCGCGCTGCCCGTGGCCATGGATGTGCGGATGAGGTGGGCCACCGGCCCCGACGGCGACGACCGGATGGCCGCGACATCGCGCTCCACCAGCGTGGCCAGGCGCTCCAGGACGCCCTCGATCAGGGCCTCTTTCGAGCCGAAGTGGTAGAGCAGGCCACCCTTGGAGACGCCTGCGGCTGCGGCCACGGCATCGAGGGTCGCGGCGCGTTCGCCGTTCTCGCCGAGCAACTGGGCGAAGGCATCGATGATTCGGTCGCGTGTGGATGCCGAGGCGGGCGCGGCGGCGTCGATCGGCGGGTTCTCTGGGGTGTCGGGCATCGCTTCGATGGTAGCCGCCCCGGCCTCATCGAGCAGCACCCGACACAACCCTGCCGCTCGGCATGGGAATAGTGAGCCTCATCCGCTCGTTGTGAAGGTAGCTACTGTACCGGCTGGACGGTATAGTGGAGCTGCACCACTTCACGAATCGAAACGAAGAACTCAGATCATGGCTCTCCTCACCACACCCACAACCGCCCTGCGCACCGACGACGCGCGGCCGCCCCGCGCATCCGTTCGTAATTGGTTCGCATTGGCCGTTCTCATGCTGCCCGTGCTCATCTCGAGCGTCGACAACACCGTGCTGAGCTTCGCCCTGCCCGTCATCTCCGAGTCGCTTCGGCCGTCTGCCGCGGCCCAGCTCTGGATCATCGACGCCTACCCGCTGGTGCTCGCCGGCCTTCTCGTCGCGATGGGAAACCTCGGAGACCGGTGGGGTCGTCGTCGGCTGCTGCTGATCGGCGCCACGGGCTTCGCGCTCGTGTCGATCGTCGCTGCGTTCGCGCCCACGGCCGAACTGCTGATCCTCGCCCGGGTGGGCCTGGGCTTCTTCGGAGCCATGCTCATGCCATCGACGCTCTCGCTTCTGCGCAGCATCTTCCTCGACCGCGAGCAGCGTCGGCTGGCCATCGCCATCTGGGCCGCCGGATTCGCCGCGGGATCTGCCCTCGGCCCGATCGTGGGCGGAATCCTGCTCGAGCACTTCTGGTGGGGCTCCGTCTTCCTCATCGCCGTGCCCGTGCTCATTCCGCTTCTCGTGTTCGCGCCGTTGCTGGTTCCCGAGTCGCGCGATCCGAACCCGGGTCGTATCGACCTCGTGAGCATCGGCCTCACGATGGTTACGCTCGTGCCGATCGTCTTCGCGATCAAGGAGTTCGCGACGCACGGCTTCGAGTGGTCGCAGATGCTGCTCGTTCTCGTGGGCGTGACCGCGGGAATCCTGTTCGTGCGGCGGCAGCTGAACCGAGAGAATCCGATGCTCGACATGAGGCTGTTCCGTCGCGGTGTCTTCACCGGCGCCGTGCTGATCAACCTCGTGAGCGTCTTCTCGTTGGTGGGTTTCCTCTTCTTCGTCTCTCAGCACCTGCAGCTCGTCCTGCGGCTGAGCCCGCTCGACGCGGCGTTCGCCCTGGTTCCCGGGCTCATCGTCATGATCGTCGCCGGCCTCGTTGTCGTGCCGATCGTGCGCCTCGTCAGGCCGAGCTTCGTGGTCGCCACGGGGCTCGCGCTGGCCGGCGCGGCCTACGCGATCATCATGGTCACCGGCCAGGAGGCCACCGAGACCACGCTGGCGATCGCCTTCGCGGTGCTCGGCCTCGGAATCGGCGCGGCCGAGACGATCTCGAACGACCTCATCATCTCGTCGGTGCCCGCCGACAAGGCCGGCGCGGCATCCGGAGTATCCGAGACGTCGTACGAGCTGGGAGCGGTGCTCGGCACGGCCGTGCTGGGCAGCATCCTGACCGCCGCTTACCGCGCCGGGGTCACCCTGCCGGCCGGGCTGACCGACGAGAATGCCTCGACCGCGCGCGAGACCCTCGGCGGCGCCGTCTCGGTCGCCGAGTCGATCGGCGGACCCGCGGGTTACCGCCTGCTCGAGTCGGCCCGCGAGTCGTTCGACAGCGGCGTGGTGCTGACCTCGGGGATCGGGGTCGGGCTCATGGCGCTGGCCATCGTGCTGGCACTCGTGTCACTGCGCCGCGCGCGCTCCGAGGGCTGAGAGACGCGACTCGACGGTCTGATTCAGGGCCGCCCGATCGCTGTCGTCCAGCCAGGCCGCGTTCACCGCGTTCCGGGTGAAGCCGGCGAACTGGGGCAGTCCGTAGCCAAGGGCGCGGGCCAACGCTCTGAAGTCGTTGACGGCGTCGGTGCCGAACATCGGCGGGTCGTCGGAGTCGATCGTGATGCGCAGGCCCGCGTCGACCATCTGCGCGATCCGACGGTGAGTCCCGTCGCCGCTGCCCGAGTACCGGCCGATGTCCGAGCTCACCGGAGTGCACGTGAAAGTGACGCCCTCGTCGACGCATCGCGCCGTGATCCGCTCGTCGTCCACCACGTGGTAGCCGTGGTCGATCCGCTCGCCGCCGAGCTCGTCGAGGATGACCTCGATGTTCGGTGGCGGGCCGCTCTCGGAGTGGGCCGTGCGGTGGAGGCCCGAGCGGCCGGCGAGTCGGAATGCTTCGACGAAACGGCCTGGAGGTCCGATCAGCTCGGAATAATCGAGCCCGATGCCCACAACCTCGTCGATGCGGTACTCGACCACCTGTTCGACCAGCTCGACGGCTGCCGCCGCGGAGTCGTTGCGATTGAGGCCGATCACCATTCGACTGGTGATGCCGGTCTCCGCCTCGGCTTCGCGCATGCCCGCGAGCACGCCGTCGATGATCGTGCGGTACGGCACGCCCGGATGACCCGGTGGGCTGAGGAAGATCTCTCGGTGCACCACACCGAGCGCGGCCCCTCCGTCGGTCAAGGTCTCGAAGGCGACGCGGCGGAAGTCGTCGGCGTCGCGCATGACGGAACCGGCGACGTCGAGGACGCGCAGGAATTCGTCGAGGTCTTCGTAGGAGTCGTGGTCGTACAGTGACTCCGCATCGCGGCCGCCGTCGAGGACGACGTCGTGCTTGCGAGCGAGGTCGACCACTGTCTGGGCCGACACGGCACCGATGAGATGGTTGTGCAGAGACACCTTGGGCAGCGCGAGCAGAAGCGCCTCCGTGACGCTGTCGAGGGGATCGTCCATCGCCTCAGGCGCCGCTCTGGGCGCCGCGGACGGCACGAGCAGGGTGCCACTCGGGCACGTCGGGCTCTCCGGTCAGCATGCTGCGGAGCGTGCCTGAGCGAGCGACGTCGGGCAGTAGTCCCCGCTCGTGCAGAACGGGCATCAGCTGTTCGACGAAGTCGCGGTAGCCCTCGTAGCCGCCGTACCAGTTCTCGACCAGGAACCCGTCGATGTCGGTCTCCTCCACCAGAGCCGCGATCTCGGTCGCGATCGACTCGGCGGTTCCGGTGAAGCGCATCCCGCCGAAAGTCGATGCGAGCGAGTCGAGGATCTCCCCGACGGTCGGGCTCGTGCCGTTCGGATTCCGCCACATCTCGATCATCGTGTGGCCCACCTCGGTCGAGACGGAGTCGAGTGTGGCGTCGGGGTCGAGGGCGCCGAGGTCGACTCCCGACCAGCCGAGGAACAGGGCCGCGGTCGCCTCCCTGGTAGGGGTGGCGTTGAGCTCCGCACGCAGGCGCTGCGCCTCCTCCGCCGTGTCGGCGATGACGAAGCTCGCCCCGTTGATGATCTTCACGGAGTCGGCCGGTCGGCCTGCCGCGACGGCCTGGGCTCGCAGGCGGGCGACGGTCGCTGCGAGTCGCGCGGCCTCCCTGTCCTGAGTGAACACGCACTCGGCGTAGCGCGCGGCGAAAGCGGTGCCGGCCGCCGAGGTGCCGGCCTGGAAGAGGGTGGGGGTGCGCTGCGGCGACGGAGTGGCAGGGAAGTATCCGTCGAACCGGAAGTACTGTCCCTGGTGCTCGATGCGGTGGACCTTCGCGGGATCGGAGAACGTGCGGGTCGCCTTGTCTGCGAGGACCGCTCCCTCATCCCAGGCCTCCTCCCAGAGCCGCAGGGAGAGGTCGACGAATTCGGTCGCGCGGGCGTAGCGCTCGTCGTGCGGCGTCACATCCGTCTGGCCGAGCAGGCGCACGAGGGCCTGCTGGTTGTCGCTCGTGACGATGTTCCAGCCCATCCGTCCACCGGTGAGGTGATCGAGGGTGGTGAAGGTGCGGGCGTTGAGCAGCGGATGCTGGGCGGTCGTCGACGCCGTTGCGACGAAGCCGATGCGCGGGGCAGCGGTCGCGAGTCCGGAGATCAGCGCGAGCGGATCGTGCACGGGGAACTGAACGGCGTCTCGGATGACGGCCTCGGGCACCTGCCCCGCATCGTTCATCGGATAGCCGATGGCCTCTGCCAGGAAGAAGAAGTCGAATCCGGCCGCGTCCAGGCGGGCCGCCAGATCCTGCCAGAACTCCAGCGTCGCGAACGCACTGGTGTCTCCTCGCTCGTGGTGCCATGCGTTTGCGATGAAGTTCGGGGTGAACTCCTCGAACGCCCCGAGGACGAGTTGCTTGACCATGCGATCTCCCTGCCGACAATGCTGTCACCCGATCCGGGTGATATCTCAGACCGATCATTGCACGCGACATCGATGAGCGACAAGCGACGAGAAGACGCTGTGAAAGCAGACTGGCGGCAGAGCGCGATAACTGTTACACATCGTTCTCAGCTCCGTAACGCACGCGAAATGTGGCGGCGGGAAGCTCGGGACCAGACGTGAGTTCTGAAAGCTCTCGGGAATGGAGAGCCATGGAGTGGACGCAGCCGTGGGCCGAGTTCGAATCGCCCGACGACGACTCGGATCGAGTGACCATGCCACCCGTTCCGTCCGACCCCGCGGCCGTGCGGCAGATGTTCGCCGAATACCCTGCAGGGGTCGCGGCGATCTGCGCCGACGTCGATGGGCGTGCGGTGGGCATGATCGTGACCTCGCTGACCGTCGGAGCATCGTTCGAGCCTCCGTGCGCACTCGTCTCGATACAACGTGAATCGCAGACGTGGGTGTCACTGAAGAACGCCGCACGAATCGGCGTCTCGGTGCTGTCGGAGAACAATACCGAGGCCGTCCGTCGGCTCGCTTCACGCAGCGGAGACCGCTTCGACGGATCCGTGCTCGGACGCACGGCGGACGGCGCGGTCTTCATCTCCGGCGCGCGCCTCTGGCTCGAGTGTCGAATCCTGAGCGCCATTCCGACTGGCGACCATGTCGTGGTCGTGCTGGAGGTCGTGGGAGCGAGCGCCCACCGAAGCGCCCGACCGCTCGTCTATCACACGGGCACGACCGTGGCCCTGCCGTCGACCGCCTGAACGACATCTCCGCGAAGCGCCCGCCGCTCAGCTGCTCAGCGAGCGGTGATCACGATGATGCGCACGCCACTGCGCCCCAGGGGCTGGATGGAGTGCGGAGCCGAGGAGTCGAGCCACGCGGCGTCGCCCGCGCGCAGCTCCTGGTCGCGGTCGCCGACGGTCAGCGTCATACGCCCCTCGAGCACCATGATGATGTCCTCGCCCGAGTGCTGGAAGGGTTCTGGGTCTGTCTGCCCCGGCGGATAGCTGGACATGTACGCCTCGATGCGGCGCCCCGGCGCTCCGTAGAGCATTCGGGTCGACACGGCCTCGCCCGGGCCCGCGGAGGGCAGGGGCACCCCGTGCTCCGTGAGCCGGGCGCTGTCGTCGTCGTGGGGGAGCAGCTCGGCAGGTCCCGTCCCCAGTGCCTCCGCGATCGCATAGAGCGAGGCGACGCTGGGCAGGGTGCGGCCATTCTCGACGTCTGAGAGAAGAGACTGCGACAGCCCCGCAAGGCTGGCGAGCGCTCGGGTGGTCAGCCCTCGTTCCTCGCGGGCGGTGCGTACGCGGGCTCCGACCCCGAGCTCCCACTCCTCGTCGATCACGAGTGCGCCTCCAGTGCGTCGCGCCCGACGAGGGCGATGAAGGCCGAGCCCGGTACGGGCGACTCGTCGGGGCAGGCGAAGCGATGCGGCACGGTGCCATCCAGCCAGAGGGTGTCGCCGCCCTCCATTCGCAACGGAGGGAGCCCCTCGCGCAGCAGGACGAGCGCGCCCTGGAGCAGCACGAGGAACTCTTCGCCCTCGTGCACCACGGGTCGTCGTTCGACCTCTCCGGGAGCGAGCTCGATCCGCACGCCTCGGAGGTCGCCCGTGGTCAGCAGGGGTCGCACAGGACCCTCGCTGCGCGAGCGTGCCCGTGCGATCTTCGAGGCGGCGACGCGCTCGACCCGGTCGCTGCTGGGCAGGAGGCGTGCGACAGGCACCTCGAGGGCTGCAGCGAGCCGGCCGAGGGTGCGCAGGCTCGGGAAGATGCGACCGTTCTCGATGTTCGAGACGAAGGGTTGCGAGGTGCCGATCCGAGCGGCCAGGTCGCGCATGCTGATTCCGAGCAGGACTCGGGCTGCGCGCACCTCGGCGCCGATGCCCTCGGCGGCCGACGGGCGGGCATCCGCCGCCGACGCACGGTCTACCGGAAGGCGTTCGCTCACCGTTGCGATCCTACCGAAAGGCGTGAGGCTACTCCTCGCCGATGTCCTCGTTCCACAGGGCCGGGTTCGCCTCGATGAAGTCGGCCATCATGGCGATCAGTTCGGGGTCGTTGACCACGGTGACGTCGCAGCCGTGCTCCGCGACCCAGTCCTGCCCGCCCAGAAAGTTCTGGTCGTCGCCGACCACGACGCGACCGATGCCGAACTGGCGCACGAGACCCGAGCAGTACCAGCACGGAGAGAGTGTGGTGACCATCACCGTGTCGCGGTAGCTGCGCTGGCGTCCGGCGTTGTGGAACGCATTGGTCTCCGCGTGCATCGCCGCGTCGCCGTCTTGCACACGTCGGTTGTGTCCGCTGCCGAGCAGGACGCCCTCGCTGGTGAACAGGGCGGCACCGATGGGGATACCGCCTTCCGAGGCTCCCTTTCTCGCCTCGTCGCGGGCGACGGACAACTTGTCTGCGTCGGTCTCGTAGATCACGCGGAGGCCTCCACTCGCTCGGCCGGCATCGTGGTCGTCTCGACCGACAGGGGAGGCCCGAGCACGGGCCGGATGATGCGGAAGACGACGACGTAGAGCAGCGCGGCGACGACGAAGCCGACCAGCGCGGTGAGATCGCCGATCTCGGGCGCGACCCGCACGAGCAGGCCCACGTAGACGGCCTGGTTGGAGAAGAGCCCGATCGAGACCACCGCCGCGACGACGAACGCGATGATGCCTGCGGGGTTGCGGTACTTGTTCTTCTCGTCGACGACGAGAGCCAGCACTGCTGTGCCGCGGCGAAGCCAGCGATCGGCGAGCACGATGCCGAGCCAGGGAGCGATCCAGTACGCGATGACGAGCAGGAAGTTCTCGTAGCTCGCTCCGGCGTCGGGCAGGGCGAGCAGGGCGATGATGAAGCCGAGCACACCGAAACCGAGCGCCACGATGGCACGACGGCGCTCGAAGGGGATCTTGATTCCGATCGCGAGGAACGACATCGACCCCGAGTAGATGTTCAGCGCGTTCGCCGAGATGGCGCCCACGGCGATGGCGAGCAGCGTGATCGCCGAGATCCAGCCCGGCATGCCCGCGGTGAACGAGTCGGTGGGGCTGGCGTCGTCGGCCAGACCGCTGTGAACGATGGTGGCCGATGCCGCGCCCACGATCATGAGAAAGCTGGTCGACACGAAATTGCCGAGACCGGATGCGACGGCGATGGTTCTGCGGTTCGTCGAGGCGGGCAGATAGCGGGTGTAGTCCGCCGCATAGGGGTTCCAGCCGGCCGTGTAGCCGAAGGCTGCGCCTGCCGCGAGCATGAATCCGGCGAAGCCGCCGAAGCCGTCCGTGCCGTCGCCGGCCGCCGGCGCCGCCGTGTCGGCGTTGGCCAGGATGAAGATGCCCGCGATGAGGAAGATGGCCCCCAGCACGAACATGGCGTAGCGCTCGAAGAGCTGGACGATGTCATGGCCGACGAAGGCCACGGTCACCTCGACGACCACGACGATGATCAGGGTGAGAACGGGGCTCAGGCCCGTGAGCGTGGCCAGAGCGAAGGCCCCGCTGATGGAGTTGACGGCGAACCAGCCGAGGCCGGCCATCGCGGTGTTGAGCCCGGCGGGCACGATATTGCCCCAGAAGCCGAAGGCCGTGCGGCCCAGCAGCATCTGAGCCAGACCCTCGCGCGGCCCCCACGTCGACAGGAAGCCCTGGCTCAGGCTTCCCAGGAAGTTGCCCAGCAGCACGGCCGCGACGGCCTGCCAGAAGCTCAGCCCGAAGTAGAGAACAGCGATCACGCCCACGAAGATCGTGGCGAACTCGAGGTTGGGCGAGGTCCAGGTGGCGAACAGCTGCCACGGCGAACCGTGCCGTCTGTTCGACGGAATGGGCTCGATGCCCCCGGGCTCGACGAGTTGCGTTTTTACGGGATCGGTCACTGTCATCCTCGGAGCCTAGGACCGACGAACTCGCAGAGGCCTGCGTTGCGACAACGCGTTACAGGTCCTTTACACGATCGAAACGAAGCAGGGTGCTCCGTGCAGACAAGTAACCTTGCACATATCGTTTCCGCACCGATCCAACGCAGGAGCACTATGTCGCGCACCATCAGACTCGCCGTCATTCCCGGAGACGGCATCGGCCCCGAGGTCGTCGCCGAGGCCGTGAAGGTGCTCGATGCCGTAGCCCCCTCCGCGGGCCTCACTGTCGAGAAGACCGAGTTCTCGCTGGGGGCGACCCGTTTTCTCGAAACGGGCGATGTGCTGACAGACGACGACCTCGCATCCATCTCGTCGCACGACGCGATTCTTCTCGGCGCCGTCGGGGGAGTGCCAGGCGACCCGCGCCTTGCGAACGCCAACATCGAGCGCGGGCTGCTGCTGAAGCTGCGCTTCACACTCGACCACTACGTGAACCTGCGCCCCACGACGATCTACCCGGGCGTCGCCAGCCCGCTGTCGAACCCGGGCGACGTCGACTTCGTGGTCGTGCGCGAGGGAACGGAGGGCCCCTACGTGGGCAACGGCGGTGCCATCCGGGTGGGAACGCCGCAGGAGATCGCCAACGAGGTGTCGATCAACACGGCATTCGGCGTCGAGCGCGTCGTGCGCTTCGCCTTCGAGCTGGCGCAGTCTCGGCCCGCCAAGAAGCTCACCCTCGTGCACAAGACCAACGTGCTCACCTTCGCCGGCGGCATCTGGCGTCGGCTCGTCGACACTGTCGGGGCCGAATACCCGGATGTCGCCGTCGACTACCTGCACGTCGACGCGGCAACGATCTTCCTCGTCACCGATCCTGCTAGGTTTGACGTGATCGTCACAGACAACCTCTTCGGCGACATCCTCACCGATCTGGCCGGCGCAATCAGCGGCGGAATCGGCCTGGCGGCCTCGGGCAACATCAACCCCGACGGAGCCTTCCCCAGCATGTTCGAGCCGGTCCACGGATCCGCGCCCGACATCGCAGGCAAGCAGATCGCCGACCCCACGGCTGCGATCCTGTCGGTGGCACTGCTCCTCGATCACCTCGGGGTTCCGGATGCCGCGGGCACGGTTCGCGACGCCGTGACGGCCGACATCGCGACCCGGCAGGCAGACCACCCGCGCACGACGAGCGCGGTGGGCGACGCCATCCGCGACGCGGTCGCCGCATCGCTCGCCCGCTGACACCGAACCTTTTCGACTAAGGAATTCGCAATGACCGATCTCGACACTACCTTCCCCCTCACGTTCACCCTCACGCCGTCTGAAGCGACGCGGGCCGTTCTCGAGCGCGAGGCGATCCTCGCCGACCCGGGCTTCGGCAAGCACTTCACCGACCACATGGTGCAGATCGACTGGACCCTGGCGGATGGGTGGCACAACGCCGCCGTCGTGCCGTACGGTCCGCTGCTGCTCGACCCCGCGGCATCCGTTCTGCACTATGCGCAGGAGATCTTCGAGGGCCTCAAGGCCTACCGTCACGCCGACGGCTCGATCTGGACCTTCCGGCCAGAGAAGAACGCCGAGCGCCTGCAGCGCTCCGCCCGCCGTCTCGCGCTGCCCGAGCTCTCGACCGAAGACTTCGTCGAGTCGCTCAAGCAGCTGATCGCGGCCGACGGCGCGTGGGTGCCCGAGGGCGGCGAGACGAGCCTCTACATCCGGCCGTTCATGTTCGCCAACGAGAGCTTCCTCGGTGTGCGCAGTGCGCAGAAGGTGGGCTACTACGTGATCGCGAGCCCGGCCGGAGCGTATTTCCCCGGCGGAGTGACGCCGGTGTCGATCTGGCTGTCGACCGACTACGCGCGCGCCGGTCGCGGCGGCACAGGAGCGGCGAAGACGGGCGGCAACTACGCCTCGTCGCTGCTGCCCCAGGAGGAGGCGTACGAGCACGGTTGCGCCCAGGTGCTGTTCCTCGACTCGTCAGAGGGAAAGTACCTCGAGGAGCTCGGCGGCATGAACGTGTTCCTCGTGAAGAAAGACGGCACGCTCGTCACGCCGGAGTCGTCGAGCATCCTCGACGGCGTCACCCGCGACAGCATCATCGAGCTGGCCAAGGCCCGCGGCCACAACGTGGAGCACCGCAGGGTGACGATCGACGAGTGGCGCGACGGCGTCGCATCCGGTGACGTGGTCGAGGTGTTCGCGTGCGGCACCGCCGCCGTGGTCACGCCGATCGCTGCTCTGAAGGGCGCCGACTTCGTGATCGGCGATCCGGATGCTCCGGCCGGCGAGCTCACGATGTCGCTGCGCAAGGAGCTCACCGACATCCAGTACGGGCGCATCCCCGACGTGAACGGCTGGCTGACCCGCCTCGACGCCTAGCGCGGGCGTTCCCTGAGCTTGTCGAAGGGCAGAGCCGCGGGGGCTACTGGCGCTCGCGGTCTTCGGCCATCTCGAGATAGCCGCTGAGCGCTGCGATGAACTCGTTGCTCGGAACGTGGCTCGGGTCTGCCTGAACCTTCACGTACTCGGCCTGCAGCTCATCGATGGCCTGGTCGATCTCGAGCACGGCGAGGGCGTTGCGCTGCTCGTTGTCGAGGCTCACGAGGAATCCGATGGCGCGGTCGATGTCGGCTGCTCCGCCGAAGGAATAGTCGGACATGGGTGTGCTCCTCGAGGCTTGCTCACTGACGGGCGAGGGGATGCTCGCCCTTCGATAGCGTAGCGTTCGCACTAGGCTCGGAAGCGTGAAAATTGCGCGCTTTACGGTCAGCGGGGGAGAGCCCCGATTCGGAATCGTCGATGAGACGGAGATCGTCGTTCTCGTGGGCGACCCCATGTTCGTCGGCTACGAGACCACGGAAGAGCGGGTTCCGCTCGACGCCACGGTCAAGCTGCTCGCGCCGGTCATCCCGCGCTCCAAGGTCGTGGCCGTGGGCAAGAACTACGCCGACCATGCCGCGGAGATGGGCGGCGAGGCGCCCACGACCCCGCTGATCTTCCTGAAGCCCAACACGTCCGTGATCGGGCCGGGCGACGCCATCCAGTTGCCGCGTGAGAGCTCGCAGGTCGAGCACGAGGGCGAGCTCGCCATCGTGATCGGCAGCATCGCCCGCGATGTGAAGAAAGAGGACTACGCCGACGTCGTCTTCGGCTACACGATCGCGAACGACGTGACCGCCCGCGACATTCAGAAGGCCGACGGCCAGTGGGCCCGGGCGAAGGGCTACGACACGTTCTGCCCGCTGGGCCCGGTCATCGAGACCGAGTTCGACTTCTCGAATGCGGCCATCGAGGTGCGCGTCGACGGCGAGCTGCGCCAGAGCGGCAACACGAGCCAGATGATCCACTCGATCCCCGAGATCATCGCGTTCGCGTCGAGCGTGTGGACCCTGCTGCCGGGAGACGTGATCCTCACGGGCACTCCGGCCGGCGTCGGCCCGTTCACCGACGGACAGAAGGTCGAGGTCTCGATCGAGGGTCTCGGCCTCCTGAGCAACCCGGCGAAGAACCGCTGACGCGCCCGTTCTGAGCCAGCCCGCCGTTCCCTGAGCCTGTCGAAGGGGCTATTCCTCGATGTCGGCGGCTTTGCGAGGCAGGAGCGGAACCGCCAAGAGGCAGAGTGTGACGATGGCGAGAACCACGACCAAGGTGATGGTCATGGCGATGATGCTTCCGGACACCAGGCTCCCGAAGAACACGCTGGTGACGGTGGCGGAGCCGATGCCGTTCGCGACCTGCTGGACTGCGCTGAGGGAGCCGCTGGCGGACCCCGCTTCGTGGGGTTCGATGTCTCCGAGGGCGGTGCTGAAAACGGAGCTGAAGCAGATTCCTGCGCCGGTGCCGATGAGGGCTGTCGCAATGGCGTTGTGCCACCACGTCGCATCCAGGCCCACGGTTACGACGACGAAGAGCATGGTCGCGACGCCGAGGATGGTGACAAGCATGCCGATGAGGACGATCAGACGGCCGAGTCGGGCGATCAGGGCGGTGGAGATTCCGGATCCGGCGATGATTCCGACGGTCAACGGAATAAGCGCCAACGAGGTCTGGGTCGGGGAATAGCCCAGGCCGAGCTGGAAGTAGAGCGAGATCACGTACATCAGTCCACTGAAGCTGGCGAACACCAGCAGGCCCACTATCAGTCCCGACGTGAAGCCTCGGTTAGCCAGCAGAGTGCGCGGAAGCAGAGGCTGATCGGTGTGTGCCTGTCGCCACACGAAACCTGCGAAGAGCGCGGCCCCCGCGCCGATGCTGCCGATGGAAATGGCGTCCCAGCCATCGGAAGAACCGTTGATCAGGCCGAAGAGAATTCCGAACAGGGACGCTATCAATAGCGCGCTTCCCCATACGTCGATGCGGGTCGAACGACGGGCAGGCACTGTGGGGAGGAACCGGATCGCCAAGACGAGGGCGATTCCGCCGAGGATGATGTTGATCAGGAAGATCGGGCGCCATTGCAGTCCGAACAGGTTCGCGTCGATGAGCACTCCTCCGAGAACGGGCCCGGCGACAGCGAATACGCCCAGCATCGGCGCGAAGAGGCCGAAAGCCGTGCGGAGCATCGGCTTCGGAAACGTCGCCGTGATGATCGCCATGCCTTGTGGGATCAGGAGCGCGCCGAAGATGCCCTGGGCGACCCGTGCCGCGACAAGTACCTCGGCGTTCGGCGCGAGGCCGGCGAAGACGGAAGCGAGGACAAAACCTGCTATTCCGATCAGAAACGTTCCGCGCTGTCCGAACTTGTCGCCGATCTTGCCGCCCAGCACGAGAAGAGATCCCAGCGCCAGCGCATAGGAGGCGCCGAGCCATTTGATGACGCTCTCGTCGGCTCCGAGATCCTGAACGATCGACGGTGCAGCAACGTTGGTGATGGTCGAGTCGATCAGGTCCATGGCGTCTGCCAGAAGCACGACGATCAACGTCAGCCAGAGCCCTTTCGTCGTTTTCGTGGTCGTGGTTGGTGTGAGTGCAGTCATGACGGGCTCCTCAGGATGGGAATGGCGAACGAACATGATCGTACCGAACGCGTTCGTTACGATCAAGTTCTGCCCTTGGTAGACTCTCAAGATGTCTCGAACAGAACCCATCAGCCGACGGGAGCGACCCTCCAAGCCCCCGTTGTCACGCGCCGCAATCGTGGACGCTGCGCTGAGCATCATCGAACGCGACGGTGCGGACAAGTTGACGATGCGCCGGCTGGCCGGCGAACTGGATACAGGTCCTGCGTCGCTCTATGTGTATGTGAAGAACACCACTGAGTTGAACGCCCAGCTCATAGATCGGCTCCTCAAGGAGCTCGATCTGTCATGGGACGGTGTCGAGCCGTGGAGGGAACGATTGCGCCGAGTCCTGTCGGACTATTCCGCTCTTCTCACCAGTCGCACGGAACTCGCCAACGCGGCACTTCTGGTGTGGCCCGACGGCGCGAACTATCTCGACCTGATCGAGCTTCTCGTGCGGCTGCTGCTGTCGGGAGGGGTATCCGAACAGACCGCCGCCCGATCCGTAGACCTGCTCCTCCAGCACGCGACGGCATCCGCAGTGGAGTGGGCTGGGCATGCCCGGCAAGACGGTCAGGATCTTGCCGACCTCACGGCCACACTTGCCAGTGCAGATGAGGCCAGGCACCCCAACCTGGCAAGACTGGGCGCAGCGGTATTCACCGATGGAGGTCACGACGAACGCGGCCGCTGGGCGATCGACACACTTCTTGACGGCATCCTCGCGCGGAGTGAGTAGAACCGCGGCGTGCGTCATGACGACAAGCTCACGGGGCAGCCAGGATCGGTAGGATTGGGGGCGTATGTCTGATACCTCCCTGCACCCCGTGTCCACCGCGACCGGCACCGACGTTCGCGTTCGGTTCTGCCCGTCGCCCACCGGTACGCCCCACGTCGGCCTGATCCGCACCGCCCTGTTCAACTGGGCGTACGCCAGGCACACGGGTGGCAAGCTCGTCTTCCGCATCGAAGACACCGACGCGGCGCGCGACTCGGAGGAGAGCTACGGCCAACTGCTCGACGCGCTGCGCTGGCTGCGCCTCGACTGGGACGAGGGAATCGACATCGGCGGCCCCGACGCGCCCTACCGCCAGTCGGAGCGCACCGACATCTACCTCGAGGTCATCGAGAAGCTCAAGGCCTCGGGCCACCTCTACGAGAGCTTCTCGACCGCCGAGGAGATCGACGCGCGCAACGAGGCGGCCGGTCGCGCGAAGCAGCTCGGCTACGACAACTTCGACCGCACGCTCACCGACCAGCAGCGCGCCGCGTTCAAAGCCGAGGGTCGCCAGCCGGCGCTCCGCCTGCGCGTTCCCGACACCGAGCTGAGCTTCACCGACCTGGTGCGCGGCGACATCACGTTCCCCGAGGGCTCGTTCACCGACTTCGTGGTCGTGCGACCGAACGGCGCGCCGCTCTACACGCTCGTGAACCCGGTCGACGATGCACTGATGCACATCACGCACGTGCTGCGCGGAGAAGACCTGCTCTCGTCGACGCCTCGGCAGATCGCGCTGTACCACGCACTCATCGACATCGGAGTGGCTGAGTGGGTGCCTCAGTTCGGTCACCTGCCCTACGTGATGGGCGACGGCAACAAGAAGCTGTCGAAGCGCGACCCCGAGTCGAATCTGTTCCACCACCGCGATCGCGGCTTCATTCCCGAGGGCCTCGTGAACTACTTGGCCCTGCTGGGCTGGTCGCTCACCCACGATCGCGACGTGTTCTCCATCGATGAGATGGTCGCGGCGTTCGACGTGAAAGACGTGAACCCGAACCCCGCCCGATTTGACCTCAAGAAGGCCGAGTCGATCAACGGCGACCACATCCGACTGCTCAACCCGGTCGACTTCGCGGCCCGCACCATTCCCTATCTCGTGCGCGACGGCATCCTGAACGAGCCGCTCAACGACTACGAGGAGCAGTTGCTGCTGAAGGCCGCGCCGCTCGTGCAGGAGCGCATGGCGCTGCTGGGCGACGCCCCGGCAATGCTCGGCTTCCTGTTCGTGCAGGGTGCGAACCTCGAGTACCAGCCGGATGCCCTGGCCGGGCTTCCCGAGAACACCGGGCTCGTGCTGAGCGCGTCGATGAACGCCCTCGAACTGGTCGAGGAGAGCAACTGGAACGCGGCGGAGATCCAGGCCGCGCTGCAGGCTGCGCTCATCGACGGCCTCGGCCTCAAGCCGCGCATCGCCTACGGCCCGCTGCGCGTCGCAGCCTCGGGCCGCAAGGTGTCGCCGCCGCTGTTCGAGTCGTTCGAACTGCTCGGCAAGGCCGAGTCGATCGCGCGCATCGACCGCCTCTCGAGCAAGCTGGGCTAGGCCGTGATCGAGATCTCGCGGCCCCAGGCCGCAGCGCCCGTCGAAGGACACGTCGACTGCGTCATTATCGGCGCCGGCCCCGCGGGCATGTCGGCCGGGCTCAACCTCGTGCGGGCGCGCCGCCGTGTGCTTCTCATCGACAGCAATCGGCCCCGGCACTCCGCCACCCTCAAGAGCCACGGGTTCATCACGCGC
>Ga0247732_10000558_pt1 | contig 17326 bp, 16 predicted proteins | sample UWRJL163409C2_FD_180940 | JGI IMG/M metagenome (GOLD analysis project Ga0247732, IMG submission 180940) | Plant litter microbial communities from Arlington Agricultural Research Station in Wisconsin, United States - UWRJ-L163-409C-2 | ecosystem: Environmental > Terrestrial > Plant litter >...
CGCACCGCGGGTGAACTGGACTCCATGGCCGCGGCGGGAGCTCTCGTCGCCAAGGCGCTTCTGGCCGTCCGGCAGGCCGCCCAACCGGGCGTCTCCACCCTCGACCTCGACGTCATCGCCGAATCGGTCATCCGTGACGGCGGCGGCATCCCGTCGTTCCTCGGCTACCACGGCTTCCCGGGAAGCATCTGCTCGTCGGTCAACGACCGCGTGGTCCACGGCATCCCGTCGGCGACGGAAGTGTTGGTTGCCGGCGACCTGGTGTCCATCGACTGCGGCGCCATCCTCGACGACTGGCACGGCGACTCGGCGGTCACCTTCGGCGTCGGCCCGCTCATCCCGGCCGACGAAGCGCTCTCCGAGGCCACTCGCTCGGCCATGGAGGCGGGAATCGCCGCCATGGTCCCCGGCAACCGGCTCAGCGACGTCTCCCACGCCATCGAGGTCGGGACGCACGCCGCCGCGGCGCGCCACGACCGCAAGTACGGCATCGTCGAGGGCTACGGCGGACACGCCATCGGCAGAAGCATGCACATGGACCCGTTCCTGCCCAACGAGGGCTCACCCGGCCGGGGACCCCACCTCGTCGCCGGCTCCGTGCTGGCCATCGAGCCGATGCTGACCCTCGGCACCACCAAGACCATCGTGCTGGAAGACGAGTGGACCGTCGTCACCGCCGACGGCACCCGCGCCGCGCACTGGGAGCACACCGTGGCCGCGACCGACGACGGGCCCCGCATCCTCACACTCTGAGGTGAACCGGTCGGACGTCCACTGCGTGTAAGTAGTGGAGGTGCTCGTGGACGATCCGGAGGCAGCGATGATGCGCGTGCTCTACGACGAGCACGCGGCCGCGCTATGGCGCTATGCGCTGCGGCTCACTGGCGACCAAGCCCGCGCCGAGGACGTCGTCCAGGAGACGCTGCTGCGGGCCTGGCGTCATCCCGAAGTCACCGACGACGTGGAACGCTCGGCCCGGGCCTGGCTGTTCACCGTCGCCCGCAATCTCATCATCGACGAGAGACGAAGCGCCAGATTCCGCCACGAGGCCGGCACTGCCGACGTGGAGGCGGTCGCCGACCATGCCGGGCCCGACGAGGTCGACACCGCGTTGGACAAACTGCTCCTCGGCACCGCGCTCAGCCAGCTCTCCGACGACCACCGCGCGGTAATCCAACGCGCGTACTACCAGGGGTGGAGCGTCGCGCAGACTGCAGCGGACCTGAACATCGCCGAGGGCACGGTCAAGTCCCGGTTGCACTACGCGGTGCGCGCACTGCGGCTCAACTTGCAAGAAATGGGGGTGACGCGATGACCTACTCCAACGGGGGCCACGGTCTCGACGCGGTCGACGGGGACGGCTACTCGACCTGGGACGCGGCCTACGTGCTCGGTTCGCTGTCGAGCACCGAGCGCCGTGAGTTCGAGACGCACCTCCAGACGTGTGACCGGTGCCGTTCGGCCGTCGCCGAGCTCAGCGGCATGCCCGCTCTCCTCGGGCTCCTCAGTGAGGGTGACGTCCGAGGCCTCGACGGCGACCAGCCCGAGCCACCACCGCTGCGGCCCGAGGTGCTGACTTCGGTCCTGGACAAGGTGCGCTGGCGCAGGCGTCGGTCCCGATGGCTGACGACGGCGTCGGTCGCCATGGCGGCGGCTCTGCTGGCGGTCGGACTGGTGGTCGCCGTCCGGCCCGAGCTGATGGGCCTGCGCAGCGGCGACACCGACCAAGCCGTCGCGCAGCTGGAGATGAACAAGCTCGCGCAGACGCCGTTCAGTGCAACCGTGGGGCTGAGCAGCTTCGCGTGGGGCACCCGAGTCGACATGGCCTGCACCTACGGCGAATGGTCGGGCGGGTCGGACGCGCCGCCGAGCAACCTCGGCATGGTTGTCGTCGGGCGCGACGGCAGCCGGACTCAGGTGGCGACGTGGCTCGGCCTGCCCGGCGCCACCGCGCTGCCCAGCGGCAACACTCCCATGCCCAAGGAACAGATCGCATCGGTGCAGTTGGTCTCCGTCGACTCCGGACAGGTGCTGCTCGAACGCCCGACATAGGTCCGGCCCGCCGGTGCGGTATGAATGAGCGTGTCTTCCAAGCCGGCCAAGCGTGACCCCATTGCGCTGGCCCGCGCGAACTGGGAACGCGCCGGCTGGGGTGCGGTCGCCGACGGCATGGTCGCCGTCACGTCGGTGATGCGCGCGCACCAAATTCTGCTTGCCCGCGTCGAGGCCGTGCTGCGCCCCTACGACCTCAGCTTCTCGCGCTACGAACTGCTGCGCTTGCTGGCGTTCAGCGGCAACGGTGCCCTGCCCATCACCAAGGCCTCCGACCGGCTGCAAGTCCACGTCACCAGCGTCACCCACGCCATCCGCCGGTTGGAGGGCGACGGCCTGGTGGAGCGCACGCCGCATCCCACCGACGGGCGCACCACGCTGGTCCGGCTGACCGAGCTGGGCCGCTCCACCGTCGAGGACGCGACGGCGACGCTGAACGACGAGGTGTTCGGCAACATCGGAATCTCGGACGGTGAGTCTGCCGCCCTTGCCTCGGCCATCGAGACGCTGCGCAGGCAGGCCGGCGACTTCTAGCTCATTACGCCCGAATGTCGTTTTCCGGCAACGCAAGCCAGTCGCGGAACGACAGCAGGTCGGGGTTCAACGCCCGCACCGCGGACAGGTCACGGTCACCGACGAAGCGGGCCGAGTTCTGGGCGTAGTACTGAAACATGTTGCCCATCTCGACGGCGCCGGGGAAACCTTGCGCGCGAAAGTCGTCCCAGCCGAGCGGACGGTAGAGAACCTCTTCGCCAAGGGCGTCGCCGAGGGCTGCCGCGTACTGCTCGCCGTTCAGGTGATCGCCCGCAATGCTGACCGTGGCGCCGACGAGCTCCTGGCCGCGCCGGAAGACGCCCAGCGCCGTCCGGCCGATGTCGGCCACGGCGATGGCCGACATCAATTGATCGGCCATCGGGAGGGTCAGCACCAGGGTGCCGTCGTCGCCGCGCACCGGGCCGAGGCCGCCGGCGAAGCCCTCGTAGAAGAACGTGGTGCGCAGGAACGTCGTGGGGACGTCGTACTCGCGGAACACAGCGTCGGCCTCGCCCTTGGCGTCGAAGTGGGGCACCTTGTAGGCCCCGTCCACGTCCGGCACGCCGGCGTCTCGACCGCTGGGCACATGTTCGTCTCCGCCGAAGAACTCCCGGGTGTCCTCCAACGTCGACCAGATCACGTGGCCGACGCCGGCCTGCTTGGCGGCCAGCGCCGCGGTGTCGGCCTGGGCGAGTTCCATCGAGGCGCGGGTGCGGGTGGCCTCCTCCTCTGGTGTGCGCTCGGCCCAGTAGTTGGTGACCACGAACGCGCCGTCGGCACCCTCGAAGGCGCGGCGCATGCTTGGCCCGTCGTCGAGGTCGGCCTCCACCACCTCGGCTCCCGCGTCGGCCAGCGCGCGGGCCTTCTCGGAGGTGGCGCTGCGGGTCAGGGCCCGCACCCGGAACTCGTGGTTCGGGTCGTCGAGGATGGCCCGCACCAGGCCGCCGCCCTGCGATCCCGTTGCCCCGACCACCGCGATCAGCTTCTCGTTCGTCATGTCGTCTCCCATTTCGGTATGGGTTGATATGTCAACCCGATCTGAACGATAGTCCTTAGGGTTGATATGTCAACCCGGTGGGCTACAGTGGGGCCATGACGGAAGCGACAGGGCTCGACGACGACGAGCTCTCGGCGTGGCGGAGCTTCGTGGAGATGCACCATCACCTCGAGAGACATCTGGTCAAGCACCTGCAGCGGGACTTCGGGCTGTCGGACTCGGACTTCGAGATCCTTGTCAACCTCTCCGAGGCCCCCGGCGGTCGGCTCCGTGCCTTCGAGCTCGGCCGGGCCACGCAATGGGAGAAGAGCCGGATGTCGCACCATCTGAGCCGGATGGAGAAGCGTGGTCTGGTCCAGCGCGAGGCGTCCGACGCCCGCTACCCGGACGTCGTGCTGACGGACGCCGGCCGCACGGCGATCGCCGCGTCAGCCCCCGCGAACGCCGCCCGGGTGCGCGAGCTCTTCGTCGAGGTCGTCGGGCCCGAGCGGCTGGCGGTTCTCAAGGCGGCCTCCGACGACGTGCTCGCCGCGCTGGAGCAACACGTCGACGCCTGCGAAGGCAGTTAGAGCCGCTCTGAAGCCTCTCGCGCAGGGGAGGGCGGTAACGGAATCGTCGCTGTGACAGCCGTCCCGGCGCCGGGCCTGGACCGGATGTTGAGCCTGCCCCCGACGATCTCGGCGCGTTCGGCCATCGACAGCAGCCCGTAACCGCCCATCTCGTCGCCGCCCAGCGGGTTCTCGAGTGTGTCGAATCCGCGTCCGTCGTCGACGATCTCGAGCCGGGCGGTGTCCTCACCTACCGAGAACGTGAGGCTGGCGTGCCTGGCGTGCGCGTGCTTCACCACGTTTTGCAGACACTCCTGCGCGATGCGGTAGATCGCGATTTCGATGTGGTCGGGCAACCGGGTTTCGGCCACGTCGACGTCGATGTAGAGGCCGATCTCCACCTGCGGGATGGACCTGGCCAGGCTGGCGAGCCCGCCGGCGAGGCCGAGGTCGTCGAGGACCGGCGGGCGTAGGCCGCCGATCGCCGCGCGCGCCTCCTGCAGCGTGAGGTCGACCAGTTCGCGGGCCATGCTCAGCTGCTCCGCGGCCGCGGCGGCGTCCTCGCCCACCGCCCTGGTCGCGGCGTCGAGCCGGTAGGACAGCGTCACCAGCCGCTGGGAGATGCCGTCGTGGATGTCACCGGCGAGCCGACGACGTTCCATCTCCTGGGCCTCGATGACCTGCTCGACGAAGTTCTCGTGCGCGCGTTCGCGGGCCACCAACCGGCGGTGCAGCCTGGCCTGGTGCATGGCCCCGGCGATCAGCCGGCCGATGACCAACAGCAGTTCGACGTCACGGTCGGTGAAGTCGCGGCGGGCGACGGTGTGCACGTTCAGCACGCCGACCAGCCCGCCCGGGTCGGTCTCCATCGGCACCGACACCATCGACGTGAAGTCCGAGCCGCGCAACGACTCGAAGGGCAGATACCTGGCGTCTGACTCCTTGTCACCGACGATGACCACGGGTTCGCGATGGCTGGCGACCCACCCGGACACGCCGCGGCCCAACGGCAGTCGGATCTTGCCGACCTCGGAGTCGAACGGCGGCGTCGCCCCGGTCAGGGTCAGGGACTGTTCGGCATCGTCGAGCACGTGGACGAAGCACACGTCGGTGCCCGTCGCCGCGGTGATCATCCGCGCGGCGGCCTCGGCCAACGGTTCGACGCCGGGGCCGCTTGAGGCGGCTTGGATCAACTCCCGCAGCAGAGCCAGCTCGCGGTCGGCGTCGACGAGGTCGCGGACGGCGTTGGTGCCGCCCGGGGTCGACGACCGTCCCGGCCTCACCGGTAGATCCCCTCGCGCAGCGCCGTGGCGACGGCGCCGGTGCGGTCGGCGACGTCGAGCTTGCGGTAGATGGCGCGGAGGTGGGTCTTCACGGTTTCCTCGCCGATGACCAGCTTGGTCGCGATGCCGCGGTTGGACAGGCCGTTGACGACGTAGGACAGGATTTCGCTCTCGCGCTGGGTCAACCCCTGCCTGGCACCCGGCCAGAACTCGTCGCGTTGCAGCCGGGCGGCAGTGTCCACGGCCCGCGCCGCCATGCCGGGGTCGATTGCGGTCTCACCGGCGTGCGCAAACTCGAGCTGGCGGACCAGCTCGTCGCTGCCGATGCTCTTCAGCAGGTATCCCGAAGCCCCGACCCGCAACGCCTGAAACAGGTACTGCTCGTCGTCGTAGACCGACAACATGACGACCTTGCGGTGCGGTTCACGCTCTCGAAGGGCGGCGCACAGATCCAGCCCGCTGCTGCCCTGCATGCGCACGTCGCACAGGACGATGTCCGGGTTCAGCTCGGCGACCACGTTCATCGCACGCTCGGCGCCGACGGCCTGGCCGACGACCTCGACGCGGTCGGCGAACGCCGTCAACATTGCCTTGAGCCCCTCGATGACCATCTCGTGGTCGTCGACCAACACCAACCGCACCGGTGAGTGTGCGGGGGGCGGCATGGCACGAGCATAGGACCGGCCTCCTGGCTGGCAACCCAAGTTCGCCCGTTCAATCCCCCGGATGGGGGAGGCGGCCAACGTGTGACGTGGGCCACTCTGATGCCATGACGCAGATACCGGACAGAGCGTGGCGGGCAGGCCGGTTCTGGTGGGATTCGTCCCGCCCCAGCGAGGCAGGTCCTCAACCGCTGCGAGCGGTGATCTTCGACCTCGACTCACTCACCGACGCCGAGTGCGGAGGCAGCCGACTGGCGTTCAACGCGGCCTTCGCGGCACACCGGCTGCCCGTGACGTGGTCCGCGGCGCGGTACCGCAAGCTGCTGGCGCTGCGCGACGAACGGCAGCGCGTCGCCGCCGAGCTGCGGGCCCGGGGGATCTGCACCGAGTGCGACGTCCTGCTCAGGGTTCTCGTCGACCAGATCTGCGCGACCAAGTCCAGGATGCTCGACGAGGTGATGCTCGGTGCCGATCTGGACGCCAGGAGCGGCCTGGTCGAGCTGATCACCGACGGGTTCACCGCCGGGGTGGCCGTCGGCGTCGTCAGCACTGGTCGCCGGCAATGGGTCGAACCCCTGGTGCGGCAACTGGTCGGCGACGGGTTGGTTCAGACGGTCGTCACCGCCGACGATCTGGCGCCGACCGCCCCGCTTGGTGCCGCCTTCCGGATGGCGCTGGCCGAGATGGGCGCCCCCGCACACGATTCACTGGCGTTCACCGGTTCGACCGACGGCTTGCGTGACGCGATGTCCGTCGGCCTGGCCGGGGTGCTCGTCGACCCCGAGGTGATCGGCGCACGCGCCGACTACGTCGGCCTTCGCATCGCCGACTGTCAGCGGCTGCACGCCGAGTCGTGGGCGAGGGGAAACCGGTCAGCTGCCGCGTAGGAGCTCGATGACGGCGCTGAAGTCCTTGTCGGCGTGGTCGGCGGCGAAGTCTGCGTAGATCTCGGCGGCGTGAGTGCCCAACGGTGCCGCCGAGCCGGTCGAGTTCACCGCGGCCATCGCCAGCCCGAGATCCTTGTTCATGAGTGCCGTGGCGAAGCCCGGCTTGAAGTCGTTGTTGGCCGGTGACGTCGGAACCGGCCCTGGCACTGGGCAATTGGTGTGCACCGACCAGCAGTTGCCCGTCGCACCGGTGATCACGTCGAACAGCGACTGAGCCGAGAGGCCGAGCTTCTCGGCAAGGACGAACGCCTCGCCGACGGCGATCTGCTGCACGGCGAGCACCATGTTGTTGCACACCTTGGCCGCCTGACCGTTTCCGGAGCCACCACAGTGAATGACCTTGCCCGCCATCGGTTCCAGCACCGGCCTGGCCCGCTCGACCGCGGCGTCGGTCCCGCCGACCATGAACGCCAGCGTGCCAGCCGTGGCACCCTTGACGCCACCGGAGACGGGGGCGTCCACTTGTTCATGGCCGTGCTCTTCGGCTTGGGCGTTGATCGCGCGGGCGTCGTCGACCGAGATGGTCGAGGTGTCGACGAACAGCGTGCCCTGTGTCGCGGCGGGCAGCGCCTCGGCGTAGCAGCCCTTGACGACGGCACCGTTCGGCAGCGACGTGATCACGACGTCGGCGCCGGCGACCGCCTCGGCTACGCTGCCGAAGACGTTGACGCCCTTGGCCTTTGCGGCCTCTAGCAAGGCCGGCACCAGGTCGAAACCGCGCACCGTCTGGTTCGCCGCGGCCAGGTTCGCGGCCATCGGGCCACCCATGTTGCCCAGCCCGAGAAACGCAATCGTCGTCACTGCAGCTGCTCCTTCGTCGTCGGGGTCATGCCGAGGCCCGGGCCCGGAACGCTTCGGCCCGGCCGATCACGACGCGCATGATCTCGTTGGTTCCCTCGAGTATCCGGTGCACCCGCAGATCGCGGACGATCTTCTCGACGCCGTACTCGTTTAGATAGCCGTAACCGCCATGCAACTGCAACGCCTGATCGGCCACGTCGAAGCAGGTGTCGGTCACGTAGCGCTTGGCCATCGCACACAGCTCGACCTTGTCGGGGTGGTCGTCGTCGATCGCAGATGCGGCCCGCCACAACAGGTTCCGTGACGTCTCCAGCTTGGTGGCCATGTCGGCCAGCGTGAACCGGATCGTCGGCTCGTCGAGCAGCGTCGTGCCGAACGCCTCGCGAGTGGCCAGGTAGGACACTGCCTTGTCGAACGCGGTCTGCGCACCACCGAGTGAGCACGCGGCGATGTTGACGCGCCCGCCGTTGAGACCGTTCATCGCGACGCCGAAGCCGGTACCTTCCGTGCCGCCGAGCAGGGCGTCCACCGGTACCCGGACGCTCTCGAACACCACCTGCGCGGTGGGCTGGGCGTTCCACCCCATCTTGACCTCGTCGGCGCCGAAGCTGAGGCCAGGCGCGTCCTTGTCCAACACGAAGGCCGAGATTCCGCGCGGTCCGCTACCCCCGGTGCGCGCCATCACGACGTACAGGTCGGACACCCCGGCTCCCGAGATGAACTGTTTCACCCCGTCGATCACGTAGTGATCGCCGTCGCGAATTGCCTTGGTGCGCAACGCGCTTGCGTCCGAGCCTGCGCCGGGTTCGGTGAGGCAGTAGCTGGCAATCAGTTCCATCGACGCAAGTCGCGGCACCAAGGCCTTGCGTTGTTCGGCCGTGCCGTACGTGTCGACCATCCAGGTGCACATGTTGTGGATGGACAGGAACGCCGAAATCGTCGGGCAGGCCGTCGCCATCTGCTCGAAGATCCGCACGCCGTCGAGGCGACGCAGGCCACTGCCGCCCACGTCCTCGGAGCAATAGACCGCCGCCATGCCCAATTCGGCGGCAGCGCGGAGGACGTCGACCGGAAAGTGCTTGGTGGCGTCCCACTCCAATGCGTACGGCTTGATCCGCTTGTCGGCGAACTCCGCCGCCGTTTCGGCGATCACTCGCTCGTCGGGGTCGAGACCGAAGTAGTCCATGGACCGGCGCTACTTCATGGTGGGGATGGAGAACTCGGCGCCATCCTTGATGCCGGAGGGCCAGCGCTGGGTGACCGTCTTGACCTTGGTGTAGAAGATGATCGAGGCCGGGCCGTGCTGGTTGAGGTCACCGAAGCCGGAGCGCTTCCAGCCGCCAAAGCTGTGGTACGCCACCGGGACTGGGATCGGCACGTTGACGCCGACCATGCCGACCTGAACGCGGGAGACGAAGTCGCGGGCGGTGTCGCCGTCGCGCGTGAAGATCGCCACGCCGTTGCCGTACTCGTGCTCCGACGGCAAGGCCAACGCCTCCTCGTAGGTGTCGGCGCGCACGATGCACAGCACCGGGCCGAAGATCTCGTCGGTGTAGATCGTCATGTCGGGCGTCACGTGGTCGAACAGAGTCGGGCCGATGAAGTAGCCGCCCTCCAGGCTGGCGTCGCCGAAGGTGAGGTCGTCGCTGGCGCGTTCCCGGCCGTCGACGACGATCTCGGCGCCGGCCTCGACGCCCTGGCCGATGTAGTCCTTCACCCGGGCCAGTGCCGCGGCGGTGACCAGTGGGCCGTAGTCGGCCTTGGGATCCAGGCTGTGGCCGACGCGCAGCTGGTTGACCCGCTCGACGAGCTTGTTTCGAAGCCGTCGCGCTGTTTCCTCACCGACCGGGACCGCGACGCTGATCGCCATGCAGCGTTCGCCGGCGCTGCCGTAGCCGGCGCCGATCAGTGCGTCGACTGCCTGGTCGAGGTCGGCGTCGGGCATCACGATCATGTGGTTCTTGGCGCCGCCGAAGCACTGCGCGCGCTTGCCGTTGGCCGCGGCCGTCGAGTAGATGTACTGCGCGATGTCGGAGCTGCCGACGAAGCCGACGGCGTGGATGTCGGGGTGGTTGAGGATGGCGTCGACGGCCTCCTTGTCGCCGTGCACCACCTGGAAGACGCCCTTGGGAAGGCCGGCGTCGAGGAACAGTTCGGCCAGCCGAACGGGCACCGACGGGTCGCGCTCGCTTGGCTTGAGGATGAACGCGTTGCCGCAGGCGAGGGCCGGGCCCGCCTTCCACAGCGGGATCATGGCCGGGAAGTTGAACGGGGTGATGCCCGCGACGACGCCCAGCGGCTGGCGCAGCGAGTAGACGTCGATGCCGCCGCCGGCGCCCTCGGTGTAATCGCCCTTGAGCAGGTGCGGAATGCCGATGGCGAACTCGATGACCTCGACGCCGCGCTGGATGTCGCCGAGTGAGTCGGCCACGGTCTTCCCGTGCTCCAGGGAGAGCAATTCGGCGAGCTCGTTGGCGTTCTCGTTGACCAGTGCGACGAACTTCATCATCACCCTGGCACGGCGCTGCGGATTCCACGCCGCCCACTCGCGTTGGGCCGCGACGGCGATCTCGACGGCGGCGTCGACCTCGGTGGTAGACGCCATGGGGACCTGGGCTTGCACCTCGCCGGTGCTCGGGTTGAGGACGTCGGCGGTGCGGCCAGACTGGCCCTCGAGCCGACGGCCGTCGATGAAGTGCGGAATCTGGGTGGTCATGGCGGGTGCCCTTCGACGGTATTCGATTACTAGGACATCCTAGTAATGCCGGATGGCCATCCGCAAGGGTCGACGTCGTTGGGTGTGCTGTGAGATCGCGATCTGGCGGCGGATCGCGATCTGTGCGCACACCCGGCGATGGTCTAGGGGCGGGAGCCGAGGCCGTCGACGAAGGACTGCGCCTCGTCCCACGTGGGAAGCAGCCCCGCCGAGAGAACGTCGTCGAGGGTCGGAGCGGCGGCGTCACGCTCGGAGAGGTTCGGGACCGCCCCGTCGACGAGCGGCCAGTCCACGCCGATCGCGGGATCGGTTGGGCAGATGGTGTGTTCGCGGGTGGGGGAGTAGCCCGCCGAGCACAGGTAGGTCACGGTCGAATCGTCTTCCAGCGCAAGGAATCCGTGCGCCAGCCCCTCGGACAGGTAGACGGTCCGGTGGTCGCGGTCGTCGAGCAGAACCGAGTCCCACTGGCCGAACGTCGCCGAGCCGACCCGGACGTCGACGACCACGTCGAACACCGCGCCCCGCACGCACGTCACGTACTTGGCCTGGCTCGGCGGCAGCTGGGCGAAGTGCAGGCCCCGCAACACGCCCGCCGCGGACACCGACACGTTGGCCTGCCGCAGATCCAGGGAGTGCCCGGTCATCGCGGTGAAGTCGTCGTCGGTGAACCACTCGAAGAACCGGCCGCGGGGGTCGGGCCGCACGGTCGGGGTGATCTCCCAAGCGCCGGGAATCGACAGCTCGCGGAAGGTCACTGGTTGCGCCCCTCGTACATTGCCTCGGACGCGTCCTTCAGTGGCCGCCACCATGATTCGTTGTCGCGATACCAGGAGATCGTCGCGGCGAGGCCCGAGTCGAAGTCGCCGTGCTCCGGCGTCCAGCCCAGTTCGTCGCGAAGCGCCGACGGGTCGATCGCATATCGCAAATCGTGGCCCGCCCGGTCGGTCACGTGGTCGAAGTCGTCGGGATCGCGGTCCATCAGCCTCAGCAGGGTGCGCATCACCGTGAGGTTGTCGCGCTCGCCGTCGGCGCCGATCAGATAGGTGCGCCCCGGTTCGCCGTCGGCCAGGATCCGCCACACGGCACGGTTGTGGTCGTCGACGTGAATCCAGTCGCGGACGTTCGCTCCGAGCCCGTACAGCTTCGGTCGTCGCCCCGTCAGAACGTTGGTGATCTGCCGCGGAATGAACTTCTCCACGTGCTGATACGGCCCGTAGTTGTTGGAGCAGTTGGAGATCGTCGCCCGCACACGAAAGGACCGCACCCACGATCGCACCAGCATGTCCGACGCCGCCTTGGTCGCCGAATACGGGCTCGACGGGTTGTACGGGGTGGCCTCGGTGAACCGGATGGGATCGTCCAGCGACAGGTCGCCGTACACCTCGTCGGTGGACACGTGGTGCAGCCGAATGCCGTGCCTGCGAACGGCTTCCAGCACGGTGAACGTGCCTACGACGTTGGTGCGCAGAAACGCCTCTGGGTCGGCCAACGAATTGTCGACGTGCGTCTCGGCCGCGAAGTGCACGACGGCGTCGGACTCGGCGACCAGTTTCTCGACCAGTTCGGCGTCGCCGATGTCGCCGTGCACGAGGCGGACGTCGTCGGCGACGGGCTTCAACGACTCGCGACTGCCCGCGTACGTCAAGGCGTCCAGGACCGTCACGCGAACGTCGGGGTACTCCCGCACGGTGGCGTGGACGAAGTTGGTGCCGATGAAACCGGCACCCCCGGTGACCAGCAGCCGCATGGTCACAAACCCTAGCGGGTGGCCCGATCTACTCGCTGGTCGATAGCCCCAGCGGACCCGCTAGTTCGGCCAACGTCGGAATCAGCGCGTCCTCGCCGCCGAGCACCTGGATGCAGACGTGGTCGGCGCCGGCGTCGATGTGCTCCTGCAGGCGCCTGGCGATGTCGTCGGGTGTCCCGTGCGCCACCACCGCGTCGATGAGCTTGTCGCTACCGGGCTTCTGCACGTCGGCGTCGGTGAAGCCAAGCCGCTTCCAGTTGTTCACGTAATTGCTCAGGTCGAGGTAGAACTCGACGGTCTGACGACCGATCTCGCGGGCCTGGGTGGCGTCCCTGGCGATGACGACCTTGTGCTCGGGTGCAAGGAACACGGCGTTGCCGATCAGCGCATGGGCCTGGGCAGTGTGCTCCGGCGTCGTCAGGTAGGGATGGGCGCCGGCGCTGCGGTCCGCCGACAACTTCAGCACCTTCGGGCCCAATGCCGCCAGGACGCGGCGGCTGGTCGGGACGTTGGCGGCGTCGAGTGCGTCCAGGTATTCGACGAGCACGTCGTAGGGCTTGCGGTAGTCGTCGGTGTGCTCGGGATGCCCGATGCCCACGCCCAGCAGGAAGCGGCCGGGGTAGGCCTTCTCGATGCGGTGATAGGACGCGGCGACCTCGTCGGCCGGTGACGCCCAGACGTTGACGATGCCGGTCGCAATCTGCAGCGTGTCGGTGGCCTCCAGAAGCGGTTCGACGAACGCCAGGTCGGCGGCCGGTGACCCACCCACCCAGACGGCGCCGTAGCCCAGCTTCTCGATCTCCTTGGCCTGCTCGGGGGTCACGGGCCCGGCGGTCCAGACGCCGAAGCGCCCGAGGTTGGGCTTGAGATCGGTTGCGTCAGTCATGAGTGAAGCGGTCCCTTCGGATGGGGTTGGTTACTGCAGCCCTAGCGGTCCGGCCAACTCGGCGAGCGCGGGCACCAGCCTGTCTGTACCCGTCAGCACCTGAACCGGAACATGATCGGCCCCGGCTGCGAGGTGCTCGGAGAGTCGCGCGGCCACGGCGTCCACCGTGCCATGGGCGACGACGGCGTCCACCAGCGCGTCGCTGCCCGGCTTCGCCACGTCGGCGTCGGTGAAGCCGAGTCGCTTCCAGTTGTTGAGGTAGTTGGCGAGGTTCAAGTAGATCTCGAGTGCCTTGCGACCCACGGCACGCGCCTGCTCGGCGTCCGTGGTGAGGACGACCTTGTGCTCCGGTGCGATGAACGCGTCAGCGCCGACCAGTTCCCTTGCCTGCCTGGTGTGTTCGGGCGTGGTCAGGTACGGGTGTGCGCCCGCGCTACGGCGTGCAGACAGCTTGAGCACCTGCGGCCCGAGGGCTGCGACGACGCGGCGGTCCTTGGGGACGCCGTGCCGGTCGAGTTCGTCGAGATAGTCGGTGAGCGCGTCGTAGGGCTTCTTGTACTCGGTGTGCGCCTCGGGGTGGCCGACGCCGATGCCGAGCAGGAATCGGTTGGGGTACGCCGCGTCGATGCGGTGGAACGACTCGGCGGTGGGGCCGGCGTCGGCGGTCCAAATGTTGACGATGCCGGTGGCCAACGTCAGCTTCTCGGTCTCACCGAGGATGGGATCCACCCAGTCGAGCTCGGCGGGCGGCGACCCACCGGCCCAGATGGCGCCGTAGCCGAGGGCTTCGATCTCGCGAAGCTGGTCGGGCGGTACCTGCTGCCACTGCTGGTAGTGACCGAAGACGCCGAACTTGCCGAGGTTGGGTTTCGATGAGGGCTTGCCCGAAGAGTGTGTGATCAGCGCCATGGTGGGGTCAACCCCCTTCGGCAGTGCAACTATTCCGCGGCGTCGGCCGGCGCCTCTTCCGGCTTCGGAGCCACCAACGGCAGCACGATGATGAATCGGGTGTCACCCGGCTTGGACTCCACCCGAATGTTGCCGTGGTGCTTCTGGGCGACGATGCGCCACGCCAGATCCAGTCCAAGCCCGGTGCCCTCGCCGAAGGCCTTGGTGGTGAAGAACGGCGTGAAGATGCGGTCGGCGATGTCGGGCGGGATGCCAGGACCGTCGTCGCAGATCTCCACCTTGATCGCGTCCTCGCCGACGGCCGAGGTGCGGATGGTCAGCGTGCCGTGCCCACCCATCGCCTGGATCGCGTTGTCGATGACGTTGGTCCACACCTGGTTGAGATCGCCTGGGTAGCACTGGATTTCGGGAAGCGACTTGTCGAGTTCCTTGACCAGCTTCACCCCCTTGTCCTTGCCGAACTTCTCGCCGAACATCATGATGGTGCTGCGCAAGAGCTCGTGGACGTTGGCGCTCTGGTATGGCGCGCGGTCCATCTGGGAGTACTGCTTGGCACCGGCGAGCAGTGCCGAGATGCGGCTGCTGGCCTCGGCGATCTGGTTCATCATCAGCTCGGTGTCGATGGTGTACCGCAGCCACCCGATCGCGCCCTGCAGGGACGCGGTCGCGTCGACCTCGTCGACCGAGGCGGAGATGCGTTCCAGCCAGTCGATGTCCAGACCCGCCTCGACGAACGTCGGGGCGTAGTCCCAGGCACCGACGATGCCGTGGTCCTCCAGCCAGTCGCCGATCGCGTCCTCGCGGTCGGAAGCCTCCAGCGCCGTCAGCTCGAGGGCCTTGGACTTGGCGACCTGTTCGGCCACCTCCTCCTGGATGGTGACCAGAACGCGCAACCCCTCGGGGCTGAACTTGCCGTCGGCCAGCATCGCAAGCTTGTGCCGCATGCCTGCGATCTTCTCGCGCAGGTCCGAGACGGCCCGAGCGGCCGCCGCAGCCGGGTTGTTGAGCTGGTGGGTGAGACCGGCCGACAACTGACCGAGCGCGAGCAGCTTCTCGCGCTGGTCGATGATCTGGCGCTGGCGCAGCCCGCCGACCTTGAGACCCTCGAGCAGGTGCACCGCCATCGGGAGCTCGGCCTTGACGAACTCGCCGAACGCCGTGGCGTCCAGGACGAAGAACTTCGACGGCTTCGTCACCCGCACCGACGACTCGTAGACCTGGGGTACGCCGTCGACGTAGGCGCTCCACGCGCCGCAGTACACGCCGCGCTGTGAGGTCCGGTTGGTTTCGATGTCCGCGCCGCCGGAGCGCTTCGACATCGCCAGCTCGCCCTCGATGAGGACGTAGAAACAGGTTGCCGCCTCACCCTCGATGCAGATCGGACCCGGCTCGAACCGCGCGAGGTGCCCGTGGTCGCACAGCGACTTCAGCTGACGGTCGGTCAGCTTCTCGAACAGGAACAGCGTCCGGAGCTCGTCGGGCAGACACGTTTCGCCCATGGGGACAGTCCTTCTCTCTAGGCTTCGCCGGCGGCGCCGGCACTCACGCTTCGGCCAGGTAGCGGTGCACCAGCATCACGGCCATCGACCCTTCACCGACGGCGGCCGCCACTCGCTTCGCGGATTCAGAGCGCACGTCTCCTGCAACAAACACACCGGGCACACTTGTTTCCAAGTGGTGCGGCGGACGTTCCCGGTTCCAGCCGCAGACGTCCTTGAGGTCCGGCCCTGCGAGCACGAATCCGCGCTCGTCGAGGGCGAGGACGCCGTCCAGCCATTCGGTCCGCGGGCTCGCGCCGATGAAGCAGCACAACCGTCCCGACGGCACCGTGGTGCGCTCGCCGGACTGCCGGTCGAGCAGCACCAGCCCGGACAGGTGGTTGTCCTCGCCGATCGTGTCGACCACTTCGGTGCAGGTCCTGACTTTGATCTTGTCGTTGCCCTCGATCTGCTCGATCAGGTAGTGCGACATCGACGCCTCCAGCGAGGGGCCGCGCACCAGCAGCGTCACCGACTTGGCGGTCTTGGACATGAACATCGCGGCCTGTCCTGCCGAGTTGGCGCCGCCGACGATGTAGACGTCTTCGCCGCGACACTCCTCGGCGTCGGACACCGAGGCCCCGTAGTAGACGCCGCGGCCGACGTAGTTGCAGCCGTCCGGATCGGCGGGGTCGCTCCAGCAGCCGACGACCTTGAGTTCCTGGTACTCGACGCCGGTCGCGAGGATGATCGCGCGGGCACCGATGGTGCTGCCGTCCTCGAACTCGATGGTCGGGGCGGCCTCGCCGACGTGCAACTTGACGACGTCGCGGGTGGTGATGACCTCGGCGCCGAACCGCTCGGCCTGCCTGCGGGCGGAGTTGGTCAGCTCGGCTCCCGAGACGCCGATCGGGAAGCCCAGGTAGTTCTCGATCCGCGAGCTGCGGCCGGCCTGTCCGCCGGTCGTGGTGCGTTCGATGAGGACTGTTTCGAGACCTTCGGAGGCGCCGTACACCGCGGAGGCCAGCCCCGCGGGCCCGCCGCCGATGACCGCCAGGTCGTACATCGGCAGTGACGGTTCCGTCGACAATCCGAGCAGTTCCGCCAATTGGCCGTCGGTGGGCTCGACGATCGCCTCACCCTTCTCGGTGATCACGACGGGCAGGTCGCGGCCGTCGAGGCCGGCGGCGTCGAGCAGCTGCTGGCCCTTCGGCTCGTCGGCCATGTACGCGCGGAACGGGAACTGGTTGCGCGCCAGGAACTGACGCACCTCCCACGATCGCTGGTTCCAGCGGTGCCCGATGACCTTGGTGTAGGGCATTGCCCGGTCGCCGACGGCCCGCCACTCTTCGAGCAGCCCGTCGATCACCGGGTAGAGCTTCTCCTCCGGCGGATCCCACGGCTTGAGCAGATAGTGGTCGAGGTCGACGACGTTGATGGCGTCGATGGCGGCGTGGGTGTCCGCGTAGGCGGTCAGCAGCACCCGCTTGGCCAGGGGGAACAGGTCCATCGCCTTCTCGAGGAACTCGATGCCGCTCATCTGGGGCATCCGGTAGTCGGCGACGAGCACCGCGACGGTGTCGCCGCGGAGCTTGAGTTCCTTGAGGGTCGCCAGCGCGTCCGGCCCGCTCTCCGCGCGGACGATGCGATACCGCTCGCCGTAATGGCGGCGTAGGTCGCGCGCCACGGCGCGCGACACGGCGGGATCGTCGTCCACGGTCAGGATCACGGGATGGCGGGGCTGCGAAGTGGGTCCGGTCATCGCG
>Ga0247732_10000559_pt1 | contig 17326 bp, 19 predicted proteins | sample UWRJL163409C2_FD_180940 | JGI IMG/M metagenome (GOLD analysis project Ga0247732, IMG submission 180940) | Plant litter microbial communities from Arlington Agricultural Research Station in Wisconsin, United States - UWRJ-L163-409C-2 | ecosystem: Environmental > Terrestrial > Plant litter >...
CCCGCAGACTCGGGGTTCCCTCTGCGGCGCCAGCCGAGCGGGGCACGAGGGTGAGGATTCCGGCGAGGGCGATGACGCCGATGATGGTGATGGCCCAGAACGTGGAGCGCCATCCGAACGCCTGGCCCAGGAAGGTGCCGAACGGAACGCCGAGCACGTTCGCCGCGGTGAGGCCGGTGAACATGATGGCGATCGCGCTGGCCTTCTTGTTCGCGGCGACGAGGCCGGCGGCGACGACGGAGCCGATGCCGAAGAAGGCTCCGTGACAGAGGGCGGCCACGACCCGGCCCGCGAGCATGAGCTCGTAGCTGGGCGCGAGGGCCGAGATGAGGTTGCCCGCGATGAAGAGCACGAGCAGGCCCATGAGCACGTTCTTGCGCGGCAGACGGGTGACGAGCGCGGGAACCGTGAGAGCCCCGACGACCACGCTGAGCGCGTAGCCGGTGATGAGCCAGCCGGCCGCGGCCTCGGTCACGCCGAAGTCGGCGGCCACGTCGGGCAGGAGGCCCATGATCACGAACTCCGTGAGTCCGATTCCGAAGCCCCCGATGGCGAGGGCGAGTAGTCCGACGGGCATGCGTGTCTCCGTGTGGGATTCGATGGATGCTTGGCGTGCTCGGGTAGAGCGCGTACGCTAGTAGTTGCAGGCGCGGGATAAATCATTGCACACGCAATTATGCCGCGCAAGCAACTACTTTGCGCGGCGCCGTGTTCGGCGACCGCGCAGGCGACATGTTCGACACACGGAGGAACCATGGGCATCGCAGACGACGCAGTCGAGATCCGCTCGCAGGGATGGCGCACGCTTGCCGCGCTGCACGGACTCATCGAGACCGAGCTCGAGCGCGCGCTCACCTCCGGCGTCGCCCTGTCGGTCGTCGAGTACACGGTTCTGGATGCACTCAGCCGCCAGCACGGCTGGCACATGCGCATGCAGCAGCTCGGCCGCGCCACGGCCCTGAGCGCCAGCGCCACGACGCGCCTCGTGAACCGTCTCGAGGAGCGCGGACTGCTCACCCGTGTGCTGTGCGCCGACGACCGACGCGGCATCTACACCGAGCTCACCGCGTCCGGGCAGAAGCTGCTCACCGAGGCGCGCCCGGTGCACGACGAGACCCTCGAGCGCGCTCTGGCAGCCGCCCGCGACATGCCCGAGCTCGCTCCCCTGGTCGACGCACTGCCGACGCTCGCCCGCGCCTAGCGTGGCCACGCCCCGTGTGCGCTGGCGCCAGCGCAGCCGACTCGTCCGCGCCGCGCGGCTGCTGCGCACCCGCAGGCCGCAGACCTTCACCGAGAAGGTGCGCTACAAGATGCTGCGCGACCACCGGATGCTGCTGGTCACCTTCGCCGACAAGGCGGCGGTTCGCGAGTATGTGGCATCGCGCGTCGGCGCCGAGTACCTGCCCGAGGCATACGCCGTTCTGCGCGATCCAGAAGGCTTGCGTGAGCTCGACCTGCCCGAGGCCTATGTCGTGAAGCCGACCCACGGCAGCGGCGCGGCGATCGTGGTGTCGCCGAAAGGCTCCGAAGACCAGACCCTGCCGCCGGCCGTGTGGGGCTGGGTGTACCGGCATGTGCGGCCATCCGTCGTGTCGGTCGACGCGCTCGTCGACATCGCGCGGGTCTGGATGACCAAGCTCTACGGGCAGGGGCCGAACCGCGAGTGGGCGTATGGCGAGGTCGAACCCGCGGTGATCGTGGAGGAGATGCTCGTGGCTCCGGGAGGCATTCCCGACGACTACAAGTTCTTCGTGTTCCACGGTCGGTGCCGGTACATCCAGGTGGACGCCGGTCGCTTCGACCAGCGCACGCAGGACTTCTACGACGTCGACTGGCAGCACCTGCCGATGAGCGGCGGGCCCGCGTGGATCTCGCCGGAGCGCGAGCGCCCTGAGCGCCTCGACGAGATGATCTCGATCGCCGAGAGGCTCGGCTCCGAGACCGACTTCGTGCGCGTCGACCTGTACGCGTTGCCCGATCGCATCGTGTTCGGCGAGCTCACGAGCTACCCGGCCGGAGGCGACAGCCCGTTCGAGCCGCAGTGGTTCGACGCCGAGTTCGGCAGCCACTGGACGGTGCCGCGCCGCTACCGCTGAGCCCGGCGCGCGGCATCCGCGCCCCGTGGGTGCATCCGCCTCCGGTCGGCGGGTAGCGGATGCGCCGGACGGGCGCGGATCACCGGCCCGGCAGCGCGGCCAGCGACTGGGAGCGGGCCGCCAGGAGCTCGCCGTAGGTGCCGTCGCGTTCGGCCCACCGCAGGCGCTGCGCGGCCTGCACGACGATCTCATTCGGCGTCGGCGTCTGGGTCAGCAGCCCGACGACCTCGTCGAGGAAGCCATCGAGCGGTAGCGCGGCCGGGTTGACCTTCTCCTGGCCGGCGGTGGCGACGGCCGGCGGGATGAGCTCGGTCACCGTGACGCCGGTGCCCGACAGCTGCGCACGAAGCGCCTCGGTATAGGCATGCACGCCGGCTTTGGATGCCCCATAAGTGGGCATCAGCGGGAACGGGAGGAATCCGATTCCGGACGTCACCGTGATGATGTCGCCTGCGCCGCGGGTCACGAGGTGCGGGGTGAATGCGTCCAGCACCCGGATCGTTCCGAGCAGGTTGACCGCGATCGTGGTCTCGGCAACGCCGAAGTGGGCCGGGTCGCGCAGATCCTCCTGCAGAAGCACCCCCGACATGGTGACCACGACGTCGAGGTCGGGGTGAGCGGCGAGCACGTGGTCGCGGGCCGTGAGAACAGAGGCGGCGTCGGTCACGTCGATGCGAACCGACTCGAGGTCGTCGACCCTGCTCGTGTCGCGTCCGCCGACGATCACCGTGCTTCCCGCGGCCGCGAACCGTCGGGCGAGACCGAGCCCGATACCGGAGGTGCCGCCCACGATGAGGACCGTTCGATTGCTGATATCCATGAGATGTCTCCTTCTGGCGAGCTCGCAGCGAGCCCGGCCACAGCTCGATGCTCGTCGCGATCGCCACGGCCAGGCAGTCCTCCGCTGATCCGGGGAGTGGCAGGGCCCCCTCTCGTCGCTTCGGCGCTCGGTATCGTGACACCCATGGATGGTGACGACCGCTCGAACCGGCTCGGCGAGTACCTCCGCGCCCGGCGCGGACTGGTCGCACCAGAGCAGGTCGGCTTGCCGTCGGGTGCACACCGTCGCGTGCCCGGCCTCCGCCGTGAGGAGGTAGCCCTGCTGGCGGGCATCAGCGCCGACTACTACCTGCGACTCGAACGCGGGCGCGACCGCAATCCGTCGCTACAGGTGCTCGAGTCACTGGCACGGGTCCTTCAGCTCGACGAGGTCGAGTCCGCCTATCTCACGGGGCTCGGCGTGGAGAGCCCGCGCGTGCGTCGGCAGCGTCGCGTCGAGCGCGTGCCCGAGCGCGTGCATCACCTTCTCGCGGCGCTTGACGTTCCCGCGTTCATCGAGGGCCGATACTTCGACGTGCTGGCATCGAACGCCCTGGCAGTCGCGTTGTCGCCGCGCCTCGTGCCCGGACAGAACCGCCTGCGGTCGCTGCTCCTCGATCCGGAGGAGCGCGAGTTCCACGACGATTGGGAGACATCCGTGGCGTCGTTCGTGGCCCTCGTGCGACAGACCCTCGGCGACGACATCACCGACCCACGCGCGGTCGAGCTCGTCGGCGAGCTCAGCATGGCCAGTGAACGGTTCCGCACCCTCTGGGCCCGACACGACGTGCGCCCGCTCGAGGGCGGCAGCACGACCGTCAACCATCCGACGGTCGGCACGATGCGCCTGCACCGCGAGAAGCTGCCTCTCGGCGACCTGATTCTGGTGCTCTACTATGCCGACGAGAACAGCGACGCAGCCGACAAGCTGCGGCTCATGGGTCTCGCCGCGTCGCGGAGCTGAGCGGGCCCGATCAGCCGCCGAACAGCTTTCCGAAGAAGCCCTTCTTCTTCGGCTCCCAGCCGCCCTGCTCGAGCGCCGCGATCAGCGGCTGCTTGATTTCGTCGGTGGTGAACGCGTAGCCGTAGGTGAAGCCGTCGTGCGTTCCCTGGCGGTCGGTCGTGCTCGCTGCAGAACCGACTCCGAACGAGAAGGTCTTCCTGGTCTCTCGGCCCTTGAAGGTCGAGGTCGAGCCGCCGATGCTGAACCCGCCGCCGCCCGTGCTGCGGATGCGCGACTCGCTCTGCGTGTCGGTCTCGTCGAACTCCCACTGGGATTCGGCCGGGTCGAGCGTGACCCGCAGCTCGTACGACGCATCGATCGTTCCGGCTGCGGTGATCGCGGCCCACTTCACGTCGGCGTACTTCCACACGGCCTGGATGCCGTAGGGAGCAGCCTGGTAGACGAACGGAAGCTCGTCGCTGTTGAGCGCGAGAACGCGCGCCTGGGCCTGTTCGAAGGTGTCTGGCATGACTCCAACCTAGGTCAGTCGCGCGATGTCCGCGCCGGTTCGGCGCATCCGCCGCCGGCCGACTGGTGGCGGATGCCCCCCCGGGGGCGCGGATGCGGCGGGGCTAGGCCCAGCCGCCCAGGTAGGCGGCGACGCTCGGCTCCGACGTGATCGGCGCCAGCCACGGCGCGTGCTCCACGAGCGTGTCGAAGAGCGAGTCGTCCCCCCAGCGCGCACGCCGCAGCGCGGCTCGGCGCGACGTGACCGTCATCAGGGGCTCGCCGTTCTCGTCGGTGAACACGACCTCGCCCAGCTCGCTCACGCCGACCGCCTCGACGGCCCAGGCGAGCCTGCTGTCGCGCGGCGCATCCGGCAGTCGCACGGCCACGGCGGTCGGGATGTCGATGCGCACGCGCTCGACGCCGGTCGCGGCGACGTCGGGGTCGACGGTAGAGACTCGCGGATCGCCCCGAAGCACCGCGGGCAGCGGCCCCGACACGTCGACCATGGCCCGCGGCACCGCAGCGAGAAGCGAGTCCACGCAGACGAAAACAGCAGCATCCGAGATGGCGGACGCAACGCGAATCAGCACGTCGGCCCGACCGCCCAGCACGGCTCGCGGCGCCGATCCGGCCACGGGGATCGACTGCGCCAGCTGCAGCGTCTCCGCGTTCTTGCGGCGCTGACGTTCGTCGAGAGCCGCGGGCGCGTCGGCATCCGCCGCATCCCCATCGCTGCGTCCGCCCCAGTCGGGCCCGTTGTGCCAGGCGACAGCCGAGGGAACGTGCGCGAACACCGCGCCGCCGAGCCACGCGCGGTGCGCCCACTCCCAGTCCTCGCCGCCGTACTGCGTGAACGACTCGTCGAAGCCGCCGACTGAGTCGAAGAACCAGCGCGAGCATGCGATGACGGCGCCGATCACGAATCGGTACGAGCGGTCGTCGCTGTCGAGCAGCTCGCGCGAGGCGGCGTAGGCATCGGCGAGCCACCGCGGTTCGTCGAGGGCGGCGAGGGGTGCCGCGACCTCGATGGGGTCGTCGTCGGAGAAACGCTCGAACAGCGTGTGCCGTCGCCGGCCCACCGTCACCGCCTCGGGCGCAAGAGCCGGCAGGCGGGTGAGCGCGCTCACGTACCCCGGTTCGGGCGCGGTGTCGGCGTCGAGAAAGCACAGGATGTGCCCCGACGACGAGGCCGCCCCGAGGTTGCGAGCGGCGCTGAGCCGAAAGCCGCGGTCCTCCTGCCGCACCAGCCGGGCGCCGTGCGACATGCGCGGGGCTGCCGCCGATCCGTCGTCGACAACGATCACCTCGAGCAGGTCGGAGGGGTAGGTCTGACGTGCCAGGGCGGCGAGCGTGCGATCGAGCTCGCCCTGCTGCTCGTAGTGCACCACGATCACCGACACGGTCGGCAGCTCGGCCGGAGCCCGACCGTCGAGCACATCCCAGCGATTGCCGCGCAGGCCCACGCCGAACGGCGGGCCCGACCCGGCCGGGCCCGACCCGTCCGTCACCATTCCACGGCGTCCCACCAGGCCAGATACGCGGATGCGACATCCGACACATTCGGACCGATCACGGCGTCGTCGTGCAGCCAGGTCGACCCCGGATTCCGCAGTGCATCGGCAATGCCGGCCGCGAGGTCGCGGGTGCCGTCGACCACGCTCACCGTGCCGGGGCGCCGCTCGGCGATCTCGCGAACGTACCGGCCGTCGACGACGAGTGGACGCCGCCCGGCCGCGATCCAGCTGTTGATGCTGCCCGACGCCGAGAAGTGCTGGTGCGCGGCGACACCGACCGAGGCCCGCCGTGCGCGCGACGTGAGCTCAGCGTCTTCGAGGTACCCCGTCACATCCAGCGTCACGCCGAGGTCGTGGGCGAGCCCCGCGAGCTGCTCGAGGTCGCGTTCGTGGCCCGCCGACGGCCGCCCGAGAAACGTCAGCCCCGGCCGCAGCTCGGTCGTGTCGGCGATGCGGGCCACCGCGCGCAGCACCTCGAGGTGCCCCTTGCCCGGATAGTAGAAGCCGAGAACGGCCACGTTTCCGTCGGGCTCGGGCCGCTCGGCCGGGGGAACCTCGGTGTCGATGGGCAGCGGAATCACGTGGGCCCGGCCGGTGGGATCGGTGAAGTCGCGCAGCACGTCGACCTCGTGCACGCTGTTGAAGACCACGCCGTGCGAGGCGGCGAGCACCCGGCGATAGCAGTCGCTGCGGCGTGCGAAGTTCACCGATCCGTCGGATGCCTGGGGCACGTCGTGAAAGGTCACCGTGATCGAGCTCCGGGCCGCGATGGCCTCGATGCGGTCGGCCGCGTCTTCGGGCGAGGTGCCCCAGAGGCGGTCGGTGAAGTGCAGGTGGCTTCGCGCCGGAACGCTCGCTCCGAGCAGCGCGCTGCTCGACAGCCGCAGGCTCGCGCCGGTCAGCCGCTCCACGGCCGACGCGACGACCGAGGAGTACTGCGTCACGCCGTGCTGGGCATCCGGGGTCACGATGAGGGCCGGCACCCGCGCCACGATCACGCGGCGGCCAGAATCTCGAGGGCGCGGCGGTGCCGCACGAGGCCGGCTTCGACGGCATCCGGATGCTCGGCGTACCACTCGAGGTGCGCGCGCTTCACGGCGTCGTCGGAGACGGCGACCCCGCCGATGATCCAGTCGGTTCGCGGTTGCTCGTCGAGCCCGTACGTCTCGATGACCGCGGCAGACCGGGGCGCGTGCACCGAGTCGAGCAGCGGGCGGTCGAACTCCACGGCGTGCTCGGCGAGGCCGGCGCGGGCGCGGACCCGTTCGGCGAGGGCTGCGAACACCGCGTTGCCGGGGTGATTGAGCGTGCGCATCAGCGAGAAGTCGGGCGTCGCGAAGAGGTCGGAGATGCGCACCGTGTCGAAGGCCTCTTCACGCCGGGTGAGCTCGCCGATCGAGTCGGCCGCGAGCGCGCGCACCATCACGGGCGTCACCATGGCGGCGATGGGCTCGCCGCCGGATGCCTCGACCAGCGTGCGCAGGTCGTGATAGGCCGCGATCGGCGGCGTGAGCGACAGGTCGCTCGGCGGCCGGATGATCGCGTGGGTCGGGTAGAGGCCTGCGAAACGGATGACCGGCACGAGAACCGTGCGCCCGGCATCCGGAATGCGCGCCGCCAGCCGTCGCACGCCGAGCGGAAGCTCGTGGTAGTCGTCGCGCACGGGCTGCGAGACCAGCAGCGAGGTGCGCTCGAGCAGTCGGTGCAGGTAGGGGATGTCCGCCGCGACGAGCTCGTGCACGGGCGGCACCCGCACCGTGTGGAGCCCCGCTCCGTGCAGCATGACGCGCAGCGACTCGGCCTGGCAGTTGCCCATGACGACGGCGACGCCCGCGGAGGCATCCGGCTCGACGCCCGACTCGGCCAGCGCGTAGAACTCGCCGTAGTGGAGGGTGCGACCGTCGGGCCCCTGCCCCTTGTCTCCGCCAGCGTTCTGCACGTCTTACATGGTCGCAGTCGCAGCAGGAGAAGCGAAACGGCGGGGAGGCGATTGCGCCCGGCCCCTCCGCCGGGTAGGGGGATTCCGTCTCCTTCGCCGACGCTTCGCGGAAGCAGCGCGAAAAGGATCAGACGCTCGTCAGACCCCTGATGAGCAACTCGACCGCGGTTCGCGACTCGGAGGCCCAGTGCGGTCGATCTGTGGCGGAGCCGATGCCGTGGAGCACGATAAGCACGGCTCCCGCCGTCGCATCACCGCGAACGGAACCGTCGTCGGCCGCGCGTGCGATGAGTTCGGCGACGGTGCGCTCGAGCTCGCTTCCCCCGTCAGCCTGCACGGCTGGATCGACGACCGCGGCGAGGGTGCGGGCCAGGCCTCCGTGCGCCACCACATAGTCGACGAATCGCCAGAGGAAGGCCTCGAGATTGTCGACGGCCGACCGCGAAGGGTTGCGCGCTTCTTCGCAGAGCGCCGCCACCTCGCCCTCGTAGACGGCCGCGGCCAACGCTTCGCGGGTGGGGAAATGTCGATAGAGCGTTCCGACGCCGACGCCGGCACGAGCCGCGAAGTCATCGAAACGCAGCTGTTCGTCGCGATCGAACACGTCGCGAGCGGCCGCAATGATCGAGTTCCGATTGCGCTGAGCGTCTGCTCGCAATGCTCGCACCTCGGCCACTACACAACCTTTCATTGACAAGTGGAGACAGTCTCCATATTCTTGCAAGTGGAGACAGGCTCCATCTTACGGCGGGAGTTCTGCATGCGCATTCTCATGTTCGGTCGAGGCGTCATCGCGACCATCTACGGCCACGTTCTGGCGGAAGCAGGGCATGACGTCGAGTTCTACGTTCGTCCGGGCCGCGCGGAGGAGTACGGCAGTGAAGTGCGCCTCGACTGGATCGACGGGCGCCGCAAACCGTTCGGCCACCGTGTCCGCGAAACGGTCCCCACGAGGTTGCGGGAATCACTCGACCAGAGCGACGGCTTCGACCTGGTCGTACTGAGCGTCGGGCATCATCGCCTGGCAGAGGCGGCCGAGTTCCTCGCTCCCCGGCTCGGCTCGGCCACAGTGCTGGTACTCGGAAACGTCTGGCAGGAGCCGCTTGCTGCAGTGGCGCCTCTTCCGGCCGATCAAGTCGTCTTCGGATTCCCGCAGGCCGGTGGCGGCTTCGGCCCCGATGGCGCGCTGTCGGGTGCGCTGCTCTCTGCTGTCATCATCGGCATATCCGGCGAGGAGCCGACGGAGCGGGAGCGTCAGGCTCTCGCCGCGTTCCGCCAGGCCGGCCTTGCAGTGCGGCAGGAGAAAGACATGCGGGGCTGGCTGTGGCTGCACTTCGTCGCCGACGCGGGCATGTTCTCGCAGGCGCTGCGAAGCGGATCGCTGGCGAAGATGGCCGGAGACCGCCGTGCTTTCCGCGCTGCGTTCAGCACGACCCGAAAGCTGCTGCCACTCCTCGAGGCCAGAGGCGTCGACCTGAGACGGCACCGCGGAGCGATCCTGCCCTTCCGGCTTCCCCTGCTCGTTGCCACGGTGTCAGCGTGGGCCACCACGCTGGTGCCGATAGCCCGCGTTAGCCTTGCGGCTCACACAGACCCTCAGACCGAAGAAGCACTCGCCGTGCTCGACGACACGGCGCGCGAAGCGCGGCGACTGGGCGTCCCTATTCCACGCCTCGTGCACTGAATCACCGCCGCGATCCCTTCGCTCTCGTCAGATGCCGTGCCGCCGATTGCCGAGAACCGCCTCAGTTGCCTTCGCCTCCATGGCGGCCGAGAAGGGGCGGGCACGACTCTCGACGGCCCTCGCGAGGTCGGCGGCGGCGAGGTCGCCATTCACGGCGGCACCCGCCATCACGCCCGATCCGGCGGCAACCGACACCATCGCCATCGGCTCCGACGTGTTTCCCGCCACGAAGACGCCGGGCACCGCGGTCGCGCCGCGCGCATCCGCCACGACCTGCTCGCCGAACGGCGTGATCGTGCGTTCGCCGCCGAGTGCCTCGTAAAGCTCGGTGCGGGCGACGAAGCGAGGCGCGACCACGACGGCATCCACCTCGATCGACCGGCCACCCTCGATCTCGACGGCGCGCACCTGGTCGCCATCGACGATGAGCCGTTGCACCCGCGGAGTCACGACGCTCACGCCGAGCGCGGAGAGCTGCTCCCACTGCTCGTCGCTCGGCTCGGGGGCGTCGTGCAGAAAGAGGGTCACGTCGGCGCTGAGCTGCCTGAACAGCATCACCTGGTGCAGGGCGCCCTCGGTGCGGCCGAGCACGGCGATGCGCTGGTCGCGCACCTCCCAGCCGTGGCAGTAGGGGCAGTGCAGCACGGTGCGGCCCCACGCCTCGCGCACTCCGGGAACGTCGGGCAGCTCGTCGACGAGGCCCGTCGCGAGCACGACGCGGCGCGCGGTGACGATGGATGCGCCGCCGTCGACCTCGATCGTGAAGGCATCGGCGACACCGGATGCGCCGGTCACGACGCCCGAGAGAATGCGCACGCCGTACGCCTCCGCCTCGGCTCGGCCCCGGGCGAGCAGTTCGAGGGGCGAGATGCCCTCCTGCCCGAGCAGGTTGTGGGCGCCGTGGGCCGGAGCGTTGCGGGGCTTCCCGGCGTCGACGACGATCACGCTGCGGCGCGATCTGCCCAGGGCGACGGCGGCGGCGAGGCCGGCGGCGCCTCCCCCGACGACCACGACGTCGGCCTGCAACTCGGCGATCGTCGCTGCCTCTGTGATCATCGCTGCCTCGGCCGTCATCGCTGCGCCTCCGCCGGTCGGGTGGCTGTCCAGATGAAGCGGGTCGATTCGAACGCCAGCCCTGCCGTGCCGTGCTCAAGTGCAGCGACCGCGGAGTCCAGGCCGGCGAGCTCGTCGGCCGAGAGATCGTCGCCGATGACGTCGCGGTTTCTGGTCAGGTGCAGGGCGAGGTAGCGGGTGCCCTCCGACGTGTCGGTCGACGCAGCGAAGGCGGCCTCCCGCCGTTCGACGTCGACGAAGCCGGCCTGCTGCAGCGCCTGGGTCCACTCCGCGGTCACGGGGTAGCCCCGTTCGGCGAGCGCTGAGACGACGCGGTCGCCGAGGCCTGCAATACCGGTGCCGAGGTCGGTCGGCCGGTAGCTCGTCGCGGCGGTCATCTCGATGACCACGAGCACTCCGCCAGGGCGCAGCGCGTCAAAGGCCTGGCCCAGAACCACGGCCGGGTCGGTCACGTGGTGCAGCGAGAGCGCGGCCCACGCGAGGTCGATCGGGGCGGTCACGGCGTTCGGCCAGTCGCCGTCGAGGTCGACGAGCTGCGGCTGAACCCGATCGCCGAGACCAGCCTCGGCAGCAGAGCCGCGCAGTCGTTCGATCATCGCGGGCGAGGCGTCGAGGCTGTGCACGCGGGCCCGGTCGAAGCGACGGGCGAGAGCGAGAGTGCCCGTCCCCGTGCCCGAGCCGAGGTCGACGATCGTGGTCGGCTCGGCATCCAGTGCACCGGATGCGGCGTCGAGGGCGGCGTCGAGAACGGGTGCGCCGAGAACAGCATCGAGGTCGAGGATCTCGGCGAGGCCGGTGTCGTGCTCGGGTGCGGGGCCGTGGCCGGGTCGACCGTGGTGCGAGTGATGTTCGTGCGTGTGCGGCTGCGTCATGGGCTCCACGCTAGAGCCTTCTTGGCCGTGCGACATGAGTTCTTGCGAGATACGCAAGACCGCAGATCAGAGGTCGTCGAACACCGACAGCTCGTCGACAGACGAGAACGGCTCGAAGGGGCTGCTCAGGTCACCATCGTCGCGCGGCTCGTCGGGCACATCTGCGATCTCGAAGGTGACGGGTACACCGGGCGACATGAGGATCGCGAGTTCGCGATTGCCGTAGAGGGTGACTTTCACAATATCGCCGCCTGCTCGTACCGCGACGAGCGCGGCCGCTTCGATCGCCCCGACATCCTGACCTTGGGCGAGCGGGTACTGCGTGTCACTGACCGTGATGGTGATGCGTTTCATCCCTGTGCCTCCGTCGAATACACAAGCACGACCCGAGGAGCTCGCGAAACCCCTTGCCGTCTGCCCGCCACAGCGACAGCGCTCGACGGCGCGCGTCAGCCCGTGTGCTCTGTCGCGGCGGGTAGGCGACGCCATGCAGCGAGCGTGTGCGCGTAGCCGACGATCTCGTGCCCCACGACCTCGATCACGGCGCCGAGCGCGACGAGGCCGACCACCACGCTGAGCAGCGTCATGGCGCCCGGCTCCTCGAGATCGAGGGCTTGCTGCGGATGGAAGAGAGCACCCACCACCACGGCCGCCGCGAGCGGTGCCATCGTGATCAGCAGCAGCGGCAGGTGCGTCAGGTCGAAGGAGCGCATGAGGACGCTCCAGATCAGGAAGATCAGGAAGATCGTGGTCGCCAGCGGCACGGCGAGTGCGAGAGCGATGCCCAGCAGAGACACCCCTCCGTGCTCCACCGCGATGGTGGTCAGGTGCAACCCCGCGCCGATGGCCGCGATGGATCCGAACAGGGCGAGGTGCGCGTAACGCCAGGCGAATGTGCGCTCCGGGCGCTGCTCGAGCACCAGTCGAGAGGGGACGAGGAAGTACGTCCACCAGACCGCCGCCGCGATGAGGAGACCCGACGACACGATCAGCACAGCCTCGGGGGACCACCCCACTTCCTGAGTCAGAGCGCCCACCGTAGCGGTCGTCCCCGCGATGACTTCGCCGATGGTGATCAGCGTCAGCAGCGCGAACCGCTCTGCGACGTGCCCCGCGTTCCAGGGCGAGAACCCGTAGCGGCGAGTGGCCACGACCGGCGCCACCATCTCTGCGAGGGCGATCCCCACGATCAGGGCGACAGTCACCGGCGCGGGCAGGGGCAGCACCGCTGTCAGGATCCAGCCGAGCTGGGCGACGGAGATGATGGCAACGTAAGACAGGGCGTTCCGGCGGTGTTCCGGGTCCTGAGTCGAGGCCCGTATCCACAGGGCGATCAAGGGCACCCGCATCACGACGTATCCGACGACCAGCAGCATATTGTTCGGGCTCTCGCCGTGGGCTGCGGCTTCGAAGCTCACGGGCAGCCCGTAGATGAGCACGATCACACCGATCATCTGCACGATCGTCGCCAGCCGGAGAAACAGGTCGTCGTTGCCGTACGCCGACGCGAACCAGGAGTAGTTCAGCCACGCCCAGCTCACCGCCCAGACCGCGAAGGCGAAGGCGCCGAGTGCCGGCCAGACCGTTCCCTCGCCGAGATACTCGGCTAGTTGATCGGATGCCGCCGCGAAGGCCACCACGTAGGTGAGGTCGTAGAGCAACTCCAACGGGGTCGCAGACCGGTCTCGCTCCTGCGGATCTCGGCCCGGCATCAGCCTGACTCGATGCCGCAGCTCCTGCTGCAGCCGAGATGCGAACGTGTCTGTCTCGCTCATTCCGACCTCCTCTCCGTATCCTGCTCGCTTCGACAGGTGAGGGGAAGACCGTGTGCGCTGCAGACCGTTCAGCCGTCGCCGCGATCGTGAAGCCACTCGGCGAAGGTGAGCGTGCCGAGCTGCGCGCCCGGTGCGGGAAGAAGTGCGCCGCTGCGCATCGCCGCCCCCATCGCGCCGGGTAGCGGAACCGACACGATCGGTCCGCGGCGTGCCGTCGCCGAGGCGAACGAGCGCACCAGATCGATGAGCCGCTCCTCTCGGGGGCCGGCCAGATCGCGCACCCGGCCCCGGGCATCCGACTCTGCCAGCTCGACCAACCGCTCGGCCACCTCGACGGCCGCGATCGGCCGAGTGCGCATGATCGGCACCGCATGCACAGGGCCTATGCGACCTCGGTCGTAGATCTGCGCAGCGAACTCGTGGAACTGGGTGGCGGGAAGGATCGTGTAGGGCAGGGGGCCGCGCGTGACGAGGCTCTCCTGCAGGGCTTTTCCGGCGTAATACCCGGATGGCGCTCGATCGACGTTCACGATCGACAGCGACACGAGATGCCCGACACCCGCCGCCTCGCCTGCGGTGAGGAGATTCGATGTGGATGCTCCGAAGAACGCCCTCGACGCACGGCCCGATGTCGTCTGGATGCCGGAGGCGTCGATCACGGCATCCGCCCCGTCGAGCGCGCGGACCACGGCTGCAGCGTCGAGCAGATCGACGCCCTCGGCACGACTGAGGGAGACGACATCATGGCCGCGTGCGCGGGCGACCCGCACGACAGAGGCGCCTACTGTCCCCGTGGCTCCGGCGATGGCGATTCTCATGCGCCGATCCTTTCTCCAGGCTCACTTGAACGAGCACGTTTCGACTCGGGCAGCATCAGCACGATTCCGAGCGCCAGGCTGCCTCCGAGCGACACGACATTGCCCACGACATCGATCGGCTCGAGCGAGTCGAGGTGCGCCAGGTGGTAGCCCAGGTGCGGGATGCCGAAGACCGTCCAGGCCACTCCGACCACCCGGCCGGCATCCGGTCCCCTCGAGAATATGGCCGCCACGCTCGCGCCCGCGAGCGCGAGGTAGAGCGCCCCGACGTCTCGGATCAGATGCTCGTTGAAGGGTCCGTCGATGGCGATCCAGATGCGGCCGAAGCCAGGAAAAGCGTCGTAGAACGAGGTCGGCCAGAATGCCGCCCAGGCCCCGACGATCACGCCGAGGGCCGCGGTGACGGCGAGGATGGTGCGTCGAATTGTCATGGTCACACCTCTATGACGATGCAGCCCGCCCGAATGTGAGGTCGCGGCATACTGATTGTCATGACACTCGCCGGGGCCGATGAGCTGCAGGCCGAACGACCGCGGCTGCTCGGCATGGCGTTCCGCATGCTCGGCACCATGGCCGACGCCGAGGATGCCGTGCAGGAGGCCTATCTTCGCTGGCACAGGCTGGCCGATGACGAGCGCCAGCGCATCCGGATGCCCGCCGCCTGGTTCACCCGGGTGACCAGCCGCATCTGTCTCGACGAGCTCGGCAGTGCACGCGCGCGCCGAGAGCAGTACGTCGGCGAGTGGCTGCCCGACCCGGTCCCTCAGGAGCGTGCGACCGAACTGTTCGGCGGTCTCGAGGAGTCGCTCGTCGACCCGCTCGACCGCATCGAGTTCGACGAGTCGGTGAGCACGGCCCTGCTGGTCGTGCTCGAATCGCTCACTCCGGCCGAGCGGGTGGTCTTCGTGCTGCACGACGTGTTCGGCCTGCCGTTCGGCGAGATCGCCGAGGCCGTCGATCGAAAGCCGGATGCGTGCCGCCAGTTGGCGACGTCGGCTCGGCGCCACGTGCGCGAACGCCGTGAGGGCGACGTACCGACCGCGCTGCACGATGAGGTGGTGCAGGCGTTCGTGGCCGCCGCCCGCGGGGGAGACATCTCCGCACTCACCGCGGTGCTCGACCCGTCGGTCGAACTCCGATCCGACGGTGGCGGCCTTGTCTCGGCTGCCCGCAAGCCCGTGCGCGGGGCGCTGAATGTGACCCGGTTCCTGCTCGGGATCATGGAGAAGCAGCCCGACACCGAGGTCTCGGCGCGCATCACGGGCGACGGCATGGCCCTGGGCTTCGGCCCCGCAGGCGTCGTTGCGGGTGTCCTGAACCTGCACGTTCGGCTCAACGAGTCGGGCGACGCTCAGGTGACGGATGTCTGGATCGCGATGAACCCCGAGAGACTGGCGCTCTGGCAGGCGTGACCCGCTGTGGTCACCTCGCGCGTACCCGGTTGTTCCTGGCTCCGTGCTCGAGTTCGACGAGATCGAGGTGCTCGAGCAGGGGTGGCAGGTACACGCCGAAGCGTCCGCGGTATCCCTTTCGAAGCCCGTACCAGCCGCCGACCGGATTCGACTCGTCTCGCCCGAAGGCCTCGACGGTGCCGGGCACTGCAGGCTTGTTCTCGTCGGCGCCGCCCAGGGCGACCCAGTCGTTCTGCTCGAGCAGCCAGCTGCGGAGGTCGTCCACCGCGCTGAGGCGGTATGTGAGGATCGTGGAGCCGACCGTGCAGACGAGGGTTTCTCCGTCGCGATGCATCGTGTAGGCGGAGGAGCCGGGCGCCGTTGTCAACGCGACGGGGGCATCCTTGCCGCCGATCGCATCCGTTGTCTGTGACATGGTCGCGAGCATACGCGCATCGCAGTCGAAGCGGTCACTATTCGGCAATCAGTGCGAGACTGCCGCAGAGCGGTTGCGCTTCATGAGTCGCGACAGGCCCATGACGATGCCGACGATGATCATTCCCAGCACCAGCCCGAACACGAACGACACGGCGGTGTCGGCGATCCAGACCACGACCGGCCCCGCAGCCTCGACGGCGTGCGTGACCACGTGCACCAGGTCGTACGGGCCGTGCCAGAACGTCTCGGCGAGGTTCGTGATCACCAAGTGGCCACCGACCCAGAGCATCGCCACCGTTCCCACGATGCTGATCACGCGGAACACCGCGGGCATCGCCCGCACAATGCGCGCGCCGGTACGACGGATGCCTCGGGCTGGGTTCTTCATCAGACGCAGGCCGATATCGTCGATCTTCACCAGCAAGGCCACCGCACCGTAGACGAGCAGGGTCATGCCGAGGCCGATCACGACGAGGGCGCCGAGCGTGAGCCAGATTCCGAAGTCTGGATCGAGGCTGTCGAGTGCGATGAGCATGATCTCCGTGCTCAGGATGAGGTCGGTGCGGATCGCGCCGAACACGAGCTTTCCCTCGGTCTTCTGCTCCCCGTCGCCCTCTGCGTGGTGCACGCCGAACCACTCGGTGACCTTCTCCGCGCCCTCGAAGCAGAGGTAGGTGCCGCCGATGATCAGCAGGAAGGGCAGAACCCAGGGGGCGAACGCGCTGAGCAGCAGCGCGATCGGAATGATGATGACGAACTTGTTGACGAGGCTTCCGAGCGCGATCTTCCAGACGACGGGCAGTTCGCGCGCGGGCGTGAGCCCCTGAACGTATTGCGGCGTGACGGCGGCGTCGTCGATCACGACGCCGGCGGTCTTGGCGCTCGCCTTGAGGGCGGCGGTCAGAATGTCATCGACGACGGCGAGCAGGCCGACCGACATGGGCGTCTCCTTGGATTGGGGGCGTCTTCGTGCTGCCGACGCAGCTGGTCCGGCTCCCAGAGTATCCTGCACCGCTCGAGCAGACCGCCCTGCTCCGCCCCTGCGCCGATCGAGCGGCCCGCCCGCGGCCGTATCGAGCCCCGTTCCCTGAGCCCGTCGAAGGGCACCCCGTTCGGTCGAGACCCCGTTCCCTGAGCCTGTCGAAGGGCAGGCACCTCGCACCACCTCTGCGCCGGTCGAGTAGGCCGCCCACGGCCGAATCGAGACCCGTTCCCCGAGCCTGTCGAAGGTCACCCACCCCGGCCACATCCACTCCTTCACAACCCACCCACCACGACATTTATCCACAGTGATTTCCCCTGATCAGATATCGAATGCTCTAATCGATCGGATGTCGGTGGTCACTGTTTGACTTGACCCATGACACCCCCACCTCCACCCCTCTCGGCCGACCGATACGTGGTCGCGCTCGATGAGGTCGCCGCCCTCGACACGCAGATAGCCCGCCTATCC